>RRZT011789889.1_pt1 | contig 27099 bp, 33 predicted proteins | sample 2165551 | NCBI WGS metagenome assembly RRZT01 (sample SAMN10456910, study PRJNA506462) | wastewater metagenome | biome: wastewater; feature: sludge; material: wastewater sludge; isolation source: wastewater sludge with Escherichia coli K12::gfp cells carrying plasmid... | place: USA: Moscow, Idaho... | reverse complement strand
GCCAATCGCCAAGAAACTGGAAAGCGATTGAAATATCCTAGTGAAGACAATACTAGAAGGTTACTGTTTCTTATTTCAACGTTGGGAGTGATAAGGTCTGGTAGACCTTGTCAGCTAATCTTCTATTTCATTGTCGGAAAAAGAAACCTCTAATTTTATAAAAAATCATAAAGCTATAAACCTTATTAAATCAAGGTTTTTAGTTTTTTGGAATTGGAAGATGATGCTTATAACTTATTAAAAATTTGTTAAAAAATTGGTAAGTTTTTGTTAAGCTTTGCGTATTTTTTGAAGGCTATTTTCTATTTTATTTCCGAAATTTTCCATTTCAATTTCTTTTAAATCTTTGGAAGCCTCTGCGTATATATTCATTGTAGTTGATATATCAGAATGTCCTAATATGTCTTGCATAGCTTTTAAATTAGTACCTGCTTCAACCATCCTAGTTGTAAAAGTGTGACGTAAAGAATGGTTGCTAAAATTTGGTAATGTTATTTCACTATTAATTTTACCATCCAGTACTGAGAAATTGCAATCACGAATTATTCTTTTTAATGCTTTATTCAGTGTTCCTTGATGGTATAGATCCCCAAATCTATTTAGAAAAATAAAATTAGTGAATCCATTTATCACCACTCTACATGATATTTCAAGTTCAGTTTGACGTTGTTTTTCCATCTTAAGTGCTTCTTTTACTTTTGGTAAAAGTGGCACTGTTCTTTCACCAGCCCTCGTTTTAGGTGTATTAACAGTAAAATCACAACCTCGTTCGGTTCTGGTTTGATAATAAACTAATGTATGATTGACACTAATAGTATTATTATTAAAATCTATATCATCCCATCTTAAGCCTGTAACTTCCCCAACACGTAGTCCTGTCCAAAGCATAGTGATGAAAATAGGATACCATCCTTTGTATTTGTTATTTGTACTCAAGAAATCTTCAAAAAGATTTTGTTCTGCCAATGTTAGTGCTTTACGACTTTTTTTACCATTTGTTCTAGATTGTTTCAGTTCTTTCAATGCATTATCAGAAGGATTTTTCAATATATAGTCATCATCCACTGCTAAATCTAAAACCTGGTGAAGAACTGTATGAATGCTATCAATAGTATTTACTTTTACATTACGCTCTTCTGATAAGTAATTGTAAAATGAACGGATATCACTTTTTTTAAGATTTTTAATTAGAACATTACCTAAATTATCATCCACAAAGTATTCATAGAGATACTGATAATTTTTGAATGTGTTATCTTTCAATCCTTGCTTTAGAACTTTCCATTTCTTATACAAATCTCTCACTGTAATATTTTTTGATATTTTAATACCTGATAGAGTATCCTTTAATATCAAGTTTTTCTTTTCTCTTAATTCAGTAAGGGACTTTGCATAAATCGTGTGATTCCTTCTGCGTTTATCTCGCCATCGATATTCATAAGTTCCATTTGGTCGCTGGTATTCACCGTCCTTTAAGACCCTGTTTTTATTATCTTTTCTTTTTTTGTTTGCCAATATTGTCTCCTTATATAGAATATTGCTTATCTAAATATTTTTCTAGTTTTACTCTTTTAATTAGTCGCTTGCTACCACACCATAGAACAAAGTCACAATCTTCATCGTCACTTAATTCTCTAAGTTTGTTCATGCCAATGCTGAAGTATGAAGCAGCTTCGTCGATTGTTAGGTTAGATTTTTCCCAAAATGGTATTTCTTTTTTCATTTGGATTTCCTCCTTTTATTTATTTCCCAATCACATAAGTGAATTGTTTAGCTGTTTGTGCATCAAATACTCGATACGAGATAACCCCCAGACCTTGAGCATTTGATTCAGAGATTAATATTGAACCGTCAGGCTTGACTTGCTCCACAAAGGCGATGTGTCCATAATACGGATGAGAACCGTCTTCACCAGGTGAAAAGCAGATTGCTGAATGCTCGGTTGGTGTTCTAGTGGTCTTATAACCTGGTTTGTATTTCCAATCCCCACCGTTTCCCATGTATGGATCAAAAGTAATTCCGAGTTCTCGTCCTCGATTCCAAACAAACCAAGTGCATTGCCCCCAAGGGTATGAACTCGTGATATAGGATGAACTATCAATCGCTTTAGTAAGACTATAACCAGCAGGGATATCACCAGAAGTTACTCCACCTCCAGTTCTTGAACCAGAGGTTTTAGGTGGTTCTGGAGTTCCACCATGTTCATCTATCCATTTATCTAATTTTTCCATCACCTCAGCACGTCCTTTTCCAGAACCAGAGGTGTCCGTAAAATATACCCCTCCGTCTCTAGCGACGTTCACAGTACCATTGGCATTTTTCTTTGCTTTTTCATCTTGGATTTTAAAGGTCTCATTACGATTATTAATAATGGATACTCTTGTTAATGCAACAACCGCTGTTTCATCATTATAGTTTGAAGCATTGTCAGGATTTGAGTCAAAGGCTCCATAACCAAACATATTAGCTCCAGGTTTAGTTGCTACACCAGCAGTCCCAAATGAACTTTCCATCTGAGCGATAGCAACTATAGCACGAACATCTAGTCCTGATTTATTAGACCACTCTAAAAGTTTTTTACCGTTGATACGGGTTTTGTCATAGGCAATTCCAGTTGAATCTAGAAATCCATCAAGTTGTTCGGCAGTAATACCATATCGATGGATTAAAATGTTGTGAGTATAGGCATCACCATTTGACCAATGGTCTACATACTGAACTCCGTCTAGAGTGGAAGCTGACCCACTGTTTGAAGTTGAACCAGCACCTATAAAAAGAAAAAGCACCGCTAATAGTGGTGCTAGTAATAGAGTAAGACAGCCAAAACGTTTAACAAACCACTTCATAATTAAACCTCCTGCTTTCTAAAGCTTCTAGGTTTTATCTGAGCGAGTTGTTCCTTGATGGCGGACTCTTTTTCAAGATAGGTTTTAAATTGGCTCTGAGGCCTATTCTGTCTGTTTAGACGCTGTGCTTGAAGCCTTTCTTTAGACTTCTGATTATAAGCAGATTGTCTCAATTGAGAGACTCTCTCTCGTTTAATTTGAATCGCTTGACCTAACTCATCTGAACGGTTTTTAGCTTCACTTGCTTTCACTTTATCACGATTATCGCCTGTTGAAATGGACTTGGCATAGTAGATACCATGCTCTGCATTTTTAAGGCCTTTTTTGACATTTAGGACTGCACTTGAAACTTGTTCAGATCGGTGAGCTTGTTTCGCTTTTTCTTCTTTAAACGTAACTGCATAGCTTTCCCCTAAGGACTCAGCACGTCTAGCTTTAGAATGCGCTAGAGAGTCTGAAATGGCTTTAGATGAGGATTGATACGCAGTACCAGCAACTTGTCTTGATTTCGTTTTGATTGCTTGTTTAGCAAGTGTCGTAGAACCGGCTAGAACACTGCCTGCAACTGCTAATTTGGCCTGAGAGTTCTTCTGAACTCTGCCTAAAGTATTCTCTTGTATCTTTCGTCCAGCCTGATCAACACGCTGAGTGAAACGATTTGAGATATGGCGAATACGATCTGCTGTTAAAATAGAAAGGAAGTAATTCCGATTTTTCCAAAGGATAACCAAGACAATAGCTTTTAAAACATAACCAACAATCATATTGTCAAAGCCAATAGCTGTTGTGATAGCTGTAAGGACACTATTGAAGTAAAGAGCAATGGTTGCAATAAATGTCATTAATCCACTTAGGACGATTGTTCCTCCAAGCTTTTTAATGATATTGAAGAGAATATTTTCAAAGGTTGGAATCATTGAAAAGATTAAGGTAAATGGTGTAAAGACTAATAGTATCAGAATAGCGATATTCAGAATAAATTGCATAATCGCAAAGAAAACTAAGATAAGTCCCATTAGTAAAGCCTCTAAAACCGCTACAAAGGCGTATGAGAACATAGCACCCCAATTGGATTTTAACATGTTATTCTTAGGTTCTTTTTCACTGCCTGCAATCTCAGAAATTTTAGTTTCTTCAGATCCATCACTGACTCTATAATCATCATCGCCATCGTTATATGCGACTAAGCTTTTAAGTTGCTCTTCGGACAATTTAAACTTTCCGTCAGTTCCTGAAGTATCTGAATTCATGTAGGTATAGGGTACCCAAATAGCAGACTTTGAGTATTCAGTTAGTGCACCATCTGTATTAGGTGCATCTATGGCTGTCCCATTTAAACTTTTAGTAACTGTAGATGATAAGTTTGTCGTGATAGAAGCTGTATTCGTGTAAAAGCGAGAAACAACATAAGATCCATCACTATATTTTGAAAAGAAGAGTATACCACAAGTAAAGACCAATAAGAGTCGAATCAACGTTCTAAAGAAAGAACCGTGTTTAACAAAATAAACATAGGATAAATAAAGTGCCATACTTGCACCAATAAACGGTAACATCGCTCCTTGTAAACTTGAAAAAATAGAAGCCGTTGCTGTGATGATATCTGATACATAAGTTGCAAAAAGTTCAGCAGAGTAAACCAATTTTTCATAGATAGACGAAAAGATGGTGAAGAAGAATTTAGCTAGCCAAAAGACTGATTGGACCAGTTTGTTAATAAGATATAACATTGTTGTGTCTAAACCGAACCAAGAATCTTTGAACCAAACTTTACTAGTAATTTGTGACAGATTCTCTTTGACATACTGGTAATCAATTTCAGAAGCAAATACACTTATTCCTGTAACAAGCGAGGTTAAGATAGTCGATAGAAAAATAATAGGTTTTATTCTTTTTGGATTCATTGTACTCCTTTCTAGTTAAAATAAAAAAGCACCTTGTATGAAGGTGCAAATAAGTTAGTTATCCATATAATTCAATTTTAGTAGGCTCTATGAAATCTTCATAAAATGATTTAATAGATGTTGAAACATACTCAACTGACGCTAGAGGTGTTTGTTCTAATAAAAGAGTGTGGGAAGACATCGACTCGATTACCTCAAAAGCAACATCAAACTCTTTTTGTTCACAAATTTTCAGGAAATCTGCTACAAATTTCTTTAATTCAGAAGGGGTCTCACCCTTGAAAACATTCTTAGAAATACGAATTTCTAGGTTGTAGAGTTCATCTTGAAGATTATCTAGCAATTCTTGTGTGTCCATAAAGGTAAACTCCTTTTATATTTAGTATTAGATGATTGTAGTCTATCATAAATTTAAATAGCCTTCAACTTTGTTTCGACAGTATCAAAGAGTTGAGTGATTTCAGGGAACATGCCATCAACCGTAATTCGTTCTTTTCGACCAAAGGTATCTAGAAAAATACATTGAGCCATGGTCATATTGCCTAGCCATTCAGATGTTGTAGTGTTTTTCGGTATCTTTAGATACTCTAACACTGCATCAATTTCAGTGTCCTCTAAGAAAGCAAAGACAGAACCAAAACCAGTACCATCTTCTTCACTAGATAAGTCATGGACGGATTGGGTGATAAATACTAGGAAGTTGTTTTCAGATCGGCCAACACGTTTCATCCGTTTTAGAATTTGTTTTCCAACTGTAGTTGAATTGAAAAACCATGCTTCATCGAAAAACTCAATCGTTTCAACTGTTCGATCTTGCTTTCCAAATTTGGTACAGTAATACCCTAAAGCGTACATAATTGTTAGGCTTTTCTTATCATCAGGCGTTAGTTCAATATTGGATTTATCATTAGGTAGGTTAAGACCATTGATTTCTAAGATTGTAATTTTTGAATCAACTGAAATAGCCTCATTTTGACCATTTGAGAATCCAAGCGCTAGAATAGATTGATTGACTGCTGTTAAGAGGAAATCCCCAGCCTCTTGAACAGATTTGTCATCATGTTTCATTAGGTCCTTAAAGACATGAATCATGCCAACCTTTTCGCCACGTTCCCGTTTGGCAAGGTATTTATCCAAACTCTTTAAATAAGCATTTCGGATTCGTAAGCTATTGTCTTTGCCTAGAAGGGTATCGATCATAGAGTCTGCTAGGTCACGAGCCTCTTGACCTTTTAGAAAGACAATTGGATCTAGGACACCGTGGTTCTTTTCATAGCGAGCATCCAAAGTAATAAAGTTAATTGATTTGATGTAATTCTGAAGTTCTTCAAAATCGCCTGATTCCTCATGTTCTTTTAGAACTTTTTCATATTGTTTCCGCATTTCTGCTTTGGGATCAATGTAGAGGATTTTCGTTTTTAGAAATGAATGATATGTGAATAGTAATTTGGTCAAGAAGGACTTTCCTGTACCTGTTTCACCGATGATGGCTACATGTGGGTTATTTGTAGACTTATCTTTGACTCCTAATTTATTGGCTTGAAGAAGGTTTGTAAAGACAGGTATTGAAGAGGCTTCAATAGCTTTTTTGTAATCTCCTTGCCAGGAATCGATTTGGTTGTCGATACGCCCAATAGAAAACCCAATATCTGTACCTACCTTCTTTGTCATAAAGAAAAGATTTTCGCAAAAAGCTTCCAAGGACATCGCCTGGAGGAAGTTTCTATCTTCACTGGATAAAGTTTCAGTCATTCGATTCTTATAAAACAGATAGACTTGATCTGCATTTGCCCGAACAACTTCAACAGAAAGTTGGTTTAAAGTCGCATAGAGAAGGTCGTATTTGGCTCTCAACTCATCTAAAGTAGAAGCAGTGATTGTTAGAGTGTGTAAATAAGTTACTAATGGTTCGTTCTTATCAAATTTTCCTTGTAGGTCTTCTAAGAGGAATTTACTCTTAATGACAGACCCTTTTTGAACGTCCTCAACTTCCTCTGCTTCTGAGATAGTGTTTTTTAGTCGTTGTCTTGCACGCTTTGCCTTTCCTAACAGTGAGAAGACGCCTTTAGGTAAAGAGAATTGAATTTTAAAATCCGACTCAACCGGAAAGCGAAGTGCTTGTAACTCTTCTTGAAGGTGTAAGTAAGACATATTCTCAGGCAGACTGTTGATTGGCAAAAAAGCGACATATGAACTTTCTCCTAGGTTGTTTAACTTGAGGATATTGATATGTTCAAACTCAATGTTGGTCTCATCAAGATTTTCTATAGAGTTAGTAATTCGCATTATTTCAGTGTCTTTCTGATAAAGCTGACCTCTTAGAAATTGGTGACGTTGGATGAAGATATTTTCATTAGTGGAGAGTGGACGAGCATTTAGAAGGGATAGATTGTTCTCAAGGATTTCTTTTTGACCTTGATAAGATTCTTGCCAATTACTTGGTACGGTCTCGCCAATGCCGAGGGTGTTTAGTACTAAGTTTCTGGAAGAACGATAACCTTCATAAACCACTGATTTGAGATCCATTGAAACAGTCAAAGATTTTAAAGGTACCAAAAGAAAATATTGATATTCATAAAGTTGGCCAATATCTGTTTCCAGATAGTCAATCGTTTTGTTTAAGACATAGTCGGCTAAGTCTCCAACTTGTGATTCCCAATCAATATCAAGCGCTAGTTTTTGATAACGACTGTAAAGGTCTAAATCCATAGGAATCATCCGAATCTCAAAATCATGATAACTTCTTAAATGGCTAAGGGCTGTGTAGATTAAATCTTTATGTTTTTCTTTGGTTTTACCATCAACAGAATTAATCACTTTAGAAGGTATCTGATAAATAGCAAATACTGAACCATCCTTTCGAAGAATGAGATTGTCTTTAATATCCCAGATATTATTTTGATAATTCATTGGTCTCCTTTCGTTTTGTTATATTTTGGGGACGCTTATAAAGCAATCCTTTATTGAGGTAGACAGTATCGTATCTCATGCCATACTGGAAGTAGTATTTCAAATAGTCCCAAAGATAAACGATAAAGGTTTTACCATCAATAATAAGATTAGCAAGTGTCTCTGATAATCCCCAGGCAATGAGAGCTGATACTGTTAGTCTCAGTCCCATCGGAAGAAAGGTTAATACCTTTTCTGATGGGAAAAATAGGAGACTAAAAATCGTTACAGTATAGACAATGCGCGAAAATTTTATTGGTGATTGCAGTGAGAAATCATCATTTATTTTTTGAATCCAGTAGGGCTGACTGAGAGCTTGCTTATAGGAATAGAGCTGTTTATCCTTTAATTGGTCACTCATATTACCTCCTATCCAAAGATCTGAGCCATGATGTCTGAAACGCTATTAAGGACAGTTGTAGGATTATTTAGAAAGTAAACAGTAGCTCCTCCAATACCAATTGCCATGATGGCCCGTCCAATACGTTGATCACGAACGGCCTCGATAAATTTCCAACCTGCGAAACCTGCAACAATCCAGATTCCGATGTTAGTTACGAACCATTGAAAAAGATTTTGTAATGTCATTTAGTATCTCCTTTAGTTGTGTTAGTTTTTGTGTAGTTTTTAGGAATAGTGTGTTTTAAAGATTGAACAAAGTAGGACTCATCTTTTGGTTGAAGCGATAAAGTGAAGTTTTCACTGTGGGTGTTCCCAGCAATTTCAAACGTGACTTGTGCAAAGGCCATTACTTTTTTGCCATCACTTTTGTAGTAGGAATAATCCAAACTTTTGTACGTTGTGTTTTCTAGTGCTGAGATGTCTTTAGCTAACAAGTCTAGATTTTCTTGATTAGTTGTATAGTTAGTGAAGAAGAGGTTTAGAAAGCTGTCCAAATCCTCTTTTTTCTCACTTTCTGTTTTTGTATCATCAATTAATTTCAATTTGTCTTGAGTAGCAAAACCTGTGGCTTGTTGCTCCGTGAGAGGGATGAACCAGGGCAAGCCAGAAATATAGTATTGGTTTTCTTTGACCCCAAAAGGAATCGCAAAACCAGTTGTTGTTTCTTTAACATCATCTCCCTTACCTACAGAGTATGTCACTTGATAGGTAGCTGTATTGTCCTTAATACTTAATAAACGAGCACTGACAAGGGATGAAGGTGATTTGGTATGTCCTTGGTTTCTTGTTTCTGGAACACTATCATAGAAGCTATTGAGCTTTTCAATTTCATCTAGCTGAATTGCATTGTCCTCAGACAAATTGAAGTACGCTTTAACATAATCGTTAAGGTAGTATTGAAGGTGGTAGTCAGTTGTTGTCGTATCTTTTGAAACTTCCTGAATGATTGTTTGAGGCTTGTTAGAGCGAGTTAGGCTTACAATAATAGAAAGTGTTGCAAGAACAACAATGGCCATTAAGCCTCCTAGAAATAATCGATTCATCCATTTTTGATCAACCTGTTTCATTTCAATCTTTTGTTTTGGTTTTCGTCGTTTCAGGAAAGTTGGTTTTATGTTTTTCATTGAACTCCTTTCTTAAATTAATATCTTAGCTGTCATTGCACCATTAACAATGACTTCTAGAGTTGATTTCTTAATCAAACCACCTTTTCGGAAGATAAAGGTCATATCATAATATTGAGCTTCCTGTTCAATGGTGATTTCCTTTCTTTTTTGGAAGACTTCACCTTTGACCATTTTGTCTATCTGGGTGGCATTTTCTGTTAAGAACTCTTTGACAAAATAAGACAGGCGAGCTCTAAACTCACCTGTATCTTGTCTCAGCATTTCTATTTCCATTAGACCTCCTTACTGTTGAGATAATTCTAAGAGCTTATGCCCCTTAGCAACCAAACGTTTATGTAAGCTATTAATCTCATTATTTGTGGCATAATAACCTTTTAGTTCGGTTCGGATACTATCCAGTTGATCTGCTGGGAGTTGGATAACTTCTTCAGTCTTCAATAGACCGTTAAGCCGTCCAGCAACTGTCCAAGCTTCATCAAATTTGTAACTGGTTAGTAGTGTTGAAAATTCAGCTATCGCTGATAGAATATCTTTTTCTAGTTTTCCTTGTGTCATCATGATCTCCTATTAGTTTGGTAAGATTCGTTTGTAAAACCCTTTGGGTGTATTGAGCAATTCACCAGAAGAGAGATACTTCTGTATACAGTTGACCCAATTGTTGCTTTGATAGAAGAGGTGAATAACCTCGTTATTGTCATAGTCTTTTAGGAGTTCGCACAGGGCTTCTACCTCATTCTGACTTGCAAAGCGGTAATAAACCGTCACAATGTCTTTCACTTTCCAGTGACGCTTTAAGAGGTAAACAATGATGTATTCGTCATTATCGTATAACACTTCGAGACAGAGCTTTAGTAATTCAATTTCCTGAAAAGTTAAATTTGTGGCTACTCCCCAATCAACAATTTCAGTGATAACTAATTGACTATCATAAGAATAGCCTTTTTCAACCAAGCGTTGTCTGATAGCCTCCTCATTAAAGCGAATAAGATCTACCTGAGCCAGCTCTTTAGACTGTCCGTTTTGTAGGATTCGAATGGTTCCAATCATCCATACATCAGTCCTTCCACAAACTCGTCATAAGCGAGCCAATCATTTGAGAGATCAAAAGCTTGTTCTTTGGTGAGAATTCCTTCGTCAACAAATTTTTCTAGTTCTTGTCGTATTAATCTAAAAACTTCGCTGAGTTGGAGATCCGTATGAATTTCTTCTTCATCGTTACGGTACCAAACCCAGGTAACGCCTTCTTGACGATAGCGAGAGCGTGCAGTGTATATTTCCATAAGTTTCCTTTCTATTGCCAAGCATAGTATTGATCTGAGATGACACAGTTTAGTTCAAGGCGTGCATCACGACCATAAGCTTCATAATCAAAATACGGTTGGATATTATCAGGGATTTTAATGGCGCTCAATTCTTCAATGAGATAGGCTCCAAAATCTTCATCCCTACTAACTTCAGCAACAGTCCAATTATTGATATCAAACTCTTCAATAAAGTTATCGATAGAATTATAGTGGATAACCCAATCATTTATCAGAGAGCTGTAATTATCAGGGATTTCTTGTAACTTCTCAGCAAGACGATTAAGAGAACTAATAGAGGTATATTCATTGATGATACCGTTAAAATCATCCCAATCCGCAATTAGATACTCATCGTGATCTGATAGGCCTAAGCTTTTTCGAATGGTTTGTTCTGATTCCGGGAATTCAAACCATTTATATAGGCCAGTTTGTATATTTTGAATACAGATTTTTAAGTTACTTGCCACTCTGTACCTCCTTTCACAAGTTCATTCTGATGAGAAACATAACTTTCTTTTAAATACTTTAGTTCGGTTTCCATCCGATCTGTTAGTTTTCCAGTATTTCGAATCATTTCCAGGTATTGGGTATTCATGATTTTATCTGCCTCTTCCACAAATGATAGCGAATTGGAAACTTGGTAAAGCAACCAACGAACTGTTCGATCAATGGAATAAGGTTCTGGTTGGACAGATAATTTTAATGGGTCAGCTGATCCGAACATATCTTGCCATTTAGGATCAGGGATGTAGGCTCCGTATTTCCCAACGCCTTCAAACACCTCCATTTCTTGATTAATTAATCCACGGGCTAAGTTTCCTAAATCTTGACCTAGCACGTAGTGTTCAACTAACTTTTGAGCTTTTGCTTGTGACAAACGAATTTCATATCGATTCCAGACGCCAAATATTTCTAGAGCCTCTTCAACACTTATCCCTTCCTTTTGAGCGAATTCATATCGTTTCTCATAAAAGTTAAAAAACATATTGGATTTACGTGATCCAAAGTAAAGCGATATTCCTTGTCTATCCTCATTCTCAGAATGACTGTTTAGATTTCCACCACCGATATGACTCCAAGTTCTAAGGCGGTCAAATGTAACAAGGTGTTGGTAAACTTTGTTAATCATATCTGATAGATGAAAGTGTGTTTCTTCTTGATCATAGCCACGGTAGAGTTCATCTAATGCTAAGTCTATCCGAGTAACTTTCATGTCAGTACGTTCATAAAGTATTTTTTCCAAGAATTCCCTCCAAGAGATCCCTTCTCTTTCAAGAACCAGTTCCATCTGTCTACACCCTTGACCAGAGAGTTGTAAGGTGATTTGGTAATTGTTTCGATCTTCTTTATCAAAGTAATCAAATATCCAAATATCACCACGCTTGTAGAGGTGATTATAGGTCATCATGGTTGTTTCTTGTGAAGTGAACTCATTAAAGCTAACATAGAGGTAACTTTCAACAAAGTCTTTTAATTGACGGACTTCTTTAAAGGTGATTCGCAGATAATCAATCATAAGACGTAGAGGATGAGGGCTGTCCGAGAAGGAGTAGCCCATCTTTGTCTTGATTTCCTTGAATTTTTCGAGAGTAAATTCTCGTCTTCCTGTTTCATAGGATTTTAGACTTGATAAGCTTACTCCAGCAACTTCTGCAAATTCCTTTTGTTTTAGTCCAAGACTAGCTCTAAATTTTCTTAGTTGTTTGCCATCAATTGTTAACACCTCCTTTTTAGTGATATAATAATTTGAAATATAAGTTGTGAGGTTTCTTATGCCAGAAAATTTTTTTGAGTTATTTTTTAAGGGGATTGATGAAGACTGTCAATCAGGAATAAAAAATTATTTTTTAATGGTGTCTGATTTACCTGAGAAATGTAATAAAAAAGAATATGCTGATTTAGTAAAATTAAATACAGAATTAATTTTTAATCATTATTCAGAAGTGGTTATTTATAACTCACTTTTAAAGGAGTTAGGTAAAAGAGATCTTTCAAAATTTCTTTATCGGTTAGGACAAGGAAGTCTATATTCCTATTCAATGAAATTAGTTTCTTTTTTGAATAATTAGAGCAGGTGTACAGTTTTTGGCAAAAAAGTGTACAGTTGTTTAATTCTCTAATCCCTTGACCCACAAGGCACATGGAGGTCTCACTACGTGATTTTTTCAAATCTCTACCCCCATATTATAATCTGGGGGTCGTGAACACGATTGAAGTGAGTTCTCGCCTTACCCACCCTGCTCTGTTCGCTTCGCCTCCGGCTCGCTCACAGGGGTGGGGCGTTAACTCACCTCAACCGCTGATTCCTTTTGAGACTGATAATAGGCCTCAACTGCCTCTTTATAGGTCGTGCTGGTGTCGTCAATAGAATTAAAAATAACCCCTAGTGTATAGAGGTCATCCTTACCAAATAGCATTTTTCCATCTTTTTTGGTGAAAGTAGAATAGCCTCCTTTCTCTATGAGATTGACCAGTTTTTTCACCTGGTCGTAGGTTTTATCGAGTTTTATTTTCATTTCAGAAATAGTGAATTGTTCAGGTTCAAAATCCACAAATGATTTTACAAGTTCACTCTCTGTAGATGTAATCACTGAATCTTGATGAGGTGTCATCTTGAGAAATGTATCTTTAAAAGAGAATCCTTTATCAAAAGGGACGTTGGGAGAGAAGAACTCACGGGCAATCTCACCAGCGTTAGCAATATAACCCCGTCCGACAACTTTTTTTCCGTCAATTTCATCAATGTATTTAAACTCTTTATTTCTATTGGCATCTCCGTACATCATGGTATAGCCAGTATCTTCTAAGTGTCCTACTGAGAGACGTTTCATAAACTGATCCCGTAAGCTTGTTTTGATATATTCCCCATCAGGCCGTTGCATGGCCATAATAACAAAGATACCAGCTTGTCTAGCTTCTAAAATCAATTGCGTGAGGTATTGATTGACCTGTTGTTGGAGTTGATAATTGCCATCTAATTTAGCCATGAGAGCAGCCCACTCATCAAAGAAGACGAATTTAGGCCGTAATCCAAACTTTGAGAAGTTCATACCTGCCACAAAGTCAGGATGGCTCTTCATGATGCGATAGCGTTCTTCCATTTCTTCCACGTTCTCTTTTAGACAGTTAACAATCTCTTCTTTTGTAATAAAGACGTGTCCTTGAAAAATCGGGACATCAGCAAACGAGGAAAGATCTGACTGTTTGGGATCGCAGATATCAATATCAGCTATCGGTGCCAGACCATAAAGTAAAATCATAAGAAGAACGGTTTTCCCACCACCAGTACCACCCCCAATCAGTAAGTGAGGTTGTTTTACAAAGTCCCAATAGACGTCTTTCATTAATCGGAGACCTTGTTTTGTAACTTTAATCTCTTCTAGATTTAAACGTCCTGCAAACTGATCTATAGCTATCTCGTAAGTGACAAAACCTTTGGTGAATTTCTTACCCGTAAAGTCTCCATCGTGTTGGATTTCAAGTGTATTTCCGAGATTAAGAAAACGATCCTGGAATTTATTTCCTTGAAGAATGAATGAAGCTTTCAGGCCGTACTTACTTTGCTTGAGGTAAACTTTAGGGAGAATGATTTTTTCTTGGACTTGTTTATCTCGTTTGAATTTCTTTGTAGTATAATAACCGTTTTCTAAGAGAAAGTTTGCCATGATTCTCAGGTTGTTCCATTTTGAGAATACCAACAGATTTAGATAGCCTAGTTGATTCAGGATAAAGACCAGCCCTAAGCCGATGACTAAAACAGTTCCTGTTGTGAGACTGTAATAGACAGGCTCTAGGAGCAAATTATCTTTTTCCAACCAAAGAAAAAAGCCACTTCCAAGGAGAAATGGCATGTAAAGTATTAGCAAGGTAATCCCTTTAATGTGTTTATGGTACTTTCTAACTCTTCGGCCACGCTTTTTCCAAAGCATTAGTCTTTAGCCTTTGCTTGTTCAGGTTTTGGAGCAGGAGAGCCTTTCTTTGAAATGGTTTGGGCAAAGAGCTTGTAAACACCACCAGATACACTGGAGTAAGTCACGATAATACCAGAAAGTTCCACTTCATCACCAAATTTAAGACCAAGGCTTTCTACCTCACTTGGTAGCATACCAATAATTGAGAACTCTTTTGTACCATGTTGGTTAGCTGATTTAATAGCCACCTTAGTAGCAAGAATTTCCCCTGTTGCGACTTGGGGATAAGAACCGTCCATATTTCGAGGTTGAGTGGTATCATCTTCGTATTTTTGTTCCACTTCATTAATCCCACGCCAGGTCAATTTACCAAAGACTTCTGGAATGTTAAGAGCTGATGTAATGTCCAAATAACGCTTATCTGTAATTTCTACTTTATCAAATTTTAATCCAACTTTTGCCATAATTTATTTTCCTCTTTTCTTTCTGTTCTTATTTTTTCACAATGAGTTTGTCAGCATAGACGTTTAGAGCAGGTGCCATATCCCGACCATTAATGGCATCTGGATAGAAAATTGGGTTAACCAATTCTACTTCAGCATCTTCTTCAAACACTTCAGCAGTAGCAGGAGTGATGACATAGAATTGCAGGTGTTTTTCATTGACCACTTCGTGACGTTGATATTGACCTTGTTTACCAAAAACGGTACGTGGAGTAGTACCTAGTTTTTCATAGAGAGCAGTTCCAATGTAATCAGGGTTCATTTTGAGAGTTTCTTTAATCATATTGTTTTCCTTTCAGAGTATAAAAAAATCAAGCCATGGCTTGAGTATTGTAATATTGGGTAATAAGACGGCGGTAATAGTTGCCGTAGTATGTCAGCTCTCCGTGAGGACAGCGAGCTTTTTTCAATTCATAGAGTTCTTTATTGAGATGTTCAAGCACTTGGTTATAGAGCAATCTTAACAAGTGTGGATCATAACCATAAACGCTTGAAGAGAATTTAAAATTTTGATAAATACTATTTAATTTTTGTTCACAATATGTCATATTTTCCTTTCCAAATAATAAATGCTACTAGATATTTCAAAGTATAGAATCATCCAGCAGCATTTGAGATAAGAGATGAAATTCGCTCGAAGTTTTCCAATCTTGTCATGGCAACTTTCATCAATGGTTATTTGGTTGAGAAAGAAGAGCGTTCTTTCTCACGGTGGCAACGTTTAGCAAGGAGCATTGCATCAATTACCATCGCTTTCCCAGCCAATCCGCCAGACCGATACCCGTGTCTCGAAGATTCTCTTATGCGTTTTCGCAAAGCCGGTTCACTTTACTATTCGGAAAAGTGCTAAAGTCCGATATGCGTGTGGATATCTACATAGACGCAGAATCCAACTCCAACCAGAACAGGGACTTGACATTATTATGCAAACAAGATACAATATAGGTACGAAGTATATTGTGTGTGTTTGTCGGTCAGTCCTCTGGTTGTCAGACGCACATTTTTTATTCAGATTTCAAGGGACATTGTTTGGTTTCGGATAATACTTATTATTTTTTGAAACCCAGATACTCAATTGAGTATATTTATATTATATACTCATCTGAGTATGATGTCAACACTTTTAGCAAAAAAATTAAAGAAAATTTTAAAAGAGGTCACCTATGGGATTTCCAGAACGCTTAAAAGCCTTGCGTTTAGAGTCTAATCTAACACAAAAAGAAATTGCAGAAAAATTCGGAATAAAACAACCTAACTATCAACAATGGGAAAGCGGTAAAAGAAAGCCAACATCTGATACGCTAGAAAAATTTTCTGAATTTTTTGGAGTATCAACAGATTATTTATTAGGTAATTCAGACTATCGTACGGTAGAAGAAGATGAACTTTCAGAAGTTGAAATGCTTTTCCGTGCGACCTCACTTGACATGACTGATAAGGAAAAAGCGATTTTCAAGCAAGAACTTCTGGACTTTATGAAAGAACGTCAAAAACTATTTGAAGAAGACAATAAATAATCATAATTCTTTACATTTTCTCTATTTTGAAGGTTTCTTTTACGAATAATAAAGTAGGAAAGAAATGTGAGGAAGCGAATGAAACTAAAAGAATTAAGACAAGCTAAAGGAATGACACGAGTACAACTGTCTAAAGCTATTGATGTTCCCGTTCGAACAATCGCTCGTTGGGAGAATGGTGAATCAGATATGTTTCTCAAAACAGCGATTATGTTATCGACTTACTTCAATGTGACTTTAGATGAGTTTATTTCACTCTAATATTTTTACAGAAACAAATAGGAGTAGTAATCTATGGGCAAACGTCTTTACCTTGATTTTAATATAAGAGATAGAGTTTACTTAATCACTAAGAAAGGGCAAGTTTTTAAGGGAGTAGTTTATAAACTAGAAAGCCTCCCTGATGATAGCTATGAGCTGTACATCTTAGTTGATTCTAATAAATTTGACTTTGAGATAAAATTACATGAAAGTGAAATAGAAGACATAAAAGTTCTTGAACATAATGCTATAGAAAGAGGTAAGACGTTTAATATAGGTTTTTAATGAAATTTTGCAATATTGGAATATAAAGCAAACTATTTAATTTTTAAGTGGACAATCGTCCACTTTTTTTGTACAATATAGTCAGTTATAAAACTGACAAGGAGGTAGAGTATTTGGGAAACACCTTTTCAAAGATTAGTTCAGTTGTTAAATCACAACTTTATCCCTTTATCAAACTAAGAAAATTATCTCTCTTGTCCTATACTTTTGATGATTTCTTTGACTATGTTATCTCTGAGAATGATATTAAGGTGTTAGGACATCATTTTTCCAATCGTCAGATTGATGGTCTTACCTTAATAGATTCAGGAGGAATTTCGCTTTCCTACGAAAAAGAGAATCCAAAAGTACGTCAGAATTTTACCAAATGTCATGAATTGGGGCATTTTTTGCTGAGTCACCATGGTACAGTCTTTACCGAACTAAAGGAAAATCAGACTGCCCCTGAGGAAGTTGAAGCTAATTATTTCTCAGCTTGTTTGCTTATGCCTGATATAGTCTTGTTGTCTAAGATTTACTACAAAAAATCGAGCTTTCAGGAAGTTGCTAATTCTCTTCATGTGTCCTATGAAGCATTGAATATCCGTCTGATAGACTTGCTAACTTACTTGACAGGTGAGAGCAAAGAGTCAGTTATTCAAACTGTTCATCACTATAAATCAGGAGATAATAGAAAAATTCTAGAAAGTTTTGCTAGAGTTCATGATAGCATTGTCTCGGAGTACAACTCTTATGATCCTAGACCTGTGGAAAAGTTATTCTATCTTCTGAGTCAAAAAAATTTTGTTACTGATAAAGAGGTGGCAGAATTATCTCAAACAAAATTTAGAAGCACTGTTTCCTCGACCAGCGTAGGAACTTGGGCGTATTATGACAAAGGCATAGCAATCTTTTATGCTTGGAATAAAGAAAAGTTGACAGAGGGTCAAGCTTATCAAAAAGCGAAAGACATATATTATTTAAGTTAAGGAGGTAACTATGTTTTCACCAGAAGCTCTCAAAAAGAGACGTACAGAATTAAAAATCAGTCAAGCTGACATGGCTAGAAAGCTTGATATTTCCCGTCAGTCCTATTTCACTTGGGAAAGTGGCAAGACAAAACCAAACAGTCATAACATCGAAAAGTTGGCAGATATTTTGGGTGTATCAACGGGCTATTTTGAATCAGAACATAGGATTGTGGAGACTTATCTGAAACTCAATGATATTAACCGTGTAAAGGTTGAGGAGTATGCAGAAGAATTGCTTACTGTCCAAGAGGAAAGTAAAGTTGTTCAACTATACAGTATCAAGGTTATTGATGATGTTGAGCTGTCTGCTGGTCTAGGGGAAAGTACCTATGATGAAGCTGATACCGTAGAAGTCTTTTCAGAAACAGATTACCAGTATGATATTGCCACATGGATTAAAGGGGATTCTATGGAGCCTGTCTATGCGAGTGGGGAAGTTGCACTTATCCGTGAGGGTGGCTTTGACTATGACGGAGCAGTTTACGCTGTGGTCTGGAATGAGAGAGCTTATATCAAGAAGGTTTACCTAGAAGAAGATGGCTACCGCTTAGTATCTCTCAATCCTGACTATTCAGACATGTTTGCCTCCGCAGAAGACAATCCAAGGATTGTAGGGAAAATCATTGGTCACTTTATGCCAGTAGTGGGAGGATAAATCTATGGGCTATTTTGATTATTCAAGAGAGCCTAAAAGTGATATTGCCTTTATTGATATGAAGTCTTTCTATGCCAGCGTTGAGTGTGTCGAGCGAGGGCTTCACCCCTTAAAAACGTCTCTTTGTGTCATGAGCAGAGCGGATAATTCAAACGGCTTGATTCTTGCTTCATCACCTATGTTTAAAAAGGTCTTTGGTAAGCAGAATGTCGGAAGAGTATATGACTTACCCTTTGATATACATACTCGAAAGTTTTCTTACTATAATACCAAACGTCAAGGGATTGAAATTACACCTGAGTATGTTCAATTTGTCGAAGAATGGGCAAAGGTGACCTTTATTGTCCCACCAAGAATGAGTCTCTATATCGAAAAGAACCTAGAAATCCAGCGTATTCTACAAAACTATGGCAGTCCAGAAGATATTCTCCCTTATTCGATTGATGAGGGATTTATTGACCTGACAGGCTCTCTAAATTACTTTGTCCCTAACAAAAACTTGTCCAGAAAAGAAAAGCTGGATGTGATTTCAAGTAAAATTCAACACGATATTTTCCGACAGACAGGCGTTTACTCAACCGTAGGCATGTCTAACAGTAACCCACTTTTGGCTAAGTTGGCGTTGGATAATGAAGCCAAGAAGACGAAAACCATGCGTGCAAATTGGTCTTATGAGGACGTAGAAACCAAGGTCTGGGGTATTCAGGAAATGACAGATTTTTGGGGAATAGGCAGTCGCATGAAGAAACGACTCAATGCTTTGGGAATTATGTCTATCAAGGAACTAGCTAATAGTAATCCTGATGTCCTCAAGGCTCATCTAGGAGTCAATGGTGTTGACCTTTTCTTTCACGCTAATGGAATTGATGAAAGTAACGTCCATAAACCCTATAAACCAAAATCTAATGGCATAGGCAATTCTCAAGTATTGCCAAGAAATTATGTCAGACAGAAAGAAATTGAGATAGTCCTTTCGGAAATGGCAGAGCAGGTAGCTGTCCGTCTCAGAAAAACAGGCAAGAAGACGACTTGTGTTTCTATTGGCGTAGGTTATTCTCGAAGTGAAGGCAAGAAAAGTATCCATGCTCAGATGAAGATTGAACCAACGAATCAAACAGAAACCTTGAAGAATCATGTTCTGGCTCTGTTTCATAAGAAGTATAGTTCAGGAGCGGTTAGAAGTATTAGCGTTTATTATTCACAATTAGTAGACGAATCTTTTGGACTTATTTCATTATTTGATGACGTAGAAAAAATTGAGAAAGAAGAAAGGCTCCAGTCAGCGATTGATACCATCAGACAAGAATTTGGTTTTACTTCTTTACTAAAAGCTAATGCTTTAGCAGAAGGGTCACGAGTAATCGCAAGAAGTAAATTAGTTAGTGGTCATTCAGCTGGAGGATTAGATGGATTAAACTAGTGATAGATAGAAGTTATTTACCTTTTCAATCAGCTAGAGATCATCAAGACCGTGGTATGATGAAATGGATGGGCTTTTTCTTATCTGAGCATACTACATCTCTAGTTGAAGAGAAATATAAAATAAAATTTTCAGATGAGCTTAGTTTGCTTGATAAGCTAACACTTATCTCACAACTCTATGCAGGTCAACTTGAAGGACAATTTACTGTAAAAAAACACAATCAAAAAGTCACCTATCATGGACAGGTGACGGAAATATCCAAAGATGGAATTGTAATTAAATCGGATAGTAAGTTTCATTTGGTTGAAGTTGAGACTATCCTAGATATTCAATTAGCAGAAGGAGGAATGGAAAGTGCATAGGCATGAACTTTATAAAGATAAGCTACAGATAGACTATTTTTCAGAAAGCTATATCAAGTTTGAAGAAGATTTTTATCGTCACTCAGCAGATGGAACTCCCTTAACATTTATCATTGATGATATACTATTATCTATGGCATTATCTTATAAAAACTATTTTAAGCTCAATAAGGAAAGGTCAATTGATGGACGAGACCATTATTTCCACTTCCAAGTATCTTTGGAGAGAGATAACAAAAATGTTAGGACGTTTCAATACGTGGGACATAGTACAAATCCAAAAGTAATTTAAATTGTATTTGAGGTCTTTTCTTACATATATATTCTAATTAATACAAAATTTTACATATAATCTTCTTGAAGCAGTCAGTGTATACTATACTGGCTTTTTCGCTTTGTTAAACAATTTAGTTTGGTTATAATGGAAATTTTAAGAAAAATCCGTTATAAAAGGCATTGTTCAAGCTAAATTCAAAACTGCTAAAATGTCGGATTATCACTTTAAAAAAATGACTTAGGAACTGCTCTAAGTCATCATTTTAGTTACACATAGAAAAATTCAATTCATATTAAAGGAGTTTAGTATGAATTGTGTGAAGACTAGATAGATAATAGATATGAAAGTAGTCTTTATTTATCAATACTATCCATTAAAATTTTGGATATAATTGTATGTCCAGCTCCAGAAGAATAATTTGAATACGTACCATTCGGCACCCAGTTTTCATAATTGTCATTTATCCTTTCGATTGCAGTTTTTATTTCTTTTATAAGAATTTTATCATCAACTGTACCTCTTGATTCATCCTTGTTTAAATAGTTAATCAGGAACTTAATAATTGCACTTGAACCAATAGTTCCTTGAACAATGCTATTCTTTCCTTCATTGAAAAGTTGAGGCCATTTTTTCTCAAATGAATCCCAAATGGAATTAATTATGTTGAAACAAAGATTTATGTATTTAACTAAGTCTGAGTTTTCACTTAAATCAATAAGATTATGCTTTACTAAATAATTTACAATTGGCATGTAAGCTCTGACAAATGTATTGAGAGAGATTGTTTTTCCAGTTGATCGAGGTGTACCTTCCCAGGCAATATTATTTAAGAAATGTGAACCATCAGTGGTATCCATTTTTCGAGCAGTTTCTACCAAAATAAATTGTTTTTTTGCTGTTTGGTCACTCGAGTCTAGGCCAGAATGTAAAGTTTTAGCAATGAGTGCTAACGATGTGTCAACTTTTTTAGAAGTTTTATTAATGGTAATAAATGTATCTACTTCGAGTTTTATTGTTGGATTTTCTAAAACGATAATATTAAGTTCAAAGTCTTTAATCATCTCAAATAGCTCAGGTTTGTTGTCTTGGATATTTTTAAATGCACTAACCCTATGCTGACCATCTACAATGAATAAGTTTGAATCGCCATCTCGTCTAGAACAGATAATTGGACTAGGGAAAAGAAAGTTGCCTTGTCTAAGTTCATCAGTGATATATTTTACAATTTTTAAAACATGTTTTTCATTAATTTCACGTTGGTAACCAGTGAAATTTATAGAATCGAAAACATCAACTTTTGTTGAGCGAATTAATTTTTCCAACGTAATATTTTGTGATTCAATCCTATCTAATTCTGAATGGATTTGATTTATCTTACTTGTTGACATTTTTTTCAAACCTTTCTGTTTTAAAACCTAACTTCGATAACATTCCCAAAAATTCAGCGTTATCCTCTGTAATTAAATCGTTTTGTTCATCTTCATCCTCATCGATATCAGAACCAAATAATTCTGGATCATCTGTCTCATCCAAACCCATATTTTTTATTATGGAAAATATTAAAGTATCTAGAAATTCAGTTTCCTCTATATTAAAGCAATAATCAAAAATTTTTTTAATAGTTTCCATTTCGTTTTGGTAAAGTATACCTGATAATATTTCTTTTAAACTTGAGTATGTGTAATTTTGTTTTAGATTTGAAATTGAATATTGGAGTTTTGATTCGATATTTTTTTTAACAATTAATTGGGATACTAAATCTTCTAAAGTATTTATATTTCTGTAAATGAAAACATTGAAGAAGATTGAATAATAGTAATGAGAGTTCAATGGTTCTAAGAAGTTAATTTCTTCAAGGTAGGTTGTAAATAACTGTTTTAATAAATCTTCTTTTTTATATGTTTCTTTATTTAGATGAAATAGTTGTTTATCAGAACTAGTGAGAGTTTCCCAAATGTTTTCAACACTTTCTTTCTTTTGATTAATTCTGAAATCAAACTGACTAGGTTTGTAAATTGAACTGTGTTCTACTTCACCCCACAAATTATGAATTGAAGATTTAATTTGTATTTCAAAACCAAACTTTAGAGGTGTGTCATTTTCTGGTGTGATAAAACCCTGGAATTTTATTATTGAGTGACCATTTGCTTGCAAATTTTTTGGGTTTTTTTGGGTTTCAGGGATTTCAACGTTTTGTTTTTTTGTTAAAAAGTCAATTAAGGCATTAGCAAATTTTTCCTCTTCATTGAAGAATAATGTAGTAATTCTAAATCCAATATAGTCAGGAAGGCTTTTGCTAAGAGTTTTCATATTTGCTTCATCGTCATTATCAATGTAAGTCCAGTTACTAATATAATCACTCCTTATGAGCTTATCAGCGAAACTCACAGCGGATTTAATTCTGTTTTGTTTACCAATTATTCTACTGGAACTTTCAGATTTCAGGAACTCTTCTAGATAATTGTTTAATGAAATATTAGCTTTGCCTACAGACCCGGAAAGCTTATAAAAGATATTTAACCATTTGTCTTTACGTTCCATACTATTATTATTTACCATTGTCTAATATATTCTCCAATTTTTCTCACTATTTCAGTAACAAGTGCATTTCCCATAAAAAACATACGCATCTTATCTGATACCTCAACAATTGAACCATCAGAGAGCTTTTTCTTAGCAGTCCAATTATCAGGGAAGTCTTGTAATCTTTCAGCCTCTACTGGTGTAATGAGACGGTAACGATTATTAACTTTAAGCAAGTGAGTGGACCTGTTAACTGTTCCTTCTGAAGTTAACATGGTACGGCCAGGAAGATTGAGATCATCTGTCGGTGACATCCCGCCTTCAGAATAGATGTATGAATGACCATCAGCAGAAGTTCTCTCAATTCTTTTTGGTCCTCTCAAATATTGAAATTTCTCTAATTTAGATTGGTCTGTCAAAAAGTATTTTTCTGGAACGTCTTTCTCAACTTGTAAAATTTCCCCTAGTGTAATAGGATTTCCATCATAATCAGGTTCAGTGTCAATAGAATAATATTTTCCATGTCGCATAACACCTGTATTCCAAACGGTACCTGTAAAGTTATCTGAGACTTCAACAATATCATTTGCTAATTCATAAAAGACCTGTCGTTTTTTTACTGGATAATGTTTGATAGGAAATTGGGTAGCAAATAAACCTGTATGATAGATGTAGTCATCGTATCTATTGTCATCAAATACGAGATCATTTGTTTCATATTTAATATCGATACTTTTAGCAAAGTCGGTATCATTTCGATAGACAAAGAAAAAGACACGTCGACGACGTTGACTACGGCCATATTCAGCAGCATTAATCACACGCCATTCTACAGAATAACCAAGGTTATTAAAAGCAGTTAGCATGATTGCGAAGTCACGTCCACGTTGTTTAGATGGAGCTTTTAATAAGCGGTCTACATTTTCCAAAACTAAATATTTCGGTTTAATGATACGAGTAGCCCGAATAATTTCCCAAAAAAGTACTCCTTTTTTACCCTCAATACCTTGTTCATTTTTTTTACTACGGGCCACTGAATAATCTTGACATGGAAAACCACCGACAATCATATCAGCATCCATTTCAGCAAATCTCTCATCGCTAATATCAGAAATACTAATATTGATGTTTTCACTATCTGGAAAATGATAGTCATATACTTCAAAAGCGTCTTGAGATTTACGTGAGGGTTCCCATTGATTTGCCCATTTTGTTTGGAAGTAATTTTTATCGGCATTTTCAAGACCGATACGGAACCCCCCAACTCCAGCGAACAGTTCTAGAACTTTCATTAATAACTCCTAAATTTAATAATATAACCATTATATCGCATTTATGACAATCGATCAAGTAAAACATTTGGTATAATATCTATAATATAGATTTGGTGGTGATTTATGGAATTTTCACTTTTTGATTACGATGATGCCAATGTAGATAGTATTTTAAAGTATACAGAAGGTATAGTTGGCGAAAAATTTATTGATATTATTGATAAGTATCAAAATTCTGTATATAAAAGTTATGATGATTTTCAAACAAATACTATTTCTGAAAAAGATTTTAAAGAAATCAGCATGAAGTCAAAAGGGCAGTATGGAAATTATATTGAGAAATATTTTTATGGTTATAATCCAAATAGTGATAGACTTGCTGACTTTGAAAAAGTTGGGATTGAGCTAAAAGTAACCCCTTTTAAAGTTAATAAAAACGGCAGTATTAGCGCTAAAGAAAGACTAGTCCTTACAATTCTAAATTATATGGAAGAAAATTTAGATGATTTTTATTCGACCCATCTCTGGGAAAAATGTCAAAAAATCCTATTACTATTTTATAATGGACTAATCCCTAGTCAAACGATGGCTGATTACATTATTGAAAAGGTATTTCTTTTTGAATGGTTCACTGAGGACATGGATGTAATACTGGAGGATTATAAAAGAATCACTGATAAAATTAAACAAGGTAAGGCTCACGAATTATCAGAATCAGATGGTAATTACCTTTCTACCTGTACTAAAGGAGCTGGGAAAGGCAAAGATTTTCGAAGTCAACCGTATAGTGATGAGCCCGCAAAACAACGAGCATGGGAACTAAAATCTAGTTACATGACTTATCTGATTAATAACAAAATTTTTAATCAGAAGGACCAAGAGAGTGTAGTCGCAACCGCTAAAGGGGAAAAGAAAACTTTTACAGAGATAATATCTGATAAAATTTTAAAGTACCAAGGTTGGACAGAAGCAGAATTATATAAAACATTTGATATTAATCCCAAAGCCAAAGGAAAAAACAGTTCACTGATTCGGAAAATAATTGGCCTTACAGGTGACATAGATAAGACACAAGAGTTTCAAAAAGCTAACATGAATTTGCGTGTCATTCGTGTTGATAAAAATGGTCTTCCGAAAGAGGATTCACCATTTAAAACATATAATTTTAAAAATCTAGTGGCTAATGATGAGTGGGAGGAATCTCATCCATTCCAAGAAATCTGTAACAAAAGATTTTTATTTGTTGTTTTCAAAGAGACAAATCCAAAAACATTTATATTGGATAGGATAAAGTTCTGGGGATTTCCTGATAGACAAATAGATGAAGTAAAACGAGTTTGGCAAGAAACAAAAAGAATTCTAGCTGAAGGAGTTCAATTAACTCAGAATGGAAATAAGGTATCAACAAATTTTCCGCAAAGTAGGATTAATAAAGTTATCTTTACCAAAATTCATGCTCAAAATACATTATATGAGATAACCCCTGGAGGGTTTGTCGGTAAAGGAAAGTTATCTGATACTGATGAATTACCCGATGGACGACATATTACAAAACATTCGTTTTGGATTCCAAAACAATTCCTAAAAGAAGTGCTAGAAGGGAAATGGGATTAGTTATGATGAATAATATGACACAAAGATTTAATGATTCACAAAAAGAAAGAGCGTTACTCCCTATTCTGAAAGAATTTCTTGAAAGAGCGTTACCAGATGCTGAAATAAGATTTACAAATTCACGAGAGGAGCAACTGCAAGGATCCGATTTTCTAATGAAATCACTTCAAGTATTTGGTGATAATAATTTTCATACGATTGATGCAAAAGCAGCAACGGATTATATTGTTATAGATGGTAGAAGTGACGGGCTCCCAACATTTGCAATGGAATTGGCAAGTTTACAGAATGGCAATTATCGAGAAGGTTGGGCAATTGATAATGAGAGTTACTATAAGAACACTGAATACTTCTGCTTTCAGTGGATTTTTACTCGAAATAACACTCGGGATTTATCAATACAAAATATAGCAAGGATTGAGGTAAAAATTATTTCTAAGAGAGATTTGCTTCACTTTATTCAGAATCCCTTTAACCTGTTTCCTAATTTGACAAATAACGGATATATTGGTGAGTTAAATCAAGAAAGGATTTCTAACTTATATATATGGATGGAAAATACTTTTAATTCTTTAAGGGGAAATCAAGATGGAGATTATAGATTTAATAATCTCAATGTTAAACTACAAAGAGGGCGTTTATATCTAAGTTTATTGAATCCTAATGAAGTAGATGGAAAAGGTCCTAAAATTGTTTATACGTCAGAGGAAGTAAAAAGTGAATGTCCTCTAAATATTACAATTGCAAAGAGACCATATTTAGAAAAATTATCAATTTTTTCTAGTAACTTAAATTAAGGAGTGTGTTATGAATTGACCTGATATAATTAAGTTGTAACACCTGTGTATAGTTTGGTAAAATACATACATAATCCAAGGAGATGTTACAATGACAAACAATCGTTACGAGCCTGAGCTCAAACAAAAGGTTCTTCGCCTCTATCTGGAAGAGG
>RRZT010527780.1_pt1 | contig 27112 bp, 24 predicted proteins | sample 2165551 | NCBI WGS metagenome assembly RRZT01 (sample SAMN10456910, study PRJNA506462) | wastewater metagenome | biome: wastewater; feature: sludge; material: wastewater sludge; isolation source: wastewater sludge with Escherichia coli K12::gfp cells carrying plasmid... | place: USA: Moscow, Idaho... | reverse complement strand
TTGCGGTGTGAGCAAGGTGCTGCTGGTTGATGCGGCTCACTACGCAGATCAGTCACCGGAAAATATCGCGGCGTTGGTTGTGGCGCATGCTGGTGGGTACAGCCATGTGTTGACTCCGGCGACGAGCGTGGGCAAGAACTTCATGCCACGGGTGGCTGCGCTGCTGGATGTAGCGCAGATCTCGGAAATCGTTGACGTAGCCTCTGCGGACGTTTTTATTCGCCCGATTTATGCGGGGAGCGTGCTGGCGACTGTGCAATCTTCAGATGCTGTGAAGGTGATTACAGTGCGAACGACTGCTTTTGAAGCTGCCGGAGAGACCGGTTTGGCGGCTGTTGAGCGCCTTGTTGCCGCGGCTGATTGTGCTCAGAGCAAGCTCGTTGCACGCGAGCTAACGCAATCCGCAAGGCCTGAACTCGCGGCAGCCAAAGTCGTGGTTTCCGGTGGGCGTGGGCTGGCGAGCGGCGAAAAGTTTAAACAGTTGCTCGAGCCGTTGGCCGACAAGCTTGGCGCGGCTATCGGTGCCTCGCGGGCAGCGGTGGATGCCGGTTATGTGTTGAACGATGCGCAAGTCGGTCAGACCGGGAAAATTGTTGCGCCGCAGCTGTATCTCGCTGTCGGCATTTCCGGCGCCATTCAACATCTGGCCGGGATGAAGGAGAGTCGCGTGATCGTGGCGATCAACAAAGACCCCGACGCGCCGATCTTTCAGGTGGCCGATTATGGTCTGGTTGGCGATTTGTTTGAACTTGTTCCTGAGCTGACTGCCGCACTGTAAGGCGATTTTGCAACCGACAGGAGAGTGACATGAGTGAGTACCGCGCCCCGATTCGCGATATGTTGTTCGTGCTCAACGAGTTGGCTGAACTCGATGAGATTGCTCAAATGCCGGGGTGCGAGGAGGCTTCTACGGACGTTGTAACCGCTGTTCTGGAAGAAGCCTCCAGATTTGCCGAGGAGGTTTTGTCGCCGCTTAATCGTGTTGGCGACCGGGAAGGCGCCCGCTTTCAGGACGGTCAGGTGACGATGCCCAAAGGCTTCAAGGAAGCCTACAAATTGTTTGCCGAGAGCGGTTGGACGGCGCTTGGCAGCGAATCGGAGTGGGGCGGGCAGGGCTTGCCGATTCTGGTGGCGACACCGGTCACCGAGATGTGGAAATCGGCAAATCATGCGTTTTCGCTGTGCCCCTTGCTCACCGGCGGCGCTATTGATGCGCTGGTGCTTACCGGTTCCGACAAGCTCAAAGCGACGTACCTTGAGAAAATGGTCACTGGCAAATGGACGGGGACGATGAATCTCACTGAACCGGGTGCCGGTTCGGATCTTGCCGCAGTATGCACCCGTGCCGAGCCGCAGGCCGATGGCAGTTACAAGCTCTTTGGCCAGAAGATCTTCATTACCTACGGCGAGCACGATATGGCGGAAAACATCATCCACCTCGTGCTGGCGAGAACGCCCACCGCGCCGGAAGGCATCAAGGGAATTTCGTTGTTCATCGTCCCGAAGTTTTTGGTCAATGAGGACGGCACTCTTGGCGCGCGTAACGATGCATGGTGTGCGTCGATTGAACACAAAATGGGGATTCATGCCAGCCCGACGGCCGTAATGGCCTTTGGCGACAGGGGCGGGGCGGTGGGGTATCTGGTCGGCAAGGAGAACCATGGTCTTGAGTACATGTTCATCATGATGAACGTGGCGCGTTTCGGTGTCGGCATGGAGGGTGTGGCGGTGTGCGAACGCGCCTATCAGCGGGCGCGAGATTACGCCAAAGAGCGTATTCAGGGCAACGAAGTGGGTGTGCGTGGCGGCCCGAAAGTGCCGATCATCGTGCATCCGGATGTGCGGCGCATGCTGATGGGCATGAAGTCTCTGACCGAGGCGAGTCGGGCGCTGGCCTATGTGGTGGCGGCAGCGCACGACAAAGCGCTCAGGCACCCGGACGCAGCCGTGTGCAAGCAGAACATGGCTTTTGTCGAGTTGATGATTCCGGTGGTCAAGGGCTGGAGCACCGAGATTGGCATCGAAGTAGCGTCGACCGGGGTACAAGTGCATGGTGGCATGGGCTACATGGAAGAGGCTGGTGCCGCACAGCATCTGCGCGATGCCCGTATTTCGGCGATTTACGAAGGGACGACTGGTATTCAAGCCAATGATCTGATCGGCCGCAAGATGGCGCGCGATGGCGGTGCAACCTTCCAGACGGTGATTCGCATGATGCGCGAACTCGATGCGGAGCTGGCAAAACACGATAACGAGCATTTTGCCGCCATTCGTCGCCGTTTTGCTGCCAGCGTCGACGCATTGGCCAAGGCCGGTGATTGGGTTGTCGCCAATTATTCGGTTGATGTGCGAACGGTTTCGGCAAGTGCTGTTCCTTTTTTGATGCTCTTTGGGGTCGTTGCCGGTGGTTGGCAGATGGCGCGCGCCGCGCTTGTCGCGCAATCGAGGATCGACGCCGGTGATAGCGATCCTTTCTATCCGGCAAAGCTCATTACGGCGCGTTTTTTTGCCGATCATCAATTGTCGAAGGCTGAAGGTCTGGCCAGTTCCGTGGTGGATGGCGCTTCCGGAGTATTGGCGCTGGGAGAAGACTGGTTCTGAGCCGTAAGCGTTTTCGCTATTGGCCGAGAAGCCGTTTGATCACTTCTGGGGCATGGTGCGCTATGTTTGCTCAAAACTCTCTGCAAGCGATTAGAATGCAGGGAGAATTTCGAACGAGAAGGAGCTGGGTGTGAGTCAAACCGTATATGAGGCAGCTGAAGAATTCCGTCGTTCGGCCAGGGGCGCCGCGCTTGGAGAGCTCAGTTTCCCGACCAGTCTGGATGCCAGCCGGCGAGTGTTGAAGGCGGTAGAGAACCCCGATCTCGGGATGTCTGCTCTGGCAAAAATCGTTGTCGCCGAGCCTTTGCTGTCGGCCAAGGTAATTCGCCTTGCCAATTCTGTAGCGCTTAATCCGACCAATCAGACCGTGCGTGACGTAAAGCAGGCCGTGGTCCGCGTCGGGATGGACCCAATCAAGTCTCTGGCTATGGTGTTGATCATGGATCAGCTTCGCCATTCCAATCGTCACAGCGGTTGCCGTGATTTGTCCAATCGCTTGTGGGAGCGCACCATCCACGTTGCCGCACTGGCTTTTGTGCTGGCTCGAAAACTCACCAAACTTAATGCCGATGAAGTCATGTTTGCCGGGATCGTCCATGATCTTGGCCGCTTCTATCTTCTGGCACGGGCGGCCGATTATCCGGTTTTGTATCAGGATCCGGTTGTTCTGGCAGAAACAATCAACGACCTGGCCAAAGAAGTCACCGAAAAGGTGCTCAAAGCGCTCAATTTGCCGGCATCGGTTGTCGACGCTGTTTTGGCCTCTCGGGAGTACACCGGTAGCATGCCTCCGGCGACGATGGGGGATCTGCTTTTTGTTGCCGGTATTGTTTCGCCGCGTCGCGATCCGTTTGAAGAACTCGATGCGCGTGTAATTCCTGTGGCAAGTAGTGGCGTTAGTCTTGGGCTGGATCAGAGCATCGTGACAGAAGTGATCGCGGCTTCGGGCGACGAGATCTACTCAATCGTGATCGCACTTGAGTCTTGATGTACTGTACAAAACAAAAACCTGCAGCTGAGACGCAAAGGGGCAAAGAAAACGCAAGGTAGTCGCTTCGGCTATTCGATGGTTTCCTTGCGAGGCCTTTGCTCCTTTGCCACTCAGCGGTGGATGTGCCGCATATTTTCAGTCTTTGGGAAAGGAAGCAAGGGGGAAACCATGCGAATGATCGTTCCGTTTTTGTTGTTGCTCCCGCTGTTCGGGTGCGGGGTTGAAACCGTCGGCGTGGCCGCTACAACGGCCAAACTTCAGGCAGACCAGGCCAAACAGGGCAAGGAGGATATCGACAAGGTCAAAGCCAGCCTCGATGCTGCCAACAAAGCCTCACAAGAGAACATCAAACCGGCCGAAGAAGCCAGTCAGAACTGACTGTTTTTTTTCGGAGTCTCATTATCCGAAGCTACATATTTGGGTAGTTCGGCCCTTCACCGCCTTGCGGTACCACCCAGGTGATGTTTTGCGTCGGGTCCTTGATGTCACAGGTTTTGCAGTGCACGCAGTTTTGCGCGTTGATCTGCAGGCGGGGATTGCCGCCGTTTTTATCGCGCACGATTTCATAGACGCCAGCGGGGCAGTAGCGTTGTTCCGGCGCGTCGAAGTGGGTCAGGTTGACTCTGATTGGGGATGATGCGTCCTTGAGCCTGAGATGGCAGGGCTGGTCTTCTTCGTGGTTGGTGTTGGACAGGTAAACGGATGACAGCAAGGCGAAGGTGATTTCTCCATCGGGCTTCGGGTAGGTAATGGGCTGGCAGTCGACGGCGTTTTTAAGCCGGGTATGGTCGGCGCTTTTGTGATGTAGTGTCCACGGTGCTTTGCCACGGAAGATCAGCAGGTCGATGCCAAACATCAGGCTGCCCAAGTACAGTCCTTTGGACATCCACGGCTTGAAGTTACGCGCCTTGTGGAGTTCCTCGTACAACCAACTCTGACGGAAAGCTTCGGGGTAGGCCGTTAGTTCATCGCTGTGGCGTCTGGCAACAATGGCGTCATGGCAGGCTTCAGCAACCAACATGCCGGACTTGATCGCGCAGTGCGCCCCCTTGATGCGCGAGGCGTTAAGGAAACCGGCGTCATCACCGATCAACGCACCTCCCGGGAAGAGCAGTTTGGGCAGCGATTGCAGGCCGCCAGCGGTGATGCTGCGTGCGCCATAGGCGATACGCTTGCCGCCTTCAAGGAAGGCGCGCAGGGTTGGATGCGTTTTGAGGCGCTGGAACTCCTCGTAAGGCGAGAGGTAGGGGTTGCTGTACCCGAGCCCGGTGACCATGCCAACCGATACCAGCTTGCCTTCCATGTGGTACATGAAGCCGCCGCCGTAGGTCTGCGCGTCAAGCGGCCAGCCGCCGGTGTGGATGACCAGACCAGCTTGATGTTTTTCCGGCTGGATCTCCCACAATTCCTTGAGGCCGATGCCGTAAACCTGTGGGTTGGCGCCTTCGTGCAACTTGAATTTGTCTTCAAGTTGTTTGCCAAGGTGGCCACGACTTCCTTCGGCAAACAAGGTGTATTTGGCGTGAAGTTCCATGCCGGGCTGGTAGGCCGGGCCGTGGCTTCCGTCCTTGAGCACGCCCATGTCGCCCGTGGCGACGCCTTTGACCGAGCCATCCTCGTTGTAGAGAATCTCCGCACCGGCAAAGCCGGGGTAGATTTCGACCCCAAGCGCTTCGGCCTGTTGGCCGAGCCAGCGGCAGACGTTACCGAGGCTGACGACGTAGTTGGCCTCGTTGTGGAAGCAGCCGGGCAACAACTCGTTGGGAATTTTAAAACTGCCTTTTTCGCTGAGCATGAGAAAGCGATCTTCGCTGACCGGCACATCGAGCGGAGCGCCGAGCGCTTTCCAGTCGGGAAAGATCTCGGCAAGAGCGCGCGGATCCAATACCGCGCCGGAGAGAATGTGCCCGCCGATTTCGGCGGCTTTTTCGATCAGGCAGACGTTGATTTCGCTCGCTTTTTCTGCAGCCAGTTGTTTGAGTCGAATCGCTGCGGATAGCCCGGCAGGGCCGCCGCCGACGATCACGACATCGTATTTCATGGATTCTCGCTGCATGTTTCTTCTCTTTTTTGCAGTTAGTGACCGCCGCGCGGTGGTTGTGATGTGCTGCTCGGGCAGGTATCGTATGGAAAAACAAGCGGCGGCGTCAAGTTGCCACAAATCATAGGAATCTTCATGAATTTTGCGATTGATATTGTCTCTGACTTCGTTTGCCCGTGGTGTTTTCTCGGCAAATCCCGCATGACAAAGGCCATGGCTCTGGCGCAGGAAAAACATCCGGCGCTGCGTTTTCAACTCAACTGGTTGCCGTATTTTCTTGGCCCGGATGTGCCGCAGGCCGGCCAGCCTTACCGCGCTTATCTTGAAGGCAAGTTTGGCGGAGCCAAGCCGGTAGAGAGCGCACAGCAGCGGGTGATCGATGCCGGGGCGGAAGACGGTGTGGAATACGACTTCGCGCGGATTGCCACCTACCCGAATACTCTGCGGGCGCACCGCTTGGTCTATCGCGCCCAGTCGACCGGGCATCCGCAGGCGGAAATTCAAGCGCTGGCCGATCGTTTGTTTGTCGCGCACTTTCAGCGTGGCGAGGACATCGGCAACATCGCCGTGCTGGCCGATATCGCAGCCGAATGTGGTGATCGCAAAGACGACGTGACAGCTTATCTGGAGAGTAAAGAGGGTGAGCCGCAGGTCAAGTCGTTGGTCAAGAAAGTTGGGGGGCTGGGGGTGAGCGGTGTGCCGCATTTCATCCTTCAACGTCGCTTGGCGGTGTCCGGCGCGCAAAGCGCTACAGTGCTGGCGGCGGCGATCATGCAGGCGATGCAGTTGCCGGGTTGATTGCCAAGCCTTGTTTTAAGGCCGGTTTCCCCTTTGTTTTGTACGGTTTGGCAAGATCTGCTTGCAATTTCCTCTTTGTCTGTATAAAAATACAGTTAATACACAAGAGGCGCACCGATGGTCAAGCTTACCCCGCGGCAACAGGAAATTTTGGATTTTATTCGTAACACGCTGGAGGTACTCGGCGCACCGCCGACGCGGGCGGAAATCGCCAATGCCTTCGGCTTTGCTTCGCATAATGCGGCCGAAGAGCACCTCAAGGCGCTGGCCAAAAAAGGCGTCATCGTTCTTGAGCCGGGTTCGGCGCGCGGCATTCGTCTGGTCGAGCAACTGGGGCTGCCACTGATCGGCAGCGTTGCGGCGGGTAGCCCGATCCTTGCGGTGGAGAATGTGCAGGGGCGCTATGCGCTCGACGCCAACCTGTTCAAGCCGAAAGCCGACTTCCTGCTGCGCGTTCGCGGTCTGTCAATGATCAATGCGGGGATTCTGGATGGCGATTTGTTGGCAGTGCACCGCAGCAGTGAAGCGCGCAATGGACAGATTGTTGTCGCGCGGATTGACGACGAAGTGACCGTCAAACGTTTTCGCCAACATGGCAGCATTGTCGAGTTGGTTGCGGAAAACCCGGATTTCGACCCGATTGTCGTTGATACCAGAGAGCAATCGCTGGAAATCGAAGGGCTGGCCGTCGGACTGATTCGCGGCGGCGAGGCGATGTAGCCCCGGCGCGGGGCTAGTCTTTTACCGGGTACTGTTTGAGCAGGGCGGTGGTTTGCGGGTGCTGATTCTGCATTGCGTACGACAGTGGAGTTTTTCCGTCGGTATCCTTACTGTGCGGATCAGCGCCTTTTTCGATCAGGAATCTTGAGAGTTTGGGCTGTCCGGTCGATGCTGCAAGGTGCAACGGAGTTTGTTCCGTATCGGATCTAGCATTGATATCTGCGCCCTTGTCCAGCAAAAGTTCTACCTCTTTTCTGCCACCGGAAAGCACTGCGGCGTGGAGGGCGGTCATGCCGATATTGTCTTTGGCGTTGATTTCGGCACCACTGTCGAGCAGTTCTTTGGTGGCTTTTAGTTGTCCGTAGAAAGCAGCCATGTGCAGTGGCGTCCTGCCTAAAGCGTCCCTGGCGTGGATGTCCGCGCCATCGGCGAGCAAAGCCTTTATTTCATCTGGTTTGTCTTGAATTGCCGCTTTGCTCAGCGGAGATTCGGCAGCGGTAAGCGTTGCGGCGTCGCTATGGGGTTTGTCTGTGCCGTTTTGATCGCCACATGCGGCGATCCCTAGGGAGAGGCTTCCAATAACGACCATTGCGGCCACGCGGCTGACTGGCCAGTGACGGGGTTTGCCAAGGGCGCTACGATGGGTTTTCGGGCTTCGATTCATGGTGGCTAAGGCTTATGGGTTGTCCTAGATTTGTTGTTAATCATATACGATTGTGCTTGCGCTGGCAGGTGAAGTAAATCCGAAAGCAGATCCGGATTTCTGGTTTCCTCTGGTTTCCTCTTTTTGCGCGTCCTGTTTTTCGGCTACAATTCGGCTTTCCCGCTGCAGATACCTCCATGACCAAATATGTTTTCGTAACCGGCGGAGTGGTTTCCTCCCTCGGAAAAGGCATCGCTGCCGCGTCGCTCGGCGCGATTTTAGAATCCCGTGGCATCAAGATAACCCACATCAAGCTTGATCCCTATATCAATGTTGATCCCGGGACGATGAGCCCGTTTCAGCATGGCGAGGTGTTCGTCACCGAAGACGGCGCCGAAACCGATCTTGATCTGGGGCATTACGAGCGCTTTACCAGCGCCAAGATGAGCAGGCGCAATAACTTTACCACCGGGCAGATCTACGAGACGGTGATCAAGAAAGAGCGGCGCGGCGAGTATCTCGGCAAGACCGTTCAGGTCATCCCGCACATTACTGACGAGATCAAGGCACATATTCGGCGTGGCGCTGAAGGTGCCGACGTGGCGATTGTTGAGGTGGGCGGAACCGTTGGCGACATTGAGTCACTGCCGTTCCTTGAAGCTATCCGCCAGATGGGGCTGCAGGAAGGGCGCAACAATGCATGCTACATGCATTTGACCCTTTTGCCTTATATTCCGACGGCCGGCGAACTGAAGACCAAGCCGACGCAGCACTCGGTCAAGGAATTGCGTGAAATCGGTATTCAGCCGGATATTCTGCTCTGCCGCGCGGATCGCCATATTCCGGAAGACGAAAAAGCAAAGATCGCGCTCTTCTGCAATGTGCAAAGCGAGGCGGTGATCGAGTGCTTAGACTCGGATTCGATTTACAAAATTCCCGCCATGCTGCACGAGCAGATGCTCGACGAGATCATTTGCCATAAGCTCAACATCCTTGCCAAAGCTGCGGATCTGAGCTTGTGGAAGAACCTCGTTTATTCGCTTGAGCATCCCGAGTGCACGGTCAACGTGGCTTTTGTCGGCAAGTACGTTGATTTGACCGAATCCTACAAGTCACTGACTGAGGCGCTGACGCATGCTGGGCTTTATACGCGCAGCAAGGTTAAGATTCACTACATTGACTCCGAGGAAATCGAGAGCAAGGGCTGCTCCTCCTTGAAGAGCATGGATGCCATTCTGGTGCCGGGCGGTTTTGGCCGCCGTGGTACCGAAGGCAAGATCGCGGCGATTCGCTATGCCCGTGAGAATAAAGTGCCGTATCTCGGCATCTGCCTGGGGATGCAACTCGCTGTAATCGAATTTGCACGCAATGTGGCCGGTATGGCTGGCGCACACAGCACCGAGTTTGAAGCGGCTTCGCCTTTCCCGGTGATTGCCCTGATTACCGAGTGGCAGGACGCCTCCGGCAAGCTGGAAAAACGCGATGAAAGCTCCGATCTGGGCGGTACGATGCGCTTGGGCGGGCAGGTTTGTCTGTTGCGCGACGGGTCTTTGGCGCGCAAGGTCTATGGTAAAGACGAAATCGTCGAACGCCATCGTCACCGTTACGAAGTTAACAACACCTTGCTTGCAGCGCTGGAAGACAAGGGTCTGGTTGTTTCCGGGCGGGCGCCAGTGACCGATTTGTGCGAAATGGTCGAGTTGCCGAAGGAAGGCCCGAACGCGCATCCGTGGTTTGTTGGCTGCCAGTTCCATCCGGAATTTACCTCGTCCCCGCGTATCGGCCATCCTTTGTTTACATCCTTTGTCCAGGCGGCAATCGACAGCAAGGCCAAAGCATGAAGTTGTGTGACTTTGATGTCGGCTTGGATCAGCCGTTCTTCCTGATTGCCGGGCCATGTACAGCAGAGTCGCTTGAGCTTTGTATTGATGTCGCCGGGCAGATGAAGGAAGTCTGTGCCCGTCTTGGTGTGCCTTATATTTTCAAGGCTTCTTACGACAAGGCCAATCGCAGTTCCGGTAAGTCGGCACGCGGTCCTGGCCTCGAGGGCGGTCTGCATATTCTCTCTGAAGTCCGTCGTCAGATCGGTGTGCCGGTGCTGACTGACGTACATAGCGAGGCCGATATCGCCGCCGTTGCGTCGGTGGTTGATGTGTTGCAGACGCCGGCGTTTTTATGTCGGCAGACCGACTTTATTCACGCTGCGGCGACCTCCGGCAAGCCCGTGAATATCAAGAAAGGTCAGTTCATGGCACCTGGCGACATGAAAAACGTCGTAGCCAAGGCCAAGGAAGCCAATGGCGGTGCGGATTCGATCATGGTTTGCGAGCGTGGTGCCTCTTTCGGTTACAACAATCTCGTATCCGATATGCGCAGTCTGGCTATTATGCGTGAAACGGTCTGCCCTGTTGTTTTCGATGCCACGCATTCGGTGCAGTTGCCGGGCGGGCAGGGGACGGTTTCGGGTGGTCAGCGCGAGTTTATTCCGGTATTGGCGCGGGCGGCGGTGGCCGTCGGTATTGCCGGACTGTTCATGGAAACCCATCCTTGCCCGGAAAAAGCGCTTTCAGACGGCCCGAACAGTTGGCCGCTCGAGCGCATGGAGAGTCTCTTGTCGTCGCTGGTGGCGATGGATCGTCTGGTAAAGCGCAGCGGCTTCGAGGAAATGCGATAATCCGCTGGCTGAATTTGAAGTGCGACGCCCTGTTTGCTGGTTGTTGGTTTGCAGTCATTATCTTTGAAATAAAGGAAGAAATATGAGCTCAGTTGTTGACGTTGTGGCCCGTGAAATCCTTGATTCCCGTGGTAACCCCACGGTCGAATGTGACGTATTGCTGGAGTCCGGTGTCATGGGGCGTGCGGCAGTGCCATCAGGCGCGTCGACCGGCTCGCGTGAGGCCATCGAGTTGCGCGATGGCGATATGACCCGATATCTTGGCAAAGGCGTCATGCAGGCCGTTGAGAACGTCAATACCGAGATCGCTGAAGCCATTATCGGTCTGGATGCGCAGGAGCAGGCTTTCATTGATCAGACCTTGATCCAGCTTGATGCGACCGAGAATAAATCGCGCCTCGGCGCCAATGCCATGCTTGCCGTGTCGATGGCTGTAGCCAAGGCCGCCGCTGAAGAATCCGGTCTTCCGCTGTATCGTTATTTTGGCGGTTCTGGCCCGATGCAAATGCCGGTGCCAATGATGAACATCATCAACGGTGGCGAGCACGCCAACAATAGCCTGGACTTCCAGGAATTCATGATTCTCCCGGTGAGTCAGAACTCCTTCCGTGAAGCGCTGCGTTGTGGTGCCGAGGTTTTCCACGCGCTGAAAAAGCTGCTCGACAAAAAAGGCTTTTCCACCGCAGTGGGCGACGAGGGCGGCTTTGCCCCGAATCTCGCTAGCCATGCCGAAGGCTTGCAACTGGTTGTTCAGGCAATTGAAGCAGCGGGATATTTCCCCGGAGAAGATGTGTTGATTGCTCTTGATTGTGCTGCGTCCGAATTCTACAAGGATGGCAAATACAATCTGGCTGGCGAAGGCCTGCAACTGACGTCTGCGCAGCTCGTTGATTACCTGGCCAATCTGGCCGAGACCTTCCCGATTGTTTCGATCGAAGATGGGATGGCTGAAGGTGATTGGGAAGGCTGGAAACTGCTGACCGAACGACTGGGAAAGAAAATACAGATCGTTGGAGACGACGTTTTTGTAACCAATACACGGATTTTCAAGGAGGGCATCAAGCAGGGTATCGCCAATTCGATCCTGATCAAGATCAATCAGATCGGCACATTATCCGAAACCTTTGCCGCCATCGAAATGGCCAAACGCGCGGGGTACACCGCCGTAATTTCGCATCGTTCCGGCGAGACCGAAGACAGCACCATCGCCGACATTGCCGTCGGCATGAATGCCTTGCAAATCAAGACCGGCTCCTTGTCGCGTTCGGATCGAATCGCAAAATACAACCAGTTGCTGCGTATTGAAGAAGATCTCGGCGATACGGCGGGTTATCCGGGTCGTGAAGCTTTTTACAATCTCCGCTGATCGTCTGGAGAGGGGGGCGATGAGCCACGGTAATAACCGGAAAGCCGGTATTGCTTCTGGCTTGTCACACCTTATTTTTTCCTGAATCAATGCGCTGGCTCTCTGTTGCGCTAATCGCTCTGCTCGTTCTTTTGCAGTATCCGCTTTGGGTAGGCAAAGGCGGCTGGCTGCGGGTCTGGGATGCGGCCAACCAGCTGGAACAGCAAAAAGAAGGCAACAAAAAGCTGGAAGTCCGCAATGACGGGCTGGATGCCGAAGTGCGAGACCTCAAGCAGGGCTATGATGCCATTGAAGAGCGCGCGCGTTATGAGCTTGGTATGATCAAGCAGGATGAGGTCTTCGTCCAGATTCCGGAGCGGCCAGCTACGGAAAAATTATCGGGAACCCCTGATTCAGAAGCGAAGCGCTAACGGTTGGTCGTTTCGGAAGAAAGCGAACCACTAAGCCACCAACTTCACCAAGAGCGCAGCAAGTTAACGCTTTGTTTTCCTTGGTGAAGCTTTGTACCCCAAGGGCATTTCCTGAATGGCATGCCTTGGTGGTGAAGTTCTTGCTTATTTTGGCTTATTCCAGTTCGATCTGGCCCGAGACGGTCGCGCTTACTTGTGTCTCGCCGGCTTCCATCGGCATAGGAGCGGCGTCGGCCATCATTGATTTCGCGGCTGCGCGGACGACCATAGGCTCAACGTATCTGCCGCTAGTGTTAACGGTCAACTGCTTGATGCGATAGGGCTTTCCCATGGCCTCAGAAATCACCTTGGCGCGGGCTTTGAATGCGCCCAACGCTTCGAGCATGGCGGCGTTTTCGACTTTTTTGCGTGTTTCTGGAGAGGGTTGCAAGACGACGCTGGAGACGATGAGCGAGCCTTGCAGTTTGCCAAGCAGCTCTGAAAGTGCTGCGATGTTCGTTGATTCCAGAGAGAGATCCGAACGCATGCGCCATGATTCGATTTTTCCGCCCTTCGAATAGATTGGGTAAGTACTGGTGCCACCACTCTGTGTTTTTACACCGGAAACGGCTTTCGCTGTTTTCAGAGCCTCGGCGATCAAACCGTTAACCTGTTTTGATAGCTCGCCTGGCGTTGCTCCGGTAGCTTCTGCCGAAACAGTTGCCCGAGCTATGTCGTTGACTGCGGGGAGGCTGGCTTCCGACGAGAGTTCTATGACCGTCGTCGCGGCAAATACAGGCAAGGTGAACAACAATGAAAATAGGGGGAGGGTGCGCGTTAGCGAAGGCAAGTTCATCGGGTTTCCTGTCTTGAATGCTTAAACGGGTTGAGGGAAAGTAAGTTTGGCATAGACCTAAACGGCAGGTCTTTTCTGCAACGTCCTTATTGTACGTGCGGTCGGTGTTTGTTTTTGGTAGTCAGGCGCAAGAAGCTTGGTTAGAATCGGGCTGCCCCGATTGCTTTGTTGCGATCGGTTAGCGTCTTTGAGGAGGCTAAAATGGTGAAAGTTGGACAAGTGGCACCGATGTTCGTCCTCCCCGATTCGGATATGGAGTCCGTCGATATTGCCCAGTTTCATGGCAAGAATAACCTTATCCTCTTTTTTTACCCCAGAGACGATACGCCGGTCTGCACGCTGGAAGCGACCGATTTTTCCGATCACGAAGACGAGTTTTTGCGTCATTCTTGCGTCGTCATTGGCATCAGCCGTGATGAATGCATAAAACATGCAGAGTTTCGCGATAAACATGGTATTTCCGTGTCGCTGTTATCGGATACTGACGGCGCAGTATGTAAGCGATACGGGGTGTGGCAGGCGAAAGAAATGGATGGTGTCAAGAAATTCGGCATTGTGCGTTCCACTTTCGTTATCGACAAACAGGGTGTTCTCCGACTGATGTATAGCGGAGTTAACGCCAAAGGCCACGTGCTTGATGTACTGCGCGCGGTGAAGGAAATCAATTTATGAATATGCAAGTAGTAAAGAACTCGGTAGTTACTCTTGATTACAGCGTGACGGATCCTGATGGCGTGCTGGTGGATGCTGGACAGGAACCTCTCGTGTATTTACACGGTGGCTATGATGATATTTTTCCGTTGATTGAAGGCGCGGTTCACGAAAAACGGGTTGGCGAGTCAGTTGTTGTCAAAATGCAGCCGGACGATGCGTTTGGTGAGTACGATGCCGATCTGATTCAAGTCGAGTCACGCAAGGGCTTTCCCAAGGAACTTGAGGTTGGTATGCAGTTCGAGGGCGTGCCGGACGGCGATGACGATGACGACATTCTGATTTATCGCGTAACCGAAATCGCCGATGACAAAGTGGTGCTTGACGGAAATCATCCCTTGGCGGGTATCGCGCTGGTGTTTACCTGCACCGTGACGGATGTGCGCCCAGCCAGTGCCGATGAAATCAAGCACGGGCATGTCCATGATGACGAAGATTGCGATCAGGATGACTGATCAGGGTCGTTACTAACATTTCAGAAAGTCATTGTCATGTTCTTGATAGAGTATGACAATGAGTTGCAGACGTGCTGCTGGTCGCAAGTCCGGTTGAAGCGTGCTCCCGGTGATGCGCAACAAGCCGTCAAGCCTCTCCCAAGATGTGAATGCCGTTGCGACGGCATATAGCGCAGGGTTGCGAGTTGTTGAGGGCGGACTTTTTCAGTTCATCTTGTTAGCAAAAGGCGGCTGCCCGCTTCAGGGGGCAGCCGCCTTTTATGTTGATGCCTTCAAATTAGAAATCGCTGCCTAGATCGGCCTTGAATTTGGCCATCAGCTTGCTTTGCCAGTCGCTGGTTGTTGCCAGTTTGCCGAAGAAGAAGCGGAGCATCTTGGGCTCCTCGACAAAAGTCAGCCCGCCAACGAGGTCGCGGTTTTTGTAGAGCCAGACGATGCGGTCGATGGCGTACTTGACCTGCGAGAGTGTGAATACACGGCGCGGCAGAGCCAGGCGCAGCAGTTCCATATTGGAATAGACTTCTGAGCCGTCTTCGTTGCGCTGCTCGGAAATGGAGCCGCGTTCCATGCCGCGCACGCTGCTTACGAGGTACAGCGCCGAAGCTAAAGCGCCGGCTGGGTACTGCGATTGAGGAATGTGCGGCAGGAACTGCTTGGCGTCGATATGACAGCCAAGGCCGCCGGCCGGGGTAATGACGGGAACACCTTGGCGGGCAAGTTCGTTGACCATGTATTCGATGAATTGCGGCCCCTGGCTGACCATGTCTTCGTCCATCGTTTCTTCGAGGCCAACGGTGATTGCTTCGATTTCGCGGATCGACATACCACCATAGGTTAGAAACCCCTCGTAGAGCGTCACCAGCTCGCGCATTTTGAGGAAGGCTTCGCTGCTGTTGGTGCAGATGCCGCCGCCGCGCGCGCAGCCCAGTTTGCGTGCCGAAAAGTAGATGATGTCGCACATGTCGGCAAACTGCTTTGTAATCTCGCGGATGCTCAGGTTCTTGCAGGCATCTTCGCGAGTCTTGATGAAGTAGAGATTGTCGGCGAGCAGGCTGGCGTCCATGACGATCATCAGACCGTGTTTGTCGCACACCCGCCGTACTTGACGCAGGTTTTCCAGCGAGTGGGGCTGGCCACCGATCAGGTTGGTGCCGGTTTCGATGCGCACGAAGGCGACTTTGTCAGCGCCATTCTTGTTGATTATCGCTTCCAGCTTGGCGACGTCCATATTGCCTTTGAACTGGCAATCGCTGGTGACCTCGAGGCCTTCGTCAATGATGATCTCCTCTACAGAACCGCCGTTGAGCATGATATGCGCCTTGGTGGTGGTGAAGTGGTAGTTCATCGGCACGATGGTACCGGGTGTAACAAAAACGCGCGAGATGATGTTTTCGGCTGCACGCCCTTGGTGTACCGGCAGGAAATAGTTCTTGCCGAAGAGTTCTTTAATCTTGTTTTCGAGCTTGCTGAAGGTCGTCGAGCCGGCATAGCTGTCGTCCGACTCCATCATTGCCGCGAGTTGCTTGTCGCTCATCGCATTGACGCCGCTGTCAGTCAGCATGTCGATGAAGATATCGGTGTTTTTCAACAGAAAGGTGTTATTCCCGGCTTCGTTCAGCGCTTCGAGGCGGCGATCAATCGGCACCAGATTGAGCTTCTGGACGATGCGCACCTTGTGCATTTCGAGAGGAACGGCCTCTCCGGAGAAAAAACTGACTTTCGACATTCATGGCTCCCATACTAAAAGTTGTAATGATGCGATAACAAGAAATGTTGATCAGTACATGGCTTCTTTCGCAGCCGAACTGATCGCAGCAATGGGTACTTTTTGTGTTTTCTAAAAACCCGCGCCACGATAGCATTGTTCCTAGTGTCTTGCAGCCAGTTCGCTATTTTTGTGTGAAACCGCGCTGTCAGGCTCCATGGCGCTACCAGGCTTGAGCAAGCATCATCAAAAATGAACACCTCCGTTGTCTCAGGAGTAAAGTCTCAAACATGGGAATCCGCTTAAAAGTCCTTATCGTTTTTGTCATTTGCTTCGGGCTGATGGCCGGGGTCAGCTTGTTATTGCTCAAGCGGAGCATGGACGAGAGCTACGATGCCATTGAGCGAACGGACATCGTTGCCAATATGGGGCGCGTCGAACAAAGCTTTGAGGCGAGTGCGCTGAGTTTGAGGACGCTGACGACCGACTGGGCGGTCTGGAACGAAATGTATCGTTATGCTCTTGATCCTGATCCGGAGTGGGCCAAGGATGCGATCAGCCAAGATGCCCTGGCGCCGGCGGATCTTACGGTGGTCATGATCTATAACAAAAGCGGGCAATTGCTGACGGCCAGCACGATCGAGAATCAAGGAATCAATCTGGATACTCTCTTGCCGCAGCTGGATGCCTATTTGAAGCACATCCTGAAGGATACGCAGAAGACGGAATGCGGAATTGCCGGAATTGATGCCGGACTAGTACTAATTTGCTGGGCTGGCATCGTCCAAAGCAACGCGAGTGGCGAAGTTGCCGGCACGGTCGTCATGGGGCGATTGCTGGACTCAACCCGCCAAGCGCGACTGCGCGAGCAGACCAAGCTGCCCTTTGTGCTTGCCGCGAGCCATGACTTGCCTGCGGGGCTGGCTCCCTGGCCGGAGCTTTTGACATCCGGATCGATTGGCAGCGGAGAATTCTGGTCCTTTTCCGATCCGGATGTCTATCACCTCTATTACCCTGTGCGGGATATTCTGGGAAAAAAAGCAGGGATGATTACGCTTGATGTACCGCGTGCTGTTCATAAACAAGGTTTGCTGCTCTATCAGCAGGTGCGCCAGCAACTGCTTGTGAGCGTTTTGATCTTGACGGCCTTGCTGGCGTTGGCACTGCACTTCCTGTTGATCCGCCGCCTGCGTAGTTTTGCCCGACAGATCGATGGGCTGGAAGCCGGGGCGACCGTGGACCGGCGCGTTGATGTCGGGGGACGCGATGAGCTCGGTCTGGTGGCGGAGAGCTTTAACAAGCTGCTGGCTCTCATTAACGCGCAGGTCCAAGGTTTGCAAGAGCTGCTCGAGGTCAAGGAGTCATCGCTCAATCTAATCCAGATGACGCAGGCACAATTGATTCTATCCGAGAAAAAAGCCCAGCTGCGCCAGCAGCGGGTGAGCAACCTGCTTAACAACTCCGGGCAAGGCTTCCTTTCCTTTGGCGCTGATTTGCTGATTGATCCAGAGGTCAGCCGCGCCTGCACGGAGATGCTCGGTTCTTCTTTTGCGGGACGTAGTGTTGCTGAAGTCCTTGGCGGCGATGATCCGTCGCGAAAGGATCTGTTTTACGAGGTCATTGCCGCCGTTTTGACCGAACCTGATGCCGATGTTGGCGAAAGTATGTTGAGTTTGCTGCCTGCCGACTTGTCGCGCGGCGAAACCTTGCTTAAAGCCGAGTACAAGCGCCTCGAGAACAGCCGGTTTATGGTCGTACTGACTGATATCACCGAAGAGCGACGCTTGGAAGGCATGGTCAAGGAAGAGCGACAGCGTCTCGAATTCATCGTGGCGGTGGTCTCGGATCGAAAGAATTTTTTCGCCGCCATTGACGGGTTTAACGAGTTTCTTGCCACGCGTTTGCAAGCGGAGCTTGCGCAGGATGTCTCTCCTGATATGTTGGCCAGCCTGCTTTTTCGTGAGGTGCATACCTACAAGGGCTTGTTCAATCAGTTTGGCTTTATGCACACGCCCGGTCGCTTGCATCAGCTTGAAACACAGTTGTCCGGCTTGCTGTCTGGCGATGCAGTGACTTTGGCGGATATTGCTCAAGCGGCTTCGCCCGATGATTTGCGCGAATCACTCGAGGAGGATCTTGCGGTTTTGACGCAGGCGCTGGGGTACGGCTTTATGGAGAGCCGCCACAACGTCGTTCTTTCCGGTGCGCTCATACATCAACTTGAAGACTTGGCAATGCGTCTACTGCAGGGCGAGCCGATTGATGCTTCGGAGAATGCTGTTCGTCATCTGCTCAATGATGTGCTCACTGTGCGCAAGCTGACATTCAAGGAAATATTGCTCGGTTTTAATGGCCTTGTGAAGCAGGTTGCGCTTCGGCTCGGCAAAGAAGTGGCGCCTGTTGCGGTTCATGGTGGAGATGACTTCTGGATCGACCCGAAGCCGTATCAGCCCTTTATCCAGTCGCTCGGCCACGTTTTCCGGAATGCGGTGGCGCATGGGCTGGAAACGCCAGAATCGCGTTGGGCAGCGGAGAAAGACGAAATCGGAAAAATTGATTGCCATGTTTCTTTGGCGAGCAGCGCTATCGTGCTGCTTATCTCTGATGACGGGGCTGGCATTGACCTCGCAGCCATCCGGCAACGTGCTCTAACGGCCGGCATCATCACAGCCGCCGAGCTTTCTGCTATGAGCGATGAGCAAGTCGCGGCATTGATCTTCAGGGATGGCATGAGTGCGCAGCACTCGGTTACGCAAATCGCCGGACGTGGCGTCGGTCTTGCTGCGGCGTTAAGTGAAACACGCAAACTGGGCGGCGATGTGGCGATCAGGACGCTGCCCGGGAAGGGAACCCAGTTCTTGTTTACCTTGCCGCTACGCCATGTGATGCTGGCAAAGGCCCGTGATCTGGTCATCTCCAAGACGCTTCTTGACGATGAAGTCGAGTTTATAATGCATTCGATCATCGCCACGTTGCGCGACTATTTTGAGACTGAGCACGGAGTCTGGCTGGTCGATGCCGATGCGGCTACTGAGGAACCGGGAAGCCCGGAGTTGCTCGGGCCGACTGCGATTATTGCCATGGAGGGGAGGCTTGATCTTCGGGTCGTTCTCAGCGTTCAGGATCGGCTGGCTGACGCTGTGTATGAATGGATGACCGCTGGCTTTAACGAAGTCCACGATGATCAGGAAGAAAACCGCAAAGCGGCCGTTGGAGAATTGCTGAACACCGTCCTCGGCCAATGTACAAAGGACATTGAGCATCTCGACCGGCAAGGTATTGGTTTGACTTCTCCGATGCTACTTGACCGGGATTCCTGCCTGCCGTCGATGATCGGCGTGTTGCGCGGCAAGCGCTGTTTTACGACGGAGCATGGCCGCTTGACTATAATGCTCACCGGGGCGCTGCACGTCTCGAATACATCGCTTGATTCATGAAGAGGGTCTGCAATGGAAACCGATTCGCTTAGAGTTTTAGTCGTCGACGATTCACCTATCATTAGCAGAAAGATCTGCATGATGATGGATCAGATCGGTTATCGCGTTGTAAAGACCGCGGAAAACGGGGTCGAAGCGATTGCTGCCTACAAGGAGTGCCGCCCGGACGTGGTGACCATGGATATTGCGATGCCGGTGATGGATGGAATTGAAGCGACGCGCAACATCATGAAACTGTACCCGCAGGCGACGATCGTGATGGTTACCTCGCACGGTCAGGAAAAAATGGTGCTTGATGCCCTGAAAGCGGGCGCCAAAGGCTATGTCCTGAAGCCGTTTCAGCCAAAAAAAGTCTACGAAGTGATTGAAAAAGCCTGCAAACGGGTCGTGCTGAAGGACAAACTCGACACGGATTCCCCGCCGCAGGAAGAAAAGCCGGCGGCGATGCCCGGCGAAGAGGGCGCGTGACATCCCAGCGCCCGGGGAATTTTGCGGTACTACCGGTTCATCGTCTGCCCCTTAAGGCATGTACGAATCACCCTTGTGTAGGCGTCCACTGCAGCATTAAGCTGGTCCAGGCTGATCCATTCGTCGATGGTGTGCGCCTGGTCGATCGCGCCTGGGCCCAGCAGGAAGGTCGGAATACCGCGAGCCGCGGCCGCTGAGGCGTTGGTGGTGTAAGGCGCAGCAAAGGCGGTGGTCTGCAGGGTGTCGAGGATTTCTCGTTGCAGCGGCGAATCAGCGTTTTTCCAGGCCGGGATGAATTCTTCCAAAACGATGGTCTGATCTGTCCAGCAGGTTTGCGATTGCGTGGTGAACTTCAGGGACATGCCTTCCATTCCACACAGTGCACCGGCGATGCGTTCGCTAACGCTTTGCCGGGATTCGCCGGGAAGCAGACGGAGCGCTAGACGGGCCGTACAGCGGTGCGGCACGGTACCGATCGAGGGCCGGGGCTCCGAATCGATCTCAATCAACTCGCAGACGCCGCTGCCCATTTCCGGATCGTTCGGGAGGGGCAGCGCACGTATGCGGGCGATGGCCTCCATCATCTTGTAGATGGCGTTATCCCCCAGTTCCGGACGGGAGGTGTGGGCGCTGCGTCCGTTGGCTTCGATGAGGATTCCGGCACGCCCCTTCTGGGCAACGCCGAGCTGTAATGAGGTCGGTTCGCCGACCACGACACAGTCTGCGGGGTGCTTTTCAAGTATTGCCTCGAGCGCTGCCGTGGTCATGTCTTCTTCGCAGATGCTGGCCGAGACGATGAGCGTTCCGCTGAAGGCATCTTCCGGAATCGAGGCTGCCGCGCAGATCATCGCGGCGAGAGAACCTTTGGTATCGGCTGATCCGCGTCCCCAGAGGCGTCCTTGATCAATTTCGCCGCCCGTAGGACTGTGCTGCCACTCGGCGGGACGGGTGATCGGCACGGTATCGAGGTGTGCGTCCAGAATGAGGGTGGGGCCCGGTTTTTGCCCCTGGCGAATCCCCAGCACACTGCCGTAGCGGTCGATTTCGACGTGCATTCCCAAAGCGCGCATGTGCGCAGCTACGAAGCGGGCAAGGTCTCCTTCCTGACCCGAAGGGCTGGGAATGCGGACAAGTTCCTGGCAAAGCTTGATGACGGGGCTGGATGGGTTAGTGTTATCAGTGTTATTCATGAGTGGGAGTGTGTTGGATTGTTCGGGTAGAGTCATCCAGCCGTTCGTATTGCGAAATAAACTGCGCGCCGAGCAAGAGCAGGGTGGCAATGATTTCCATGCTGAACAGAGCGATGACGGCGGTGGTTAGCGAGCCATAAACCACACTGGCGCTGGACATCATTTGGAAATACCAGATCAGTTGGTGGCGAATAATTTCCCAAAGCGATGCGGTGACCAGCCCGCCAATGAGTGCATGGCGAAACGCCGTTCGACCAACCGGGATAATAAAATAGATCGAGGTGAGAACGATGGTTTCAGCGCTTAGACCTAGCAGGTAGAATAGCACTCTGGAAAGGCCGCTGAGCGACCAGTGCCACTCGAAGAAAACGACGCTCATCAGCGCCATTGCTTCCAGATTGATGGTCAGTATGGTCAATAAAAGCAGGCCGGCACCCAGAAAAAAAACCAGCAGATAAGGAAGCAGCGCCGAAGTCAGGAAGTGCCGTTGTTTTATGATGCCGCGGTGCGAAAAGATTACGGCCATCGATTTTTCGAGTACCGAAAAGGCCAGAGAACTGAAGAACACTATCGTCGCCAGTAAAACCAGGCCGATGGCGACGCCGTTTTCCAGAAAATGGTTCAGGTCTGCCAAGAGCGCACTGGATTGGCTGGGTACCAGCCATTCTAGATAGCGTTTCAGCGTGCCCAAAAGTTCGGCTTGGTCGACGAGGTGCGAAAGCGCCATAACCGTCAGAATCAGAAAGGGGACGACCGATAGCAGCGCGTAGTAGGCGATTGCTCCAGCAAGCAGAAAGCCCTGGTTTTTGCGGAACCCTTTGAACGTCAGTAGTACAAAGCTGACGGGGTGTGTGAGAACGTGAAAGGCGCTTCGGCTGAGATACTTCATTCTGCGATTTGTTCATTGAAAGACTTTCCAGATGGTGCTACAGACCGTGGTGGTATGGCAAGAAGCGATTGCCGTTCCTTCTCGTGCAATGAGGATAATTTCTCGCCTTGCGCTATACTCGCCCCCTTTTCCCAGACAACAGTGCCGGATGCTTCGGAAATGATGGATAAACCCTGGATTCTGATTGCATTCATTGTGATCATTGCGTTTCTATGGTTAGGGGCGTGGTCGCGAATCAAGCGGGATCGCCACTTAAAGCATCGTGCCAGAGTAGACCGCCGGAACCAATTGCGCGCCGAGCGAGATCGCCGATGGAAAGCGAGGATTTGATTCTTGGTCATGAGCGGCTTCGAGGTTTTTCTTGCTTCGCCGGGCTGGATAACCGTTTGAGGGGTTCTGCTGCTGAGGGCGGCAAGATCAGGAAGCGCTTTGTCATTGTCTTTTGAACCCACCCGTTTGACGCGAGATGCCAACGGTACGCCAGTTTCTGAAGCCTATGGCGATATCTACCATGCGGCGGCAGGTGGGCACGCTCAGGCGTGCCACGTTTTTATCGCCGGCAATGGGCTTCCGAAGCGTTGGCAGGGACGGGCATGCTTCACCATTCTCGAGACCGGGTTTGGTCTTGGCTTGAATTTTCTGGCCACTTGGCTGGCCTGGCAGAATGATGCGCAGCGCTGCGCTCAGCTGCATTTCGTTTCTTTGGAAAAACATCCATTTCATGTGGACGATCTGGCGCTCGTTCACGACGCCTGGCCGGAATTTGCCTTGATTGCCGAAGAACTGCGCTGTCACTGGCCGCCGTTGGTCGCCGGTGAGCATCGGCTCGAACTGGCAGAAGGCAGGATAGTTCTCGAGCTATTTTTTGGCGATGCTAGGGAGACTTTGCCGAAGCTCGATGCGGCGGTGGATGCCTTTTATCTGGATGGTTTCTCTCCGGCCAAGAACCCCGAGCTATGGTCACCGGAGCTGTGCCGATCTTTGTCGCGCCTTGCCGCAGATGGTGCAACGCTGGCAACCTGGACGGTTGCCGGGGACGTTCGTCGGGCTTTGCGTGCTGCGCAGTTTGACGTGACGAAGCGGCCCGGGTTTGGGGCAAAAAGACAAATGCTGGTGGGGCGGTTTATTGGCGCAAAACCCTTTTGGGTTGCGAAGAACGTTTGATTTTCCATGGATGACTCAACGAAATCGGGCGCCGCAGCGCCCGATTGTCGTCAGGATTTCATGTGTGGATTAGAAGTTGTGACGAATGCCCAGTGCAAAGGCGCTTTGGAAGCCTGCGTTGGAGGTGGTTGGCGATGTGCTGTCCAGTCTCGCTTTGGTGAAATTGTCATCATCCTGGCTAATGTCACCGTAGGCAGCGTAAAGCGTGGTTCGTTTGCTCAGAGAGTGCTGGTAGCCGATACCCCAGAAGCCGATCGAGTCATCGTCGAAGGTCGGTGCTCTGTCGTTGTAACTGACTCTTGCATGAGCGTAGTTGATGGACACCAGATCTTTGGGCGTAATCGGTGCTGAAACGCCAAGCTGCCATTGCGTACGGTTATCGACTTTTTGGCCGGTTGCAAAGGAGCCGTTTTCAGCGTAGTTGATCCTGCCATAAGCACCGCTGACCCTGGCTAAACCGAAATCATATGCTGCGGCCAGGTTCCAAGTGTTGCCCGAGTCCAGTTTCGTTGTGCTTGGTCTGCCTGAATAGTCCTCGTATTTGTTGTATTCATAGGTTGCACCGGCGATGAGCGGCCCCTTGTTGTAGAGCAGGGCAGCGGCGAAGACGCGGTTGTTGCCGGTAGCACTGTTCAGGCCGGTAGCGGAGACATCGTCCGAGTTGGAGGCGTGTGTTGATAGACCGGCTTTGACCTGGAAGCCATCCCAAACTGGCGAGTAGTAATGCACCGCATTGCTGATGGTGTTTCGCGATTCAGCGCCGGCTGTTTCGATATAAACGTATTTCGGGGAGGCGACCGTGTTGTATTCAAACATTACGCTCGTCGCCGAGAGCAGGTCGTCTTCAAAAGTATTGAAGTTACCGGCTCGTATCTCGCCGAGGCTCTTGCTCCGCAAGCCAACCCACGATGGCCTTTGGGCTACATTGCTGCCATTGACGTCCATTGGCACGGAAAATTCCATCTGAAATATCGCGGACAGGTCATTTCCCAGATCCTCAGATCCTTTGAGACCGAAGCGCGAGGTTTTCCATTGTCCGGAATTGATTTGGTGCGTCGATTCGACACCCTCTGCGTTGGCGTCGCTGTAATTGACATAACTCATGTCGGCGATACCATAAATCGTGACGTTGCTTTGCGCGAAGGTGGCGCCTGAGATAAGGCCGACGACGGCCAGCGCGATGATTTTTTTCTGCATTTTTTAGTTCCCCTATCTAGATGGTTTGTTGCCAACAAAATCAGCAGGGGGATTATTGCTAACGAATGTGACACGGGCGTGACAGACAGGGCTTTCGCACTCCAAAGTCATTGCCACCAACGAATGCCAATGAAGTTGACTGGTTGAAAAATAGTGGTTTACATTCATTGGATTATGCACACGTGTCCACTGTGTGTCGTCCTTCTCGGTGAGCAGCATTTCGCCGGTGAGCTTTCTACGCAGTATCACGACGCGCCGAGCTCGACTCCAACCCGACAAGGCCAACGTGTCTTCGATACCCTCCCAGCCTTGACCAGCGTCTTCCCAAAGTTCCTGCAAAAATAGCTTCTTGATCATGCGCTTGACGTTCGAGGTCAGCTTTTGACGGGCCAGCATCTCACCCATTAGGAGACTCCTTTCTGCCTCGGGAATGGCACGGAAAGCCCTGCCAAGTAAGCGTCTAGCCTAGCAGAGATGAGGTTCTACTCCCGTTTATAGGGTAAACGGCATCGTCGGCATCGGTCATTATGCAGGCGAGCGCGGTGCCTGAGGCTGAAGACGCATTCCAGGCATCGGCCAGGCTTTGCAGGGCGTAACGGCGGTTAGGCAGACCGGTGAGGATGTCTGCGTTGGACAGGCTGTCGAGTCGCAGGATGGCTTCGGTCAGCGCTTACGTGCGTTCTGCGACGCGGGTTTCCAGGTTCATGTTCAGTTGTAAGCCGACTGCCGAATCGATTGATCAAGTCAAGCAAGCGATGGTGCTGGTTATCGACCGCGTGAAGGCTCGTGACGAAGTAGGCAATTTATTGAAAGTGTCCATAACTCCCCCTGAAAGATCGGCGTCGTTCTATTCCTCTTCAATCACCTGAATAGCGCCACCGCAGTTAACAAAGCATTGGCGATAGTCTTCGTCGCAGCGCCAGGTGTTTTCGTGGCTGAAACAAGACTGGCGGTAGCATCGCTTGGCTTCATCCTTGCTGTCGGCGTGACGCAGGCAAGCGCGGTACATCGATTCACTGCGTCGTTCACAGAGTGCTTGATCATATTGCGCGCGCTGGATTTCATTGCCCTGGCACATTTCGCGAACGCCTGCGCACTGAGTAATGCAGAAACGCCCCTGATCGCTGCTTGGCGGGTAATAGTCGTAGCGTATCGTCGTACATCCAACGAGCAGGAGGGCGAGGGCGAACGCCGAAATTATCGGGCGCATCAGGGCATTGTAAGCGCCGGCTTGGCTCATCCGCTTCTTGGCTTGATGTGTCATTTGATCGTATCTATCCGCAAAGTTTGTCGTTGCTACTCGCACACAATAATTCATTTGCGCCATAAGCGACAAAGCTGGACCAGAGTTTTTTCTGGCAACGACATCAATGCAGCGTAATTTCTTGTTTTAGCCTAGAATTCAACGAATGTAGTTGGCCGTGGAGTGGCCCACGTTGGCTGCTTCTCGCAGTACAATCTCCGGACGAAGCTTGGATTTGGGACTGAGAAAATGATCAACGCTGAAATGGCCATGAAGGATCTTGTTGCCAAGGGCATCAAGATCCCGCCACAACCCAAGGTGTTGCTCGATTTAAACAGAAAGCTCGCGAGTGGGAGTTTTGACGTGCACTCGCTCGCCCAGATCGTCGCGACCGATCCGGGAATTACCGCCATGCTGTTCAAGGCGGCGCGTTCTCCCTTGTTCGGTTGCGGCAAAAAGTTCAACACCCTAGATCAGGTCATCATGGTGGTCGGCGTCAATCAGACCTTCAATCTGGTGCAGGCCATGGCATTGCGGTCTTCCGTGTTGGACAAGTCGCGCAAGATACTGGATCTGTTCTGGGCAAGGTCTCATGAAATTGCCCAGATGGCGGCCTTGATCGCCAAGGATCGTCAATCGATATGCAACGTTTTTCCCGATCAGGCTTACATGGCCGGCATTTTCCACGGCTGCGGCGTGCCGCTGCTTCTGCAGCGTTTTCCTGACTACTGCAAGTCGTTTCAACTCGATAAGCAGTTAAACTGGCCCGATCTGGCTGAAGAGGATGCCAGGTTCAACGTCGATCATTGCAGCATTGGCTATATCGTTGCCCGGCACTGGGGGCTGCCCGATTTCGTTTGCGCAGCAATTGCCTACCACGACGAGATGCCTGGCGACGAGGTCGGAACGGTGCGCACGCTGGTGGCGATTCTGCAATTATCGATTCATTTTTACTACCTTATTTCCGGAGTCGAAACACCTGGGTGGAAAAAAATCGGCAAGTCAGTGCTCGATGAGCTCGGTATCGGGCCCGATGATGAGCAGGATTACTTTGAAGAAATCAGCGAAAGCTTTCTTGCTATACGCTGACTTTCGATAGCCTGCCCTGAATAACCCATTTAGCAAACGCTCAAGTGGATGAGTTGTAGCTTTATTGATCCGACCGGAGGGGGGCGGATAAAACTTTGACTAGCGCTGACGAATTCAGGGCCCAACTGATTAACGCTTACCCTAGACAATGAATGACCTGAACGCAAGACCGATTCAGGTCCCTTAGACAGGAGATTAGGTTGTCGGTCAGCATGTCATGAATAATAGCAACACACGACTTAACATAATACAAATTATGCGCTTTTCGATATCATTCATAACCGTGCAATCGTTTCGTCTTTCACCATCCGCCACGACTCACTTTCGGGAGGAACACATAAAAAAAGCGCCAGTTCGAGAACTGGCGCTTTTGTGTAAATCAACTACAACTTAGCCGTTGCTAATCGCCGCCTGAGCTGCAGCCAGACGGGCGATTGGCACGCGGAACGGCGAGCAGCTGACGTAGTCAAGGCCAACGCGGTGGA
>RRZT010764670.1_pt1 | contig 27136 bp, 22 predicted proteins | sample 2165551 | NCBI WGS metagenome assembly RRZT01 (sample SAMN10456910, study PRJNA506462) | wastewater metagenome | biome: wastewater; feature: sludge; material: wastewater sludge; isolation source: wastewater sludge with Escherichia coli K12::gfp cells carrying plasmid... | place: USA: Moscow, Idaho... | reverse complement strand
GGAAAAAATATATAGTAAAAATTCATCTAGTAAAAATAATAAAGTAATCTTGCTAATGCATGATTTTATGTTTAGTAATAATTTTAATGGAAAAGAGAATTTAAAAACGTTAATTCAGCTATTAAAAGAGAATGGATGGAGTTTTGAGAATATAGAGAATTATTAAATAATACTATTTCACTACATATGTGTTAAATATATCTGCTAATATATAAAGTACCAAAAGAGCAAAAATAATTTTACTGTAATTCAAAATATCTCCTTTTATTATTATATTAGTAAATCTTAAATACTATTCTATTTTAAAAAATATAAAAAGGAATTTAATGGCTGGAATATTAGGCTATTTATCTATTTTAGCAGATGATATCGGATCACTTGCTGGAAAAACAGCAGCTACAACTGCCAAATCTCTTGCAACATCTCTTGATGATATAGGATTACTGTTTGATGATATAGCAACTTATACAAAACTTGCAAGTATAAAATCTAGTGGACTTTTAGTAGATGATCTTGCTGCTATTGCAAATTTTACAAATGAAACAACATCTGAAATCTTAAAAAAAGAGTTAGAAAAAGCAAAATCTGCTGAAGAATTTGCCGAAAATATTAAAAAACTAGATGAAAAAACTCAACAAGAAATTATAAAAGAGCTTGAACACTTAAGAGAAATTGCAATGCTTGAAGCAAAAAGAAAAGCAGCATTAAGAGAACTTCCAATTGTATACAAAATAGCAAAAGGAAGTTTTATAAACAAATTTATAATTATCCCTGTTGTTTTACTATTAAGTTATCTTGCACCATGGGCTATAGGTCCTATTTTAATTATTGGGGGAGCTTATTTAGCTTATGAAGGTGTTGAAAGTATTTTAGAAAAATTTGGTCATCATCAAGAAGAAGAGCAAACAACTCAAAAAGAGAGTTCAGATGAAGATTTTGAAAAACAAAAAGTAAAGAGTGCAGTAAAAACAGATTTTATCTTATCTTTTGAGATTATAGTTATTAGTTTAAGCCTTCTTGATAATAGTGATTTTATAACTAAACTTATGGTTCTAATCTCTGTTGGAATATTAACTACAATTTTTGTTTATGGAATTGTTGCATTTATCATAAAACTAGATGACATTGGTTTTTATTTACAAGAGAAAAAGAGTATTACTCTACAAAAAATAGGAAATGGTTTTGTAAATTCTATGCCTTATATTATTAAAACTATTGGGGTATTAGGTACTATTGCTATGCTTGCTGTTGGTGGAGGAATTATTGCTCATGAAACACATATTTTACAATCAATTGAAAATGTAATAAAATCTATCCCACTTGGTGGATTCTTTAGTGAAATAATACTAGGAGCTATAGTTGGTTATGTAGTAGTTTTAATAGTTCCAATATTTTCAAAACTATTTAAAAGTTTAAAATTAAGTAAGTAGAAATACTTACTTAAAACTTTTTTTCTTTATATAAATCTTCATAATCCCTTTTTTTATAGATATTTTGTTACAATTTTTGAGCAAAAGGATTTCATATGGATGAATTTATAGAAATATATAATAAAAATCAGAAAAATATAGAGATTTTTATAAAAGAGAGCATTTACAATATTGGTGATTTAAAATCAAAATCTAACAAAAACTACAAACAACTTTTTAAAATATTTCCATCTTTAGAGTTAATTTACATTTCTGATATAAATACATTAGATCAAATTTCACCAAATATATTTAGAGATAAAATTGTAGATAAACCAATTGGTAGAAATAGACAATATTTATTAACTAATATTGATTTAAAAAGTGAGAAAGTTGCTATTACAAGACCTTATGTAAGTAGTGCAACAGGAGAAACATGTATTACAACCATAATTAAATTAGATGATTGTATAGTATTTTTAGATTTTAATTTAGAATCTATTTTAAAAAAATTAGGCTTTCTTGAAATAAATAAAAATTTCAATTTTTTAAGTAAAAGCTTCTATGTTGTTGTATGTTCTTTAATGATTGCATTAGCCCTTTTTGCAATTTATTACTCTTTACATGATTTTATTGATTCTTTTTTAAATGATTCTATTTCTATTGAATATATATTTGAGCCTATCATTGCCTTAACTTTAGGATTAGCAATATTCGATTTAGCAAAAACCATTTTAGAGCAGGAAGTTTTATTCAAAAGCTACTCAAAAAATGAAAAATCAGAATATAAAGTTTTAACAAAATTTATGATTACCATTATTATAGCTTTACTAATTGAAGCTCTTCTTGTAGTGTTTAAAATAGCAATAAACGATTATAATCAAATGCTAAGTGCTTTATATTTAATTATTGGTGTTGGAGTAATAATTCTATCTCTGTCTATTTTTATATTCATAACAAAAAATAAATAACTCTTTTAAGTATAAAGTATCTTTAGAAAACTTTATACTTATCTTATATTACTCTTCATTGTCTTTTCTTAGAATTTGTCTTCTATTAGCTTTGTTTAGTTCTATTTGTATAAACTCTTTTTCATATTTTTTATATCTTTTTAAAAATGGTGGTATTTTTCTACCTTCAACTGTCATAACATCATCTAAGATTGTTTTTACGATTAGCTCTTCATCATACATTTGACCTAAATATTCAAATAAGTATTCAGCTACTCTATCTAGTGAAATTTTAAAAGTACTTTCACTTCTTTTATAAATCCATTTACTAAAATCAAAGAAGTTGTCAAAAACTTTTCCATCTTTAAATAATAATTTAGAAGTTTTTATAAAATTTCCACTGTTATAAACTATATCCCAAAATCTTGCAAATCTCTTCATATCTTGCATAAGTGAAAAATCTATTTGATTGTTTTTTAATATATCATAAGGAGGATTTGGATTATAAACCATTCCATAAACCTCATCATGTCTACTTAAAGTTGTTCCAGAAAGTTTTTTTAATATTCCTATTTGTATTTCACCATTACTCAAAGTATAAAGCAAATCCAAATTTTCTCTAAAGCTTTCAATAGTTTCACCAGGTAGTCCTACAATTAAATCTATGTGCATATGAGCATTTGTTTCATTGCTTAAAAAAGATAAGTTATCTTTTATCTTTTCCATTTTTAAATTTCTATTTATAGTTTTTGCAACATCTAAATTTAAAGTTTGAATCCCTACTTCAAGTTGGAGGCTTCCAGCTTTAAACTGTTTTAAAAGCTCTCTTAGTTCTAGTGGGAAATTATCTGGAATTACCTCAAAATGTAGAAAATAATCTTCATCTTTTGCTAAGAAATATTCCAAAATTGCTTTTGCATAAGATATCTTTAGATTAAATGTTCTATCTATAAATTTATAATTTCTTGCACCTCTATTCCAAAGTTTATCAATCTCATTTATAAAAACATCTGTTGGTAAATACCTCATACTAGAATCAATACTAGATAAGCAAAATTCACAAGTAAAAGGACAACCCCTACTACTTTCTATATAGATATGTCGATTTTTTATATCAAAATCTGTATAATAATCATAAGGTAACTCAATTTTATCAAACTCTACAGGTTTTGCTTGAATTATTTTATCTTTTGGACGAATTCCACCTAAGATATTTTTACATAAGTTATAAACACTTACTTCACCTTCTCCAAACATAAAATAATCTGCCATATTAAAATCTACCCTATGTGGTAAATAACTTACTTCTGGCCCTCCAAGAGCTACTATTGTACTTGGACTAATTAGCTTTATATATTTTACAATTTCTTCAACGTCTGTTGCATTCCAAATATATGTAGAAATAGCAACTATTTTTGGCTTATAAGCTAAAATCTCTTCAGCAATAGTTTGATTCTGACTATTTATTACAAACTCTAAAATTTTTGCTTCATCTTTTAACTCTTTTAAATTTGCAAAAAGATATCGCAAAGATAAGCTAGAGTGAGAAAACCTAGAATTTAAAGTAGTTAGTATTATGTTTTTATTTTCTATTTGATTCATCATGGGCGGATTCTACTTAAAAAGGTGTTATATTAACCTTTGATAAAGAATAGTTTAATATACTAGCTTAAAAATTATAAGGAAAGAGATGTTTAGAACAAGATTTGCTCAATTTAGATTAATTTCAATTATTGAAGGAATATCTTATTTAATATTAGTTTTTTTCGCTATGCCGCTAAAATATTTTTTTGCTGAACCTATGGCTGTAAAAATTTTTGGAATGATGCACGGAATATTTTTTATTCTTTTTTGTATTGCTTTATACAATGCAATGAGAAAATATAGTTGGAATTTTGGATTTAGTTTAAAACTATTTATATATTCACTTGTTCCATTTTTGTTTATTTTAATAGAAAAAGAGATTATGAAAAAAAGAGAAAATATTTAGGCAATTGCCTAAATATTTATTTGAATTTACCTTTTTCTTCAAGTAAATCTATATCAGCTATTTTTACAAAATAACTTTGTTGGTCTTGTGTTTGACTAGATTTTTCAGTTGGAACTAATTCATATTCACCTTCAACATTTGAAGAGTATCCTCTTAAATTTATCTCTAAGAAATCATTAAAATCTGTTACATCTATATCTAAAGTAAATGTTTTTTCACTATTTACATCTTTCCAGTTTTCATCAAAACCTTCTACCATTAAATATTCAGCTTTAACATTTTTACCTAACATACCACTATATAAATCATCTCCTGCTTTATAAAAATCTAAACTGGCAAAGTTTTTTGAACTCTTAGCTTTTATTTTCGAACCATCTTTTAATTGAGGAAAAGATACGCTAATTCCACCTGAATTTATCTTTTGTAATGCAGTTTTATATTTAAACTCTACTCTTAAAGTATTTTTATCTAACAACTTATAATTATAAGATACTCTATTATCATCTTCTGTTTCATAATTTCCACTCTCATCATACATATAAGAGTTATCTATCTCATTTTCTGGAAATTTCAAACCCTCTTTAGTTACAGATAAAGTATTATTAACATAAAGACCATCTGGTTTTAATTCAACTTTGAAAACTTTAAATTTTTTATCTTCTGAATCAAGTAAAACTATTTTATTATTTTCATCTAATTTCAACTCTTTATTTACATTGTCAACAGACTCTTTATCAATTTTTAAATCAAGGTTAATTGTTTCAAAGATATCATAAATACCTTCAAATTTCATAGATGATAAATCTTTGCTTAAAGCAAATTTAGATTTAAAATCAAGCTCTTTAAACCACTCTTTATTTTGTAAATTTAAATTTTTTGAGTTACCATTTAGAAATATTTCTATACCAGCTTTTGAAAGTGCATCTAAAAACTCTTTAGATTTTGTAGCTAATTTATCTGAATCTTGTTCTAAAGAATTATAAGCATCCATAAACTCTTCATATTTTTTAAATGGCACTTTATTAAAACTTAATTCTATAAAACTATTTTTTAAGCTTGTTTGAGTAGCAGCTCCTAATTCATTTGGCTGTTTTAAATTAAATTCATCAAAAGATATTTTTGAATTTCCTTCAATTAAATCATTTACAATCTTAGAAAAAGAAGAAATTTTTGTATTTTTTAAATTTAAATCTATACTATTGTCAATAATTTCTATTTTTGCAATATCAAGTTTTGAATCAACTGCTTGATTTGATTTTTCTTCATAAAAACTTTTAATTCCTTCAAAAGAGAATGTAAAATTATCTTCTTTACTAGTTAATTTTAATAAATCCATATTAAAAGTTTTTATATCTCCATTCATACCTCTTAACGTCATAGTTCCATCAGGCATAACATAATTTATATCTTTTATCTTATAGTTTTTATTTTCATCGATAGATACTTGGAATTCTCTATTTTTCAACATATTCTCTAAAGTATTTGTTGATTTATTATCTTGATTTGATAATAACTCTTGCATTAAACTATTTGACAACTTCGTTAAATATAAATTTAAATCTAGTTTTTTATTTAAAATATTTACTTTAAAATCATAATCTACACTAAGACCTTCTAAAGCACTATCAATATCTCTTTTATCAAAAAGCTTTATAGCTTTTTCTAGACTTTTTTTAAGTTCTCCTTGTTCTTGAAGACTAATTACATAATCTAAAGCTTTTTGTGCATAAGCTACTTCTATTTTACCTTCTGCTTCAATTTTTAATAGAACATCTTTTTTGTTGTATGTAACATTAAAACCATTATTTTTTAACTCTTCTATTTTTGCTTCTATTTTACTATTTGCTGTACTTCTCAAAGTAAAACATACAGCAATAACAATAGCAACTAAAACAGCTAATCCTAAAACTATCTTTTTCATCTATCTCTCCTTTTATTTATTTTTCTTTAATGTTTGTAAATCTATATCTGCAATTTTTATATAATATGACTGTTGATCTTGTGTAGAACTATAATCTTGTGTAGGTAAAAGTTCATAATTTACTTTATCAGCAGCCGTAGAATATCCTCTTAAATTTATCTCTAAAAAATCATTCATATTTGACACATCAATATCTAAAGAAAACTCTTTTTCAATAGTTGTATCTGTCCAGTTTTCATCAAAACCTTCTATCATAAGATATTCGGCTACTACATTTTTATTTAATAAACCACTAAACATAGTATCTCCTTTTTTATATACATCTAATTTAGCAAAATTTTTACTCGTTTTTGCTTTTATAGATTTGTCATCAACCAATTGAGGGAAAGATACTGCAATTCCACCACTTGAAAGAGAGTCTAAAGAAGTTTTATATTTAAAATTAACTCTCAAAGTATTTTTATCTATCATCTCATAAGTGTGAGATATATTTGTATCATCTAAATAACTATTAGGTGCATAAGCATCATCAAAAGAGTTTTTTGGAAACTTAAGTTTATCTTTTGTTATAGATAAAACATCATTTATATAAATTCCATCTGCTTTTAGTTCTAATTTTAAAAGTTTAAAATCTTTATTTGCTGAATCAATAAATTTCACTTTAGATTTTATATCTTCATTGCTATTCTCTAAAGCTTTTTGTGCAGATAAACTATCAACTTCTATATCAATTTTTAAAACATTAAAAACATCATTTAAATTATCAAATTTCATAGATGATAAGTTTTTACTTAATTCAAAATCGGAATTAACTTTTAGTTTTTTATACCAATTGTTGTTTTCATAAATTAAATTTTCTGAATCTGCTGAAATTTTTAAAATTAAATTTGATTTAGATAAAGCTTCTAGAAAATCCTTTTGTTTACTTAAAAAGTTTTCATAACCTAAAGCAAAAGATTTAGAAAACTCTTTATATTTTTCATAAGGTAATTTATCATATTCAAAAACTAAAGAACTATTTTTAACAGTTATAAAATCTTTTTTAGTTTTATCTTTATCTTCTGAAGTATAAGAATATTCAAAATATTTACTGTTAAATTCATCAAAAGATATTTTTGTTTCACCTTTTAAATCATTATTATTAACAGCAAAATTAGATGAAAGTTTTAAATTTTTTATATTAAATTCCTCGTTAAGCCCTTCATAAATGAAATTTCCTATATCTAACTTTGAATCCCTTTTATTATTTTTATTTTCGTTGTACGAAAAAGTTGTATTTTCAATTAAAAATCTATTATCTAAATACCCCATATCATAATTTGCTAATTCAAATTTCATAAAAGGGATATTTAATTTACTTTTATCACCATTTATACCTCGTAAAATTAGAATTCCACTAGTAGAAACAAAACTAAAATCATTAATTTTAAACTTTCCTTCTTCGTTTATATTAATTTTAAGTTCTCTATTTTGTAATAATTTTTCAAAATTTTGTGGAGCATAACCATAAGAATATTTTGTTAAAAAATCATATTTAGATCTATTTGATAAAGAAACTAAATATAAATTTAAATCAAGTTTAGAATTGATATTGCATAAACTAAAATCATACTCAAAAGTTAATCCTTCCATTAAATCATATTTAGTTTCGCTTGGTATGATTTTTAAAAACTCCTCTAACTCTTTTTTTAGAGCTCCATCATCTTTTTTGCTTATTAGATATTCTATAGCTTTTGATGGGTAAGAAATTTCAATTTTACCTTTACCTTTTGTAGTTAAAAACTTACTGTCTTTTTCATAAGTTACATAAAATCCATTTTTATTTAACTCATCAATCTTTGCATTAATTTTTGAATTAATACTACTATTTAAAATAAATCCACTAACAACTAGTACAAAACATATTATTAGCGCCCCTATACCTATTTTTTTCATTTAAATCCTCTATTTTGGTCTATAAACTTTTATGTTTTCAAATTTATGTTCATCTTTCAAATATTGTCCATGTAATTGACTCATTACACCTTTATCACAATAAAGCAAATAAGTTTTATCTTGCTCTAATTTTTTAAACTCTTTCTTTAAATCATAAAATGGAATTTTTAAAACTTTACAAGGTGCATTTAAAGTATCACTACTTTGTCTAATATCTATGATTATATCACTTTCGTTTAGATTATTTACAACTTCTAATGTTCCAACTTCACAAACATCATCTAAAACTTCATCAATATTTTTTACTTTTGCATTTTTTATAGCTTCTTCTAAAACTGAATAATCAAAAGCTTTAGACTCTTTTTCTACTCTAGTAAAACTTCCATTTGTTACAGGATGTTGTGATATAACACCACAATATTCAGGCATAGCTTCTGCAAATCTTTTTGTACCGATTTTAGAAGCTATTTCAATAATATCTGGCTTACTCATAAATGATAAGGGTCTTAATACCAAGATATTTGATACATCATCAATTAATCTCAAATTTTTTAAAGTCTGACTTGAAACTTGAGCAACGCTCTCCCCAGTAATCAAAGCATCTACATTTAAATTTTGAGCTATTTTTTCACTAGCTAATAGCATCAGTCTTTTTAGCATAACACCCATATAAGGTGCACTAATATCCTTAAATATTTGACTAACTACATCTTCAAAAGGAACAGTTATAAAGGATACTCTATGTGAACTTCCAAACTTATTCCACAAATACCAAGAAACTTGTTTTACTCCTATTTCATGAGCAACTCCACCTAGATTAAAAAATACAAAATGTGTTTTCAATCCTCTTTTCATAGCCAAATATGAAGCAACAGTAGAATCAAATCCTCCAGACATTAAAGATAAAACTTCCCCTTGAGTTCCTAATGGAAACCCACCAAGTCCATAATGTTTTTTAGTAATAATATTTAATTGAGCATGTTCTAATTCAACTTTTATAGTAACTTCTGGATTTTTTAAATCAACACCTTTTGTTTTGTTATGAGCTAACATATATCCACCAACAGTTTGCTCAATATGTGTTGATTTGAAATCTTGTTTTCCAACCCTTTTTGCACGAACAACAAAAGTTTTATCTTCTATTGTTTTTGCCATATGTTTATTTACTTCTACTTTTATCTCATCTAAAGTATGCATATTATCTATTTGTATTGCTTCTAAAACCTGTTGTATTCCTGGTGTTTCAAGAAGTTTTTCTCTTAAATTATCACTAAATTCAGAAGGACAAACTAATTCAATTTTGTCAAAAAATTTTTTAATTTTTATATCACTTGAAATGTTGTTTGAAATTCTTTGAAGATTAAAAAAGAGTTGATTTATCATTTGTCTTTTAGCTGTTTCGCCTTTTATCATAATCTCTGTAAAATATTTGATTATGAATTTTTGTGTTTTAACACTATTTTCTTCCATTTTTGTACTGCCTGTTTATTTTTTAAGTCGGGATTATATCATTTTTTGAGATAATATAGCTTTTACAATATTTCAAAAGGCAAGAAATGAATATAGAAACTTTGGAAGATTTAGCTAAAGAGTTAAAAAATGATAAGAACAAAAATGTTTATAAAATTTTTGACGATTATGCTAAAAAAAACAATTTAAGTGAAGAAGAATTAGAACAAAAACTATCAAAAGAGTATGATTGTTTCAAATGTGATAGTTGTGAAAAGTTTTACTGTTATGATGAATACTCATTCTTTGATGAAGAGTGTATTTATTGTTTTGACAGCGAAGCCGATGATGAAGATGAGTTTTAAACTCTATTCATCATCAAAACTTGCATCTAGTTCATCTTGAATTATTAAAGCATCTATTGATCTTGGTTTTAAATTTAAAACCTTTGAACCTCCAGAACAACTTACAACTATTTTATTATCAACTACTGAAAAAGTAACTTTACCAGCACTTTGAATTATATAATCTGAAAAAAGTCTGTTTGCTACTCTTTTAAAAGAGAATTTTTCCGGGAAAATAATAAACTTTGAAGAAGTCATTATATATCTAGACTCTGTTTTAAAAACTTCAAGTAACCTATTTTTTATATTTTCATTTGTCTTTCCTGCAATTAAATCACACTTTAAATCTTCGTGTAAAAGACAAATTCTATCTTCATTTATTTTTACAAAACCAAACTCTTTTGGTTTTACTCTGGTATTGTAAAATTGTTTGAAAACTTCTATATGATCAAGAGAATTAGAGAAAACTATTAAACTTTTATTTGTTCTTGCAAATTTTGCAAAATTTGAAACCATTTCTTATATCCTTATAAAATAATAAAACACAAACTTGCTATTAATGTAGGAAGCAAGGCTCCTAAAAATAGATATCTAGGATCTATTGAATTATCATCAAAATGACTTTTTAGTATTGCAGCTCCAGCTGGGTTTGGTGCATTTGCAATAATAGTTAATCCACCACCACAAACTGCCCCTGCAACTAGGAAATATTTAAACTCATCACTTAATCCTTCAACTAGTGAACCTAAATAAGTAATTGCTGCATTATCTGTAAATGCTCCTAAAGTTATTGCCCCAACAAAAGCCTCTACATTACTCATATTTGAAATTATACTTTTAAGCCACCACTCTTGTTGACCTCCTAAAAGAACCAATCCTCCTAGAAAAAATGCAACTAAAAGACCTTCTCTTAACATCAATCTATCTTGATATTGTTGGTAAGCATAAGTAACTCCTAAAAATAATAAAAATATACTCATAAAGAAAGCTGGATAATGACCAAAATATACAACTAAAAAAAGAAATACAAAATGAGAAAAAACTATTGCAAATGGTATATTTTCTCTATCTGTTACAGTTGTTCTAATATTTATGAATGACAACTCTTTATAAAAAATAATAATCATTATAGCTGTATTCAGGAATATTGCAACTATTGCTTTCCAACCAAAAGTTGTAAACATAAAAGTTGTACTCCAATCCCAAGTTTGTGCAACCATTAATATTGGAGGTGCTGCAAAGTTTGTTAAAGTTCCACCAATAGAAACATTTATAAACAAAGTACCTAACGTCATATATTTAAGTTTTCTTGAAATACCTTGAGAAAATAGTTTATCTGCTAAAATTAATGCAGCTAAAGTCATAGCTGCTGGTTCAGTTATAAGAGAACCAAAAAGAGGAACTATCGCCATAACAACGAAATAAAAACCAATCGCACCTTTTTTTGGTAGTGCATTTGACATTTTTCTTACTAAAGTTACGACTGTTTGTAAAATAGGTCTAGTTCCAGCTATAACCATAATTACAAAAACAAACATAGTTTCAACATAACTTCTTGAATTTACATAATCTATAGTTTCATACTTTCCCAAAAAAATAAACATAAATATAACCAAAACCATAGCCCAAATTCCAAAAACAACTTCTATTTCTCCTAATAGATGAAAAAGACCAGAATGTTTTTCACTTCTATGTGCTAAATGTTCAAAATATTTAACTGAAAATATATGAATGATTGCTATTGCAAAAATTATGGCAGCAATAATCTGTAAAGTAGTAGGTGGCATAAAAACTCCTTAAAAAATAATTTTTTATTTTAATAATTTTCATTTTACAAAATTAGTGCTTAATTTTTTAAAATTATTTTATAGCAATTTAAAGTTACTTTATTTTATCGATAACATACTATTATTTATAATATATTGTATAATTTTATTTAAATAATTACAATTTATATAATAAATAATACTATTAAGAATTATAAAAATATTTATTATTTGGCTTATATAATAATTTATTAATGTCAATAATGTATAGATTTTATATAATTATAAATTATACAATTAAAGATTTTAAAATTGTTAAATTATTTTTATTTTAAATATTGTATATGTTTAAATACTATTTAAAATTTATTTATAGGACATAATTTTCTTATAATATTTTATTTACTATATTATCAACAAAATTATCATATAATCTTAACTTTAATTTTAAAGGTGACTTATGAGTGATACAATAAAAATATTTAATGCCAAAGAAAATAATTTAAAAAATATTAATTTAGAAATCCCAAAAAATAAACTAATCGTTTTTACGGGACTTAGCGGTAGTGGTAAATCAACACTTGCTTTTGATACCCTTTACGCAGAGGGACAAAGAAGATATATTGAATCATTATCTTCATATGCTAGACAATTTCTTGATAAAGTTGGGAAACCTGATGTTGAAAGAATTGAAGGTCTAACTCCCGCAATTGCAATAGACCAAAAAACAACATCAAAAAATCCAAGATCTACTGTTGGAACAATTACAGAAGTTTACGATTATTTTAGGCTTTTGTATGCAAGAATAGGAAAACAGCACTGCCATCAATGTAATAAACCTATATCTCAAATGAGTGTAACGGATATTATAAACCAAGTTTTATCTTTACCAAATGAATCAAAACTTTTAATTTTATCTCCCTTAATAAATCGTAAAAAAGGAAGCTTTTCAGATCTTTTAGAAAGTCTTAGAACAAAAGGTTATGTAAGAGCTATGATTGATGGTGTAATGGTAAGACTTGATGAAGATATTGAATTATCCAAAACACAAATGCACACAATCAAAGTAGTAATTGATAGAGTTACGGTTAATGAGGCAAACAAAGATAGAATTGCTCAAGATGTCGAAAAAGGTTTAAAAGAAAGTTTTGGAGAACTTGAAATTGAAATAATAAATCATGAAGAGTTAAATATAGAAAAGCATATACATTATTCAGAACATATGGCTTGTTTTGACTGTAAAATATCTTTTGAACCACTTGAACCATTATCATTCTCATTTAATTCACCAAAAGGAGCTTGTAGCTCTTGTGATGGGCTTGGAATAAGATATACACTTGATATGAAAAAAATTATAAATGAAGATTTGGATATAGAAAATGGAGCTATAAAGATTATATATGGTTTTAATAAAGGCTACTATTTTAAAATGCTTATGGCATTTTGTGAAAGTGCTGGAATAAGTGTAAAAATTCCATTCAATGAATTAGAAGAACATCAGAAAAAAGCAATTTTACATGGAAGCGTAGATGATTTCTCATTTTTTTGGAAAAAGCATAAGCTTACAAGAAAATGGGAAGGAATAGTAAAACTAGCATATGACATGATAAAAGATGAAAAAGAGATGGCTGAATACATGACTGAGAAAAAATGTGATTCATGTAATGGAAATAGATTAAAACCTGCATCTTCAAGTGTATATGTTGCAAATAGAACTATTTCTGACATTTTAAATATTCCTATTGAAGATGCACACAAATTTTTTCAAGATGATAAAAATTTTGATTATCTAAGTGCTCAAAATAAAATGATTGCTGCTCCAATTTTAAAAGAGATAAAAGAGAGAGTATTCTTTCTTTATGATGTTGGTTTAGGATATATAACTCTAGGAAGAGACGCAAGAACAATAAGTGGTGGAGAAGCCCAAAGAATAAGAGTTGCTTCTCAAATTGGAAGTGGTTTAACAGGGGTTATGTATGTACTAGATGAACCCTCTATTGGTCTGCACGAAAGAGATACTAGTAAACTAATAAAGACTTTAAGAGCACTACAAGAAAAAGGTAATACTGTAATAGTTGTTGAACATGATAAAGAAACTATTATGGCTTCAGACTTTATAGTTGACATTGGTCCTAATGCCGGTAAATTTGGTGGTGAGGTTGTATTTGCAGGAACTTTAGATAAAATGAAGAAAGCAAAAACTTTAACAGCTCTTTATGTTACGGATAAGAAAAAAATAGAATATGTACATAACAGACCTCAAAAAGATTTTATTGAAATAAAAAATGTAAATATAAATAATATTAAAAATCTTGATGTAAAAATTCCTCTTAGAAATCTAGTAAGTATAACTGGTGTTAGTGGAAGTGGAAAATCTTCATTAATACTTCAAACATTACTTCCAGTTGCTCAAGAACTTTTAAATCGAGCTAGAAAAGTAAAAAAAGTTGATGGTGTTGAAATAGATGGACTTGATAAACTAGATAAAGTTATTTATCTTGATCAAAGCCCAATTGGTCGTACTCCAAGAAGTAATCCAGCAACATATACAGGACTTATGGATGATATAAGAGACCTTTTTAGTAAAACAAAAGAAGCTAGTCTTAGAGGTTATAAAATTGGACGATTCTCTTTTAATGTAAAAGGTGGAAGATGTGAAAAATGTCAAGGAGAAGGTGAAATAAAAATAGAAATGCACTTTTTACCAGACATCATGGTTAAATGTGATGCTTGTCACGGAAATAGATACAATACTCAAACTCTTGAGATACTTTACAAAGGTAAAAATATATCAGATGTTTTAAATATGAGTGTAGATGAAGCTTTAGAATTTTTTGCGAAAGTACCAAAATTGCATGCTAAACTAAAAACATTAAGTGATGTAGGATTAGGATATATAACTCTAGGACAAAATGCAATTACACTAAGTGGTGGAGAAGCACAAAGAATTAAACTAAGTAAAGAATTAAGTAAAAAAGATACTGGAAACACTCTTTATATCTTAGATGAACCTACAACTGGGCTTCATTTTGCAGATGTTGATAGACTTACAAAAGTATTACATCATCTTGTAGAACTTGGAAATTCTGTTCTTGTAATTGAACACAACTTAGATGTTGTTAAGAATTCTGATTTTGTAATAGATATAGGCCCTGAAGGTGGAAATAAAGGTGGAAAAGTAGTTGATATGGGAACTCCAGAATTTTTAGCTCAAAATCATAAAAATTCAGGTTCATACACTGGATACTACCTAGATAAAGAGATAAATAAGGCAGAGTAATCTTACTCTACCTTTACAATTTTTAGCTATCTTTACTTAAAGTTGCTTCTTGCATGCTTATAACATAAGCTTTTACTCTCATCATTTCTTCTGTTGGATATTGGTTTTCTATGTTTCCTCTTTCCACTTTTACATAAAAGTCTCTTGATTCTTTGTTATAACCAAAATCAATATTTGAGATTAAAGACTCATACTTCGCAGCCACTTTTGATGGATCTACTTTTATTTGCTCAACTGCTTCATTCTTTTTACCTTTAGAAATGGCCTCTTGCTGAACTTGTTCCAAATCTTTCTTATTGTTAATTGATGCTGAATCTGCAGTAGATCTTACTTGCTGCATCTCAATGTTTTTATTCTCTTTGTACTGATCAATTCTAGGAATCATACCTACTTCCATTTTCGACCTCCTTAAAAGTTTTATTACTATCATTATACACAAATTAAATAATTTTTGCATTTACCTTTTTTTGATATAATCTTAGAATATTTCAAATAATAAAGGTTGAATAATGTCAAATTCATTTAATTATGAGAGTTTAAAACTATTTTATATAGGAAAACAAAAAGATAATAACAGTTATGTTCCTCTTGTTTATCAAAATAAGGATTTATTAACTCATGCTGCAATTATTGGTATGACAGGAAGTGGGAAAACTGGGCTTGGAATAACTATTCTTGAAGAAGCAGCTATAGATAACATACCTTCAATAATAATAGACCCAAAGGGAGATATGACAAATTTACTTCTTACATTTCCAAATCTTCAAACTAGTGATTTTGAACCTTGGATAGAAGAACAAGAAGCGATTAATAGTGGAAAAACTATACAAGAATTTGCGCAAAGTCGTGCAGAACTTTGGAAAAAAGGATTAGAACAAGATTTTCAAGATATTTCAAGAATTGAAAAACTAAAAAATTCTGCTGATTATACTATTTATACTCCCGGAAGTGATGCAGGAGTTCAAGTTTCTATTCTTAGTTCATTCAAAGCTCCTTCAAAAGAAGTATTAGAAGATAATGAACTATTAGTCTCTTTGATTAACTCCACTGTAAGCTCTATTTTGGCTCTTATTGAAGAAAAAGCTGATTCAAGTTCAAAAGAGTCAATTTTATTATCTTCTATATTTTTAAATGCCTTTAAAGAACAAAAAGATTTATCACTTGAAGAGTTAATTAGCCTTATTGTAACTCCACCTTTTTCAAAAATTGGGGTTTTTGCTTTAGAGACTTTTTTTGCACAAAATGACAGATTGAAACTAGCATTAAAACTAAATGGAATCATAGCAAATCCAGCTTTTTCAACTTGGATAGAAGGAGAAGCTCTCGATATTTCAAAAATGCTTTATGATGAAAATGGGAAAGCAAAAGTAAGTATATTTTCAATTGCTCATTTAAATGATGCTCAAAGAATGTTTTTTGTAACTATTTTATTAAACCAAATGGTTGCATGGATGAGAAGACAAGAAGGAACAACTTCTTTAAAAGCCCTACTTTACATGGATGAAATTTTTGGATATTTTCCCCCTTCGAGTAATCCTCCTTCAAAACAACCGATGCTTACACTATTAAAACAAGCAAGAAGTTTTGGAATAGGAATAGTATTATCTACTCAAAATCCAGTTGATATAGATTATAAAGGTTTATCTAATATTGGAACTTGGTTTATAGGAAGACTTCAGACAAAACAAGATATTGACAAAGTAATAGATGGTCTAAGTGGAGCTAATCAAGGTATAAATAAAGCTCAAATAGCATCTCTTTTATCAAATTTAGAAAAAAGAAATTTTGTTTTAAACAATGTAAATGATGATGGAATTAAAGTATTTGAAACAAGATGGGCACTATCATATCTAAAAGGTCCAATTCCAAAAGATGGAATAAAAAAACTTATGAGTGAAAAGAAATCCTTAAATAACAAAGAAAAAATATCTGTAAATACTAGTGAAACAAAAATCGATATCTCAAAAAGTATTCCTAAACCAATTTTAATAAGTAATATTGGAGAGTTATATCTATATAGTTCTCAAAACAGTAATTACTATATGCAACCATATCTTATATGCTCAGGTTCTGTTAGATTTGTAAATACATCTATGCAAATTGATATTGAGAAAAATTTAAAATATAAGTTCTATCTTGATGAAAAAATGGAAGAAGTAAATTTTGATGAAAAAGAAGAGTTTTCTGATTTAAAATTTGAAACAAAAGAAAAAGCAAATACTAATTACTACGAACTACCTAAATTTATTCAAAATGAAAGAGATTTGAAACAAATTGAAAAAGATTTTTCTGATTATTTATATAGAAATTCTAAGCTTACTTTATACAAAATTGATTCTTTAAAATTATCTTCAAAACAAGAAGAAAATTTAGAAGATTTTAAAATTAGAGTTCAAGATAGATTAAATGAAAAAATCGATTTAGAAATAGAAAAATTAAAAAATAAATATGAAAAAGAGAATAGTGATTTTGAAACTAAAATATCAAAGTTATATGATAAATTAGATAAAGAAAAAAGAGAAGCTACAGCCTCTACAACCGATACAATTTTAGATATAGGGACTTCAATTTTAGGTGCTTTTTTTGGTAAAAGCAATGCTGCTTCTAGCTTAGGGAAAATAGCTAGTGGAGCAAAAGGAGCAAATAAAATTTTAAAAGAGAGAGAAGATGTAAAAATTGTAGAAAATGAAATAGCAGTGTTACAAGAGCAAAAAGCTTCTCTTTTAAATATTTTAGAAACTGAAGTATCAAAAATTAAAGAAGAAAATTCAATATTAAAATTTCAAATTGAAGAGTTCTATATAAATCCAAAAAGAACTGACATTTACAACCTAAAATTAGAACTTTTATGGCAAGAACAATAAGAATTTAAAGGTATGAAATAAATCAAAAATTTATTTCATACCTTTTTTCAAGATTTGTATTTTTTAGAATACTATTTATAGTTATTCCATTAATTCCGTAAAAATCAAATAAATAAGTATACAAATTTTCATTAAAAAGTTTAAAATATACTTCATTTATAAACTCTGTACAATATAAAGTATCATTATCTAAAAGGAAAGAGTAATCAAACTTTATTTTACTTTTTTCATATTCATCTAATATTTTTTTTAAATCTTCTTCTTCAAAACTATTTTTAGTTCTATAAACTGCAATTTTTTTTGCATTTTTTGTAAAATCTAAAATAGATTGAATCTTTAAATCATCATTTTTTTCATCAGCTTCCATATGATAAATTTTTAGCTCATTATCTTTTCTAAAAACTATTCCAAGATGAGAGTAAGGGGATTTATCAATATTTGAGAACATATCACTTAAAATATTTTGTTCTTTCCTAAATATTATATCACCACTTTTTAATTCAACCATATTCTTAATATTATCGCTATTTAGACTCTCTTTATTTTTGTCTAAAAACTTCATAACTTGAAAATAAGAAAAAAATAGTAAAAATATTAATACTATGAATCTAATTTTCATTATTTATTAATGCTAACTTTCCATTGATCTTCTAATTTTTCAAGCTCCAAAATATTGTTTTTTACATTATCTTTTGTTTTTTCTTCAACTATAACAGTTGCATTTACTTTACTATTTTCTTTAACATCAACTACTTTAAAACTATTTAAATCTTTAAAAATAGTTTTCATACAAGCTGATAATTCATTTTCTTGTTTTAAATCTTTATCAAAACATCCCATTGTAAATGTAAGCCCCATCAATCTTTGTGTAGAATCTGTTGAATATTTTTTAAATGTTGCAACATCTCCATTTTTTAAAGAGTTATAAAATTTCTCAGTTGCATCTTTTGGACTCTCTCCTCCACAAGCTGTAAATAAAATAGCACTTGAAAGCGCTAAAATTGAAACTTTAATAGTAGTTTTCATACTTTCCCTTTTCTATATTTTTTAAAACAATATCCAAAAAAAACTTACAAATAAAATTTTAGTATAAACAAAAGTAGTTTTTAATTATTTTTTTGTTATTTTAAAACTTTATTTTATATGGAGACATAAATGTTAAACTTCAAATTTATGATATCTATTTTATTGTTAAATAGCTATCTGTTTTCTTCTAGTATCAATTTAGATTTAAAAAATTATTTAAATAAAGATGCTAACTCAACATTAGTAAAAATCGATAGATTAAAAAATTATTATTCAAATAATGATGCTAAAACTTATTGGATAGATAAGAGTGGAATTAAAAGTATCTCTTTAGAATTTATAAATTTAGTTAAAAATGATCCTGTTTATAAACCAAATGTAAATAAACTTTTTAAAATAGATGAACTTGAAGAAAAAATTTCAAAATTGGATAAATCTAATCATTCATACAATAAAGATTTATTTGATATTGAAATATTGCTAACTCAGATTTACGATAAATACACAAATTATTTACTAAAAGGCTCAATTAATTGGCAAGCTTTTCAAGAAAAATTAAAAGAGTTGAAATTAAAGGATATTGATGCCCAGTGGGATAGAGATCTTGTAAAAAAAGATAATAAGCAGATATTAAAAGAGATTATTGAGAAAAATGATGTTTCAATAATTTCAGAAAAAATTGATACTAATTTTCCTAATAAAAAAGAGCTTGAAGATTCTATATTAGCTTTAGAAAAGATTATTAAATCTGGCGATTACAAAAAACTACCTCCTTTTAAAACCCTAAGAATTGGAGATTATGGAGAAAATGTAAAATTCTTAAGGGAGAGACTTTTCCAAAGTAACAATTTACAAACTGCTTGTAAAAATAGTGTAAATATTGAGAATTTAGTTACAAATAGTGTAAATACTGAAGAAAATACAAATAAAGAAGAGATAAAAGAAAATGAAGTAATAAAAACTATATCTTGTGAAGAGTATTTTGATGAAGATTTAAAAAATGCTGTTATTAGTTTTCAAAAACAACATGGTCTTTTAGCAGATGGAATTGTTGGTCCTTCAACACAAACTTTTTTAAATAAAAGTGCAAAAGAAAAAATAAATCAAATTAGATTAAATATAGAAAGAATGAGATGGCTCCCTAGAGATTTTGGAGAAAAATATTTACTAATAAATATTCCTGAATATAATTTAAAAATTATTGAAAAAAATGAAATAAAACTTAACATGCCAGTAATTGTAGGTGATGTAAAATACCCTACTCCAATTTTTTCAGACAAAATGTCGTATATTGTATTAAACCCTACTTGGAATATACCTAGCAGTATAATTAAAAAAGAGGTTATTCCAAAATTAATGGAAGATCCAAACTATCTAAATACAAAAGAGATAACTGCATTTAATAACTGGAGAGATGAGAGTGAACCAGTAAATAACAAAGATTTAATAGATAGCATTATATTAGAGAATCCTGAGGCATTGGAAGGGTTAAGATTAACGCAAGCACCAGGTACTCAAAATCCACTAGGAAAGATGAAATTTATGTTTCCAAACAAGCACTCTGTATACTTGCATGATACACCCAATAAATATCTGTTTGCAAATAGTAGAAGAGCTTATTCTCATGGATGTATAAGACTTTCAAAACCAAATGAACTGTTAAATATACTATCAGAAGATAATCAAAATATTGATCAAAATAAAGTTACAGAAATTTTAAAAGATAATAAAGAAAAATCTATAGGACTAAATCAAAAACTTCCTATTCACATCATCTATCTTACATCTTGGGTTGATGAAAATGGAACTTTACAATTTAGAGAAGATATATATAACTACGACAAAATCCAAAAAGAGTTGCTTTTTTAAGCTCTCTTTTTTATTTTATTATAGAGATATTTTTTAAAATATGTTTTATATTATCAACACTTAGTCTATGAGTATCATCTAAAACTTTCATAAAAAATCTTACTTCTGCATTTGTAAAACCATCTGGTTCTTTCTCTTTTATTGAGACTTCATCATTTCCACAAAGTCTAACTCTTTGTAGTTTTTCATTTGTCTCTTTTACATAATAAACAACATCTATTTCTGATTGATTAATTTTTTCTAAAGTTACAATAATCTTATCCTCTTTTACGATATAGCAAAAGTCATTAAATAGTTCTTTGAAATCTTTACTATTTATATAACCAATATAAAGCTTTGTATAAATATCAAAATATAAAGACATTTTTGGAGTAGAAAAAAACTTCAAATCAACTTCAAATTTTGGATGTTTTCGAGAGATATTTAAAATCCACTCTAAAGTTGGAAAATATGGGAACTTCTTATATTTTATGCTATAAGCTTCTATAAATTTTTTATCTTCTGGTGCTTTTAATGTTTGAAGTTCATTTTTTACTTTTTTTGCAAATATTATTTTCTCTATTAAATCATCATCATTCAAATCATTTGTAAGCCAAATAGTTGAATATTCTGGGAAATTTTTAGTTCCTGTTGAACCTTTTGTTAAAACTATTAAAGCTTTTATTTCTAAAGAAGGAAAGATTATTTTTAAAAGTGCATATTTTTTTGCTAATCTCTTGTTTAAACTTGCTGTTTTTTTTGAAGTACTCATTTCTACAAAATATACACTATCTTCAGTAAAAAAAAGTGCATCAAACTCACTAATATCTTTATATGCTGATTTATAAACTATTTGAGAACTTCTATCTATTAAAAGTCCACTCTTTATAAAATGGTTTTCCTTTGCTTGATAAGGTCCTTTTAGAACAAAACTTTTTATATCTTTATTTTCTAAAGTATATTTTAAAAGAAGTTCATAGATAATATTTTCATAAATTTCACCAACAAAACTACTATAAGCTGTAATATATGAGATATCATCTTTTGAGATATTATTTTTAACCAAGTATTTTAAAGTTTTACTATCATAAGAGTAATGAAGAAGGTTCTCTTTTATATCATCTATTTCTAAATTTTTAATCTTTTCCGTAATTTTAAACTGCATCTTTAAATCTTTTCCCCATAATTTACTTAATTATACTAAATCTTTTCGAAAATTAAAACTTTAAGTCCATTTTCATCACTATTTGAGACAAATTCTTTTGGATTTTCTATTCTTTTTATAAATTTAAAGTCAGGAGCAAACTCTTTGAATATCTCTTTTAAATACGAACTAGTTAAAAAAGGATCATTTAAACAAGCTATTATTAATGAACCTTTATTAGAAAATGAATCCAATCTTTTTACAATCTTTACATAATCATTTGTTGCGACAAAAGAACCTTTTTGGAAAGATGGAGGATCTATTATTATAATATCAAATGGTGATTCACTTTTAATTCTACCAAAAGATTTCAAAATATTATGAGGAAGAAATTTAACATTTTTTGTTTCTAAACCATTTATATGGTGATTTTGTCTTCCTATAGATAAACTATTTTTTCCCATATCAATATTTACAACTTTTGATGCTCCTCCAAAAATAGATGTAACAGAAAAAGCACAAGTATATGAAAAAAGATTTAATATGCTTTTATTTTTAGATATATTTTTTATATATTCTCTTGTATTTTTCATGTCAAAAAACAGACCAATATTTCTATTTCTAAAATCAATTTTATACTTCAAACCATTTTCTATAGCATAAAAATTTTCTGGAATTTCTCCATATATTGATTCGAAAAAGTCACTATTTTTATACTTTCTTTGAACTATTAAATTTTGAAAGTTATTAGATAAAGTTAGATTTTTTAATATTTTAATAATTTCTAACTCTTCAGAATTTTCTTCATAAAAAGTTGCAAAAAGTGTATTATCTAAGCTATCAACAGTCAAAAATGAAAAATTATCATAGAAATTCCCTCGACCATGAAAAACTCTTTTTATTTCATCTGTTTTATCTTTTAAATTAATACTTATATTCTCTTCTAAATTCTGTAAATTCATAAAATTTCTTTTCTATTGTTTTAATTTTAGATTATACTTAAAATAGCTAAATAATTTAAATATTGATAGTGCTAAAGGGTGTTAAAAAGTAAAATAATAAAAGTAGAGAATAACTCTCTACTTTTTATTTTGTAATTTTATCAACAAAATTACTTACAGGTGTTACAAGTTTTTGTAAAAGCATACTTACAAGAATAAATACAACCATCCACACAATAACAGCTGCCCAAGAAGGTAAATAATCAAAGAAAACATCATATCTTCCCATTAATGGCCAGTGAATTAGATAAACTTCATAAGAAAATGCTCCATAAATAGCTAAAAACTTACTTTCAACCTTTTTAAGAACAAATATAACTACAAATGCCATCATAATAACAACACAAGCTAATTGCTCAACTAAATAGTTCTCTCCTAGTATCGCTTTTACTGTAGGCCAATCTTTTGCGCTTGTATGCTGAGAAACATAAGCTACTATTAAAGCCATCACTAAAATAACTAAATATCTAGGTATATTTGAATTATCTCTAAAATTCTTAATTGATTCAACCAATTTATTTTTTTCATTTGGTTTGATTGCTAAAAGCCAAGCCATAACAATACCTATAGAAAAGGCTACTGAATGAAGTCTATGAAGCCAATTACTTCCAAGGTCAAGTGGATTTGTTCCTCCAATTATTAAAGCAATAACTGCAAGGATAATAGCAGTTAACCAAGGTGCTTTTTTAATAAAAAATAGTGGGAAAAGAATATAAAACATCATCATCCAAGTAATATACCAAAATGGCGAGTTTACATCAGCAAAACCATCAGCAGTTGGGAAAAATCCAAGTGCAGACTTAATCATATACATAAATCCATAATTTTTATCTAGGAAAATAAAATCAGCAATAAACATTATTATTAGAGCTATCCAAAAAGGAATAAAAATTTTAATTACTCTTTTTTTATAGAACTCCAAAGTACCCATTGGTCTTTTCATCATTCCCACAGTTAGTCCAAACCCTGACATTAGTAGGAATAAATCAACTCCAACTCCAGCAATTGTAGAAAGAGGATACAAAAACTCCCAATTATTTACTTTCATATAAGTAAAATGTGCAAATACAACGGTTAAAATTCCCAACCCTTTTAACTCATTTGTAACACTAATAGGAAAAACATCCGTATGAGAACTTTTTTTAATAGTAAGAAAAACAACTAATAAAAAAGCAACAATTACAATCTGAGTTGCAAATTGAACATCATCTGTAATTTCATATGTAACCTGACCTATAGCCATTGGCTATCTCCTTTTAAAATAAATATCTGTTAATATAATATCTTAAAAACATTTATTTATTACTTTATATAAATAAACATTTTAGTTATTCATCCAATTTTTTATATTTTGTGCAAGTTCATCAGGAAATTCAAGAGGAATATTATGACTCGTACCAAATCTTTTTATTAAATTTATATTATGTTTTTCATTTTCTAATTTTCTAATTGCTAAAGAATCAAGTAATCTATCATCAGAGCTATAAAACATAGTTACAGGCAATTTTAACTCTTTTAAATGTGATGATAAATCCTCTCTATTAAAAGTACTCTCAAGTTGAGATATAAATGTATCTTTACCCATTTCATTAAACATAGTAACAATAGTTTGCAATAATTCTATATCATTTTGATTTTGTTCTTCAACTAGAGTTTTTGCTTTTTGTATATCTAAATAAATTTCATCATTTATTTTCGCAAATTCTAATTTTTCTCTTCTTCTAGCTAACTCAATATCAGAAGTTTTTGCAGGAGTTGCACTTAGCATAAACAATCTTTTTACTCTAGAAGGAAAATTTATTGCAAAATATGAGGCAATATAACCTCCTAAGGAAAAACCTAAAAGATTAATTTTTTCTTCTTGAATCTCTTTATGTAAAAGTTTATTAATTTCATCAAAATTTGTACTTTTTGGAATTTTCAAATGTACAATTTCAAAATCATCTTCTATTTTTGGTAAAATCCTATTCCATAATCGTTCATTTGTCATAAGCCCAGGAATAAAATATATTTTTTCTTTCATTATATAAAACCTTTAAATTTTTTATTAGATTTTACTAAAAGCCAACTTAATGAAGAAATCTCATCATTTTTAATAAGTTTTACTTATTTATATTAGATTAAGTATACTTATATAATAATCTCAAATATTTATAATCATGGAGTTTAAAATGAATGTATTTGATAAAATAAGAGCATTTTGTAGACCATTTAGAATTGTTATAGGATTAGTTTTAATAGCCATAGGATATTTTACAAGTAATGAGTGGTTTTATTTAGGAGTTATCCCTTTGGCAGCAGGACTTATTGATTTTTGTCCACTTTGTAGTGTTAGTGGAAAATGTACACCTAAATTTAAGAAGTAAATTACTTCTTAAATTTAATAATTAACATTCCAGAAAATTTATTACCTCTGACTTCATCACTTTTTTAAAATCATGAAAAGAACACTCTTAAAAGCTCATATATATGGGTTTCTAATTTTAAAGTTGGGTGACCCACGATATAATTTTATATGTTTATACGTAAAAAAAGAAATTCAAGCGGCAGTGTTAGTATTCAAATCTTAGAAAAAGTTAATCGTAGAAATATACTTATTAAAACAGTAGGTTCTTCAAAAGATAAAAATGAGATTGAATTATTCTATGAGGAAGCTTTAAAATTAATTCCGGAACTAACAAATCAACCAATATTAGATCTTTTTCCAAGCGAGAATAGTGAGAATATTTTTGATACATTTGTAAAAAATCTTTCAACAAATAGTGTTTTATGTATTGGACCAGAACTATTTATTGGGAAAATATTTGATTATATTGGATTTAGTAAAATAACAAAAGATGAAATATTAAAATATTTAGTAATTACAAGACTTATAAACCCTGGTAGTAAATTAAAAGTTATTGAATACCTAAAAAGATATAGAAATATAGATATTGATATTATGAAGATTTATAGGTTTATGGATAAGTTTCATAATAAATATAAAGATGAAATAGAACAAGTTGCTTTTTTACATACAAAAAAAATAGTTGGAGAGATAACTGTTTTATTTTATGATGTAACAATACTCTACTTTGAGAATGAGGATGAAGATGATTTAAGAAAGATTGGATTCAGTAAAGATGGGAAATTTCAAAGTCCACAAATAATGCTTGGACTTCTAGTAGGTGAATATGGATACCCAATAGGCTATGATATTTATGAAGGAAATAGCTATGAAGGTAATACACTAATTCCAATACTAAAAAAGTTTGAACAAAAGTTTAATTTACAAAAACCAATTGTAATTGCAGATTCAGGATTATTATCAAAACAGAATATTGAAGAACTGAAAATAAATAACTATGAATTTATTCTGGGTGCAAGAATAAAAAATGAAAATCATATTACAAAAAAAGAGATACTTTCTCTAAATCTTAATGATGAAAATAATTTAGCATCTATCAAAAAGGATGATCTCACTTTAATTTTATCATATACTCAAAAAAGAGCAAAAAAAGATAAATATAATAGAGAGAAAGGTTTAAAAAGATTAGAAAAAACTATTAAAAGTGGGAAACTTACTAAAGATAAAATCAATAGTAGAGGATATAATAAATACCTTGACTTAAAAAATGAAATTGAAGTTGTAATAAATTATGAAAAATTTAAACAAGATGGACTTTGGGATGGTATCAAAGGATATGTAACAAATACAACTCTTTGTCCAAATGATGTTATTGAAAATTATTCAAATCTTTGGCATATAGAAAAAGCTTTCAGAATTTCAAAAACAGATTTAAAAATTAGACCAATTCATCACTATTTAAAACATAGAATTGAGGCTCATATTTCAATATCATTTATAGCCTACACAGTCTATAAAGAACTAGAAAGAATTATTAAAATTCATGATAAAAATTTGTCAGTGCAAAAAGTACTAGAAGAGATAAAAACAATTTATGGACTAGAATATACTAATCCAATTACAAATAAGAAAAAATTTGAAGTTCTACAACTTAATGAAATTCAACTAAAAATACAAAATATTATCGATCTTGAACTTGGGTGACCCATTGATGAAGTCAGGAGTTGATTATTTTATTAGTAGATATTATTTCATTTTCATCAATTGTAATCGAAGGAAAATCCATTTCCTTTCTTTTATGTACATTGAAATAAGATTTTATCAAACTATTTATATTTTTATTTTCAAAAATAGAATTATAT
>RRZT011078154.1_pt1 | contig 27141 bp, 21 predicted proteins | sample 2165551 | NCBI WGS metagenome assembly RRZT01 (sample SAMN10456910, study PRJNA506462) | wastewater metagenome | biome: wastewater; feature: sludge; material: wastewater sludge; isolation source: wastewater sludge with Escherichia coli K12::gfp cells carrying plasmid... | place: USA: Moscow, Idaho... | reverse complement strand
TCGACGGTGGTTCGGGTCTCCGTGAGCGGCCCTCAGGTTCCTCTGAAGGTGTTGGTCACTTTGACGGTGGCGGTTGCGTTGCCGCGTACGGTGAACTCGACCAGAGCCGAGTTGGCGCGGTTGACGACGTGGGCAGTCGGTGACCAAGCGGAGTACCCGACGGTGTCGGCGCCGCTGTTGTCGGTCTCGTGGATGATGCAGTACGCCTCCGGGGGGCGAGGCGTGCGCTCGAGCGAAGAGAAGTCGGGGGTTCTGCGGTGTTGGGCCCGGGGCGGTGCGCTCACCCTGGTGGTAGCTTCCGCCCAACGGGGCTGGGGGAGGGGGATCGGCACATGAACACGACACGTGTGGGCGCACTGGCGCTTTGTGTTTGTCTGGCGGCGAGCGTCGTGGTGGGGGCACAGAGTCCGTCGTCGGCTCAGGGTCAACCCGGCTCGGTGCCGGTGGTTCGCGTCTCCGAGCCCATGACGGTCGAGCGGCTGATGGCGCTGAAGGTGCCGAGGGTCTGCGACTTTCGGGGCGCGGTGTACGTGGACGGCGTGCACCCCGACAGCCCCGGGCCGTGGGGAAACCTGGCTCAGGTCGTGGGCGCTGGTGGCTCGGCGGGCCGGTTCCCGCTCCAGGCCCACGTCGGTGACCTGACCGGCAACGGGGTCGCCGACGGGCTGATGGTCATCGAGTGCACCATGGGAGCAAGCGGGTACGTGAACAGCGCGTTCGTCTACCGGTCGGACGGTCACCGCATCGGGCGGATCCCGGTCGAGCGTCTCGTCCCGTCCTTTGGCTACGCGCCGATCTATCCTGAGGCCACCATCCGCAACGGGACGATCAGGATGACGGTGGCCTCCTTCGGCCCCAACGACGCCCACTGCTGCCCGTCGATCAACACGCACCTCCGTCTCCGGTGGAACGGCCTTCGGTTCGTCCGGGTGTGAACTGACTGGGTGCGACCCCGGCAGTCACCCCGGGGCTCCTTGGAGAAGCCAGGAGCTCAGGGCGCCAGTCTGTCGGCGCTGTCGCGGCGGGGTCAGCGCCGTCGGCGCCGGGCCTCCTGGGCGAGGGCGCTCAGGGTCCCCGCCGCGGTGGCCTCCCAGGTGAAGGCCTGGGCGTGGGCGAGAGCGCCGGCACTCAGTCGCTCGCGGACGTCGACGTCGCTCAGCACGGTGACGAGGTGGTCTCGTAGCGTGCGCTCGTCCTCGGCGAGGAGGCCGCCGGTGCCCTCGGCCACGGCGTCGAGGTGACCCGAGATCCGGGTCGCGACGGCGGGAGTCCCGCAGGCAGCCGCCTCGGTCAGGGTCATGCCCCAGCCCTCGTGCGAGGACGCGGAGGCCACCACCCAGGCGCGCCGGTAGAGATCTACCAATTCCTCGTCGTCGATGCGGCCGGCGAAGGTGACCCAGGAGGCGGCGTCGAGCTCGCGCACGACCGCGTCCAGGTTGCGGCGCTCGTAGCCCTCTCCCACGATGGTGAGGGTGGCGTCGGGCCGTTGCTCGCGGACCGAGGCCATCGTGCGCAAGAGGCGATCGAAGTGCTTGACCGGCACCAGTCGGCCGACGGCGACGACGAGGGGCACGGGTGAGCGCTCGCCCCCCGGCGAGAACTGCGGGTCGATGCCGGGCGGCACCACGGAGACCCGGTCGGGACGGAAGCGGAGCTCGGAGACGAGTTGGCGCTTGCTCGACTCGGAGAGCGTGACGATCCGGGTGCTGCGGTAGAACGCCGGTGCGATCCGGTGCTCGAGGAACTGGCCCATGGCCGCGAGGCGCGGCGGCAGCACCATCTTCCACATGTCGCCGTGCAGGTGGTGCAGCCAGACGACCCGGGGCTGGCCCGACCACAAGGGGGAGAGGAAGGGCATGCCGTTCCAGATCTCCACGAGGCCGTCGCGAGGGCCGTGGCGACCCGTGGCCTCGCTGAGCGCGGCGCGGGGGAACACGAGGTAGCGCCCTGCCTTGCGGATCACGTGGTAGCCGTCGCGCACGTCGGCGGGCGGATGACCCTGTGCGTACGAGGTCCGCATCGTGACCTCGATGCCGGCTTCCGCCCACAGACGGGCGACGTTGGCGGCGTGGACCTCCGATCCGCCGGCCTCGACGTCGTCGAGGTCGCGCCAGGCGAGGAGGTGGATGCGCGAGAGGCCGGCAGCTGCGGCGATGTCGCCGAGCTTCACGCGGGAGTCGGGGGCGGTGGGTTCCACGTGAGCAGTCCAGGAGAAAGAAGGGGGCGTGGTCCCCCGGCTGGGGGGTCCGGCCCGTATGCTAGGTGAGCCGCTCGCGGCGGCTCCAAGTCTGTCGCGCCCCCCACACCCTCCCCGAGGCAGGAAACTGCCTCCCGCCAGGAAGCGTTGCATGGAACCGCGTTCGATCACCATCGTCATGCCCGTGTACAACGAGCGGGTGACCCTGCGCCACGCGCTGGAACGGTTGCTGGCCGTGGAGATGCCCCTCGAGACCGAGGTGCTGGTCATCGACGACGGATCGACGGACGGCTGCCTCGACACCATCGAGGACCTCGTCGAGAAGGGCGAAGTCCGGCTCGTGCGCCAGATGCAGAACCAGGGCAAGGGCGCCGCGCTGCGGCGGGGCATCGCCGAGGCCCAGGGCGACCTGCTCACCGTCCTCGACGCCGACCTCGAGTACGACCCCGCCGACTTCCCGGCCCTCCTCGCCCCGATCATGGAGGAAGGCGCCCGAGTCGTCTACGGGAAGCGGTCGTACGGCGGTCACGCCGCCTACTCGTTCTGGTACGTGATCGGGAACAAGGCGCTGGCCTTCTGGGCCAGCTTCCTCTACGACGCCTGGCTCTCGGACATCGAGACGTGCCTCAAGGTCGCACCCACGAGCCTGTGGCGCACCGCCAGCCTGCGCTCCTCCGGGTTCGGCATCGAGGCCGAGGTGACGGCGAAGTTCCTTCGCTCCGGCGAGCGCATCTTCGAAGTGCCGATCAGCTACCGGGCGCGCGGCCGTGAGGAGGGGAAGAAGATCCAGTGGACCGACGGCGTCGCTGCGCTGTGGATCCTGTTGCGACTGCGATTCGCTCCCGCCACCAGGGAACTGGCGCCGTGAGCGGTCTTCGCAGGGCCTTGCTGGCGCTCGCACCGGTGGTGCTGGTGGCGTTGGTCGGGTCGGCCTGTGCCACCGATGTCGAGAACCCGGCCGTGGCCGAGGGCACGTCCCCGATCGACGCGTCGGCCACGACCACGTCGTCGGTCCCGCCCGGTGGTCGTCAGCCCAGCGCGTCGGACCGGCTCCGGGTGGTCCTCGCCGGCGACTCGGTGATGAACGGCCTGGCGCCGGCCGTGGCCACCGCCCTCAACGAGGGCGGCGAGTCCGACGTCGCCTACGAGCTGGCGCCGAGCATCGCCCGCGACGCCGCCTCGCGGGTCCTGTGGCAGCGTCAGCTCGAGGAGAGCCACCCCGACCTCGTGGTCATGCTGATCGGCACCTGGGAGCGCGGTGACGCCAACTTCGAGCCGGGCGACCCGGCCTGGGCGCCCTGGTACCAGGAGCAGGTCCTCCAGCCCTTCTCGGACATGATCACCGGCGCCGGCACCCGGATCCTGTGGCTGGGCATGCCCGCCGTGGAGAACGAGGCCGACACCCTCCAGCTCGTGGCCCTCAACAGCCAGTTCAAGGCTCTCGCCGACCGCGACGACATGGTCGACTACGTCGAGGGCGGCGACTACCTCAACGGCGCCGACGGCGGCTACACCGACCACCTGCCCCGCGAGGACGGCACCATGGAGCGCGTCCGCCGAGTCGACGGACTGCACCTCTGCCCGGGTGGGGCCGAGCGTCTGGCCGTGCCCGTGATCCAGTACGCACAGCAGCAGTGGAACGTGGCCGTCGGGTACGACTGGCAGAACGCCCCGTGGCGGGAACCGCCGACGCTCGACCACCCCGAGGAGTGCCCGGCGCTCTGACGAACGCCGGGCCCTCGGACTCAGCCGGCCGCGGTGGGGGCGACGGCGCCGCCGGTCGCGGCGGCGACGTTCTCGGCCACGGGGGCGGTCTCGACCTCGACGGTCCAGTTGGCGCCGTAGGCAAGTGCGGGAGCCCCTGCCGCGACGATGTCGGAGACGAACGTCGGGTCGGTGTAGATGTAGATCAGGGCCTGCTCACCCTCGAACACGCAGGTGCTGTACTCGCGGTCCGCGTCGACGATGCCGTCGTACTCGAGTTGGCAGCTGAGGTCGGCGCCGATGTCGGCCACGGTGTCGTAGCTCGGGAGGTCGGCCGGGTCGGTCGCGCCCGAGTCCGAGCCCGAGGCGGTGGTCTCGGTGGTGTCGCCCCCGGCCGTTGTGCTGGAGCTGGTGTCGTCGCCCCCGTCACTGGAGCAGGCGGCGAGCACGAGGGCGGCGGCGGCGAGGAGGAGGGCGAGTCGCTTCATGGGCACGATTCTGTCCGGCCCGGGACGCGATGTGCCAGCAGGCCCCCGTTCGGCCCGAGGCCGGTGGCGGCCGCGGTCAGGGCTGGCAGGCCGGCGTGGTGGCGCCGGCGTCGGCCAACAGCGCGGGAAGGTCGGCGCTGAAGGCCAGGGCGCCGTCGCCGTTGAGGTGGTGGGTGTCGGCGAACAGGGCGTCGCCCTGGGCCCACCCATGGGCATCGACGAGGACCGCACCCGTGCGTTCGGCCAGGCGTCGGGCGGTCACGAGGAAGCGCTGGAAGTCGGCGCCACCGTCGGGGTGGAGCTCGACGTAGTCCTGCGTGACGGGCAGCAGGAGCAGCACCACCTCCACCCCCCGATCGTCGAGCTCGGTGACGAGCTCGGCGGCGGCGTCGATCTGGGTGCCCCCCATGCGGAAGTCGTTCAGCAGCTCCGTCTGGTCGAAGCGCTGGATGCTGACCGCTCCCGTGTAGCGCAGCGGTCGGCGGGACAGGCCCTCGCCGTCCGGGCCGATGATGCCCTCGATGCCGTCGGGGGAGAGGCGCTCGGTGCGCTCACCCCGGCGGGCGCGCTGGATGCCCGCCCACAGCTCGGTGGGGTCGCGCAGCTCGTTGCGGTACTCGAAGAGCGCCGAGTGCTCGAGCAACGGTGCCTGGAGGCGTCCGAAGAAGTCGTCGCGCGACAACGGGGCGGTGGTGTAGCTGTCGAGGGCCGACGCCGCGATGCGGGCGTTGTCGTTGAGGTCGAAGCTGGAGAGGCCCAGCACCACCGTGGCGGGCTCGAGGCGGGGCTCGACCTGCTCGAGCGTCCAACGCTTCAGCAGCGCCGGCGTAGCGGCGTCGAGGGCGGCGTTGTAGGCGCTGCGGTGCTGAGGGTCCGAGGCGGTGTAGGTGCGGGGATCGACGGCGTCGCGGGTCATGGAGTTGCCCACGAAGGCGATGTCGACGCACCCCTCGCGTGCGGCGAGGCGGTCCATCTGGGCCACCTTCACCTGCGTGCTGTTGTCCGACCAGAGGAGCGCTTCTGGCAGGTACGGGCTGATGGCGCGCGCGCCGATCTCGCCAAGGGCCAGGACGAGGAGCACCATCGCGGCGATCACCGACGCCACCTTCACCGTGCGGATGGCGCGCTCCCTTCGTCGCTCGTGCCGGTGGGGACCGGCGCCTCGTCGGACCCCGGAACCCTACGGGCAACCGCCACGTCGATCAGGGTCGCGATCAGGAGGAGGGCGACACCGAGCAGCACGGGCCAGTTGGTGGCGGCGAAGCGCACCGGCCAGTCGAAGTCGGCGGGGTAGTGGCGGATCATCTGGGAGAGGGTGATGTACCCGGCGGCGCCGGCGAAGCCGAGGACGGCGCCGAGGCGCACGAGGGGCAGGCCCCAGCGCCAGCGCAGGGCGGCCAGCGTGCCCACGCCGGCCAGCACGCCCCACACGAGGCCGCTGAAGGCGGCGGTGAGCACGAGCGCCGCGGCGGCGGCGCCGAGCGCGACGACGGGCCGGGCCGGTCGGTCGATGCCCGCCAGAGGGTTCGACCAGGTGGGCCGCATCCCGGGGTCGGCCGCGTCGGCGTCGGCCTCGGCGCCGATCGCCCGCCGGCGGCGCGGGTCGACCACGAGGAGCACGAGGCAGGCCAGGACGCCGAGGCCCGAGAGGCCCATGGCCAGCCACACCGCTCGCTGCGGGGTCCACTCGAGGTGGATGGACAGGTCGCCACCGTCGGCGGCGGGGGACACGAGCCAGCCGTTGGCGTAGCCGTTGACGAGGGTAGGGGCCCCGAGGTCGCCGCCGCCGTCCCCGCCCACCGAGGCCGTCCAGCCGGGGTTCCAGCTCTGGCCCAGCACCAGCCAGAACGGCTCCTGGGGGTCGGTGACGGTGAGGTCGGCGTCGACGAAGCCCTCGTGGTCGACGGTGACGGCCGGCCCGGGGGCATGCGGGGTGTCGTCGAGGCCCGGCTCGCCGCCGGCGAGGGAGTGCAGCTGGAGGTCGTCGACGTCGACGCCCGTCTCGTTGCCGGGTGCGGTGCGAAGGACGCTCTCGCCGTCGGCCAGGGTCAGGGCGCGCTCGGCGCCGCAGGGCTCGACGTCGAGGGGGCGCCGGGCGACGGCGTCGGCGCTGGTGCCGACGACCCTGACGGCCACCGGGTCACCGGCGACGGTGAGGAGGTCCGTACGGCACTCGTCCGACACCTGCTCGTCCGCGGTACCCACCAGGACGCCGGGCAGGCCGACCTCGGCCAGGCCCACCGGGAGCGGGAGCGGCGCGTTGCCGTACCAGTCCTGGGTGAGGAGGGGGTCGACCCCGCTGAGGGTGACGCGGAAGGTGCTGCCCTCCAGCGGGTCGAAGGTGACGGGGACGTCGACGATGGCCCCGAGGTCCTCACCCCGCTCGATGGCGGGGAGGTCGACCGTGGTGGGGGCGCCGCCGTCGGCGCTGATGGTGAGCTGGGTCGGCAGCGAGTGGTGGGCGTCGGCCACGACCTGGAGGTCCAGGTGGTCGATGGTGGTGGGCGCGGCCACCGTGTACTCCACCCAGGCGCCCTGCGGGGTCTCGTAGGGCGACTCCCATGCGGTGGTGGGGTCGCCGTCGACCGCGCTCGAGGCGCGGGCGCCGAGCTTGCCGGCGAGGTGGGCCGAGGAGCGGGCGGTGACGCCACCCTCGTCGGCGCCGGGCAGGCCCACCAGGGCGTCGACCACCTCGTCGGGGGCCTGCGCCGAGATGCGGGCCGTTCCGCCGACCGAGAACGAGCGGCCCACGGGGAGGTCGATGATGCGGTCCATCGCCTCCTCTTCGTCGGTGCGCACCGGCTCGGCGGGGTTCGTGCGCTGCCGCGAGAACAGGAACGAGAGGGGGTGGTCGATGGAACCGGTGCCGGCGGCCTCCAGGAGGTCGGTGGGCGGCCGGATGAGCTCGTCGACGGTGACGTCGCCGAGCCCGATCTCGGCGAAGCCGACGGGGCTGAGGCCGGTGTACTTCACCCGCGCGCCCACGCTGTCGGCGGTGATCTCGATGGTGAGGTGCGAGAAGGTGCGCTCGCCGACGTCGACCACCTGCCCCTCGCCGGAGAGGGAGGTCTGGTCGAGGGTGACGTCGACGGGGTCCCCGTCGTCGAAGCGGAGCTGCACCCCGGTGATGGAGCGGTTGCGGATGCCGCTCTGGGGCTGGAGGAACGACACGTGGTCGGTGGTGAGGGGCTCGTCGAGCTCGATCTCGAGGCGCTCGCCCTCGACCTCGGAGAAGGCGCCGACGCGCCACGCCGTCTCGGGGTCGCCGTCCATGGCCTGGGCGGCCCGGTCGCCCGGGGTGTAGGTGATGGGGTTGCCGTAGCGGGTGGCCGTGATGGTGGCGCCGCGCTGATCGGTGACCGTGAAGGCGTCGTCGGAGGCGTCGGGGAACACCTGGAGGCGGTTGTCGCCCGGGTCGTCCACCAGGGGCTCCTCGCCGGCCCGCTCGGTGTAGCCCTCGTTCTCACGGACCGCGCTCCACCGGCGGGCGCGCTTGCGGTTGGAGTCGGTGACGACGAGCTCGGCGTCGTCGTCCAGGCGGGCCTGGAGCGCCTGGGGATCGTCCTCGAGCGTGCCCGAGTAGAAGATGGCCTGGTTGACGTCCACGAGGCCCGCGGCGGCGGCCTCCACCAGCCCGTCGCCGTCGCCGGCGAGGAGCATCGGCCGGTCCTGCGGGACGGCCCGGATGATGGGCTCGGGGTCCTCCACCGGGTACACCGCGACGGGGGTCGGCTCGGGCAGCTCGGGGTCGGTGCCCAGCTCGACCTGGTCGATGAGCGGCAGCGAGGGCCGGGCGCGGTTGGGGGGATCGGCCGAGCCGAACCCGAGGGGCGCGCCGAGGCCGGGCGTGGTGTTCATGAGCCGGTACGTGGCTCGGGGGCGGGGCGTGCGGTAGCGCTCGTAGGCGAGGTCCGAGCGCAGCACCACGTCGCCGACGCCGAGGAGGCGGGCGACGGGCGCCACCGCGTCGGTGTCGAGGGTGTCCTCCTGGAGGGGCCGGTCCAGGGCGTTCAGCAGGTTGGCGGACGGGTGCGAGCCGTAGGGGATGAGCTCGCGGGCGACGTAGGGCCGGTCCATGAGCCCGGGGGTGATGGGGTCGATGGTGGTGCCCCAGCGGTAGGCGGCGAAGTCGGTGCCGGGGAGCTCGAGGACCCGTGTGGCGTGGTCGCCGGCGTCGAGGGCGGCGGCCGCCTCGTGCCAGTAGGCGGGGACGTCCTCGGCCCGGTCCAGGTTGCGGTCGACCAGGTTGCCGCCCCACGTGGCGGGCATGTTGGCCAGCACGAGGAACACCGCCAGCAGCCCGGCGGGCAGGGCCAGGCGGGGGAGCGCCCGACCGAGGGCGTTCACGCCGGCGCCCAGCAGCACGGCGGTGCCGAGGACGATGAGGGGCACGGCTCGCGCGGTGCTGCGGAAGGCGAGGCCGGCGTCCAGGTTGGTGAAGTCCCGGAAGATGCGCCCGGCCGGCGACGGGTCGGCGTAGGGGTGGCCGCCGATGCCGACCACGACGCCCACCCCGATGAGCAGCACGAAGAAGGCCCGGTGGCGGAAGCGGGTGACGAGGGCCGAGACGAAGGCGAGGATGGGCAGCCCGTAGCTGAGGGGCGCGCCCCAGCTCATGTAGCCGATGCTGGGCAGGATCCACTGGCCGAACTTGTCGTTGCCGTAGAAGAACCAGTAGCCGAGGCCCCGCAGCAGCTCGGGGGCCGACGAGGTGACGGCGACCGCCTGGTAGGTCTCGGTGTAGCGCAGGATGGGGATGCCGAAGCTGCCCTGGATGGCGAGGCCCGCGATCCACCACAGCGAGGTCAGGACCGTGAGCACGCCGATGCGCAGCACTGCCCCGAGGGCCGCTTTGAAGCGGACCTCCCGCTCGAAGAAAACGGCCCACACCACCCACAGCAGCGGGCCGAGGCCGACGAGGATCAGCGAGGTGGCGTTGATGGCCCCGACGGTGAGCACCACCAAGGCGAACAGGGCCGGGTGGCGCCACCCGCCGTGGCGCAGCGCTCGGGCGGTCAGGGCCACGAGCCAGGGGAGCGCGGCCCAGGGAAGCAGGATCACCGACAGGCGGGCGGCGTAGGCCAGCAGGTAGGGGCTGAGGGCGTACGCCAGCGCGGCGACGATCAGGCCGAGGTCCCAGCGCCGGGTGGCCCACGCGCCGGTCGCCCGTCGTGGCGGCAGGACGTCCCAGTGCAGCGAGCGCAGCAGGTAGAGCACGCCGGCACCGGCCGAGAAGAGCACGGTGCCGAGCCAGAGCCGCTGGGCGACCCAGTCGGGAAGGCCGGCGGCGTCGAGCACCCAGTAGAAGGGCCCCAGGGGCCACAGGTAGCCGATGTTCTGGTGGGTGACCGTGCCGAGGCCGATGCCCGGGTCCCAGAGGAAGGGGGCGTCGTGCAGGAGGCGCCCGGGATCCAGGTAGAGGTAAGTCTTGGTGTCGGCACCCACCCGCCCCGGCTTGGTGAACAGCAGGGGCAGGTAGGTGACCGCGGCGAGGACCAGCAGGGGTACGGCGCCGACCAGGCGGGTGGCCCAGCCGGCGCCGGCGTCGGATCCGTCGGCCGCCCCGTCGCCCCGCTCGTCGCCGGGGCGCGGCCGTGCGGCCACCGTGGTGGAGGCGTCGTCGCTCATCGCAGGTTCGGGCACGCGGGCAGGGAGGGGATGCGTCGACTCCGTGGGGGCTGCGGACGGCCGGAGGACGGGAGGGAGCCACCGCCCCGAGAGCCGTCGCCGGGGACGCCATGGTACTCCCGACCCCCTGAGTAGGATGGCGCGCCGTGCCCCAACGCCTGCGGTCCTTCTCCGCCCTGTTGGTGGCCATCGTCGGGCTCGCGTTCGCGGTGCGGGTCCTCGCCACCCTGGTGGGCTACCAGCACCTGCCGCTGGGCCTCGACGACAACAACTGGTACCACACCCAGAGCCTGCTCCTCGCCGACCACGGCGACCTCTACGACCCGTTCGCCTGCCTCGACTCGGTGCGCGAGCCGGGGATGAACAACGACCAGGCGGTGGCCCTCTGCCGTGAGCGGGGCGTGCTCGAACCCTCCGCCGGGCACCCGCCGGGCTACCTCGTCTACCTCGCCGGCGTGGCCAAGCTGGGCTTCGAGACCACGCTCGAGCAGCGCATCGCCGGGTGCCTGCTCGGTGCGCTCGCGGTGGCGTTCGTCGGCCTGGTGGGCCGGCAGGTGGCCGGACGCCGGGCCGGGCTGATCGCGGCCTTCCTCGCCGCCGTGTACCCGAACCTCTGGATCAACGACGGCCTCATCCTGGCCGAGTCGCTCTACACGGTGTTCGTGGGCGTGGTGCTCCTGCTCTGCTACCGCCTCTGGCGGTCGCCGACGTGGGGTACCGCCGCGCTCCTCGGAGTGGCCATCGCCGCGGCCACCCTCACCCGGTCCGAGGGCCTCACCTTCCTGGCCTTCGTCGTGGCGCCGCTCGTGGTCGTGCTGCCCGATGTCACCTGGGGGCGCAAGGCCGGTCTGGCCGCGGTGACGGGCGTGGTGACGCTCGCGCTCATGGCCCCGTGGGTCGCGCACAACCTCGGCCGCTTCACCGAGCCCGTGTACCTGGCGTCGGGGACCGGTCGGGTCATGGCCTACGGCAACTGCGACGCGACGTACTACGGCGACAAGCTCGGCTACTGGGACGACAGCTGCACGCTGAAGGACTTCCCCGACGGCGACGAGTCCGTCGTCGACGCCGCGCACCGCGAGCTGGCCACCGAGTACATGTCCGAGAACAGCGGGCGGCTCCCCGTGGTGGTGGCCGCCCGCATCGGCCGCATGTGGAGCGTGTACGCGCCCATCCAGGGAGCCAACCTCGACATCTTGTTCGAGCGGCGTGGGGCCGTCCCGGTGCGGACGGGCCTGGCCATGTACTACGTGCTGCTGGCGTTGTCGGTGGTGGGTCTGGTGGTGCTGTTCAAGCGGAAGGTCACGATCATCCCGTTCGTCGGCATCGCGGTCATGATCACCTTCACCGCGGCGGCGTCGTTCGGGGTCACCCGGTACCGGACCCCGGTCGACTTGATCCTGCCCATCCTGGCCGCCGTGGCACTCGACGCCTGGTGGCGCCGCCGTCGGGGCGAGGCCCAGGACGTGGTCGAGCCGGGTGACACGGTGGCCCCCGAGGCCACGAGCCCTGAAGACGAAGCCGGCGACGGCCACGACGACGGCGTCGGGGCCGATGGCGCCGTGGCGACGGAGACCGCGCCGGGGGTCGGCGAGGTGGGCGACCCCGAGCCCGTCGGCGCCCCCGCCGACCGGTGAGCCCGGCCACCGCCCCCGAGCCGCCGGTCCCCGAGCCGCCGGTCCCCGAGGCGCCGTTGGACGACGACCCGCCGGACGCCGGTCCGCCGGTCGACCTCCGCGAGCAGCGCGCCCGCTTCCGCTACCGGCTCGGCCTGGCCGTGATCGGGCTCGTCGCGCTGGTCGTGCGCTGGGTCGAGATCCTCTTGGTCCGGCCCGAGTGCGGTCCCGACGGGCAGGGGCCGGCGGGCTGTGTCGCCATCGTGGCCGGCATCAACGACCCGCTCTACGTGCACCTCCAGGGCAGGGCCATCGCCCAGGGACATTGGTACGTCGACCCCCTGTGGCTCCGCTCGACGGGTGAGGCCGTGGCCAGCGCCCAGAAGCCGCCGTTGTACCCCTTGCTGCTCGGCGTGGTCTCCTCGTTCGGTCTGACCAGCATCACGGCGCACCGGCTGTTCTCGGGGGTCCTCGGCGTCGTCTCCGTGCTGCTCATCGCCACCGCCGCCCAGCGCATCGGCGGCCGTCGGGCCGGACTGGCGGCGGGGGCCATCGCCGCGGTGTACCCGATGTTCTGGGTCAACGACCTGCTGCTCCAGACCGAGTCGGTGTTCGCCGGCGTGGCCGCCATCGTCTTGTTGGTGGCGTACCGCTTCTGGCGGCACCCGACGACGGTCAACGCGGTCTGGCTCGGCCTCGTCGTCGGTCTGGCCACGTTGACCCGCGCCGAATCGGCGCTGCTGGGCCTGTTCCTGGTGCTGCCGCTGGCCCTGCGGGCCACCGAGCTTCGCTGGCGGGACCGCGTGCTGCGCCTCCTCGTCAGCGCCCTGGCCGCGGTGGTGCTGGTGGCGCCGTGGGTGGGCTGGAACCTCTCGCGCTTCAACGAGCCCGTGTACGTGTCCACGGGAGCGGGCGCAGTGCTCAACACCGCCAGCTGCGACCAGACCTACTACGGGGACAACCTCGGCTACTACGGCGAGTGCTTCGACCTGGCCACGGTGCCCGCCGCCACCCAGCGCCGCATGTGCGAGCGCATCGGCCTCGACGCCGGGTGCTTCGCCGACCCCGAGCAGTTCGCCCGGGTGCAGGACTCGCTCCAGGACCGCCACGTCTACGACGAGTCCGAGCGCGAGCTCATCGCCCGGGACCAGGCGACCGCCTACCTCGCCGACCACACGTCACGCCTCCCCGTGGTCATGGCCGCCCGGGTGGGGCGCATGTGGGACCTGTACCGCCCGGCCCAGAACGTGCGCTTCAACGACCGGCTGGAGGGTCGCGGGGAGCGGGCGTCCCAGGTCGGCCTGGTGATGTACTACCTGCTCTGGCCCCTGGCCCTCTGGGGGGCGGTCTGGCTGCACCGCCGCCGCACCACCCTCATCCCCCTGGTCGCACCCATGCTGGTGATCACCGTGACGGCCGCGCTGGCCTTCGGCACCACCCGCTACCGCGTGCCCGCCGACGTCGCCCTGGTGGTGGCCGCCGGCGTGGGCGCCGCCGCCCTGCTCTCCCGGTGGCGGGCGCCCAGCGGCCAGAATGGAGCTCCGGAGACCGAGGTGGCCGAATGACCGACGCAGCAGACGAGACGAGCCCCGCTGGGGAGCAGCACGCCCTCAACACGGAGCTCCTGAACGCCGAGCTGCCCGACAAGCGCTTCGACGGCCCCGACTACCTCGAGTGGCTCTATGACCGGAACCCCGAGGGCGGCGGCATCTACGAGGGGGTCGACGAGGACGGCCGGCGCATGGCGCACTACGCCCTCATCCCCCAGTGCTGGCGCAACGCCGGCGGCCCGGCCTTCGTCTGCTTCTCCCTCAACGCGGTCACCCGGTCGGGCGCGCAGCGCAAGGGGTACTTCGTCCAGATCGGCCACCGCATCTACGAGCGGGCCCGCCTCCAGGGGGCCAAGGGCATCCTCGCGGTGCCGAACGAGAAGTCCACGCCGGGGGCGCTGAAGTATCTGGGCTACCGATTCCTCGGGCCGTTGCCCGTCCGGGTCCTGCCCCCGATCGGTTCGGCGAAGGGCTTCGAGAGCCGCGCCGTGGACGAGGCGTGGCTGGCCTCGGACGAGTTCGCCGCCCTCGCCGAAGAGATCGACCAGCACGCCGCCTCGGGGTGGACCCAGGCCTGGACGCCCGAGCAGCTGCGCTGGCGCCTCGCCCAGCCCCGCGGCGGCTACGTGGTCCACGTCAGCGACGAACTGCTCGTCGTGTCCGTCGAGCACCGCTTCATCGGGCTGCCGTTCGCGGTGATCTTGAAGTTCCTCCCGCGCCGGCCCCTCGCCGACGGAGAGACGGTCTCGTCGCGCGGTGCCATCGCCGCGGCCTGCCGGTACCACCGTGCCCCTGCGGCGGTCTACGCCGGCTTCAACGCCCATGTGCGCGTGCGGGGCGTGCGGCCGCCCCGGCGGATCCAACCCGCCCCCCTCAACCTGTTGTTCCGTAGCCTGTCCGACGAGGTCCCGCAGGAGACCTTCACCCTCGACACCTACGAGTTCCTCGACTTCGATGCCTACTGACACCGGGAGGTCCCGGGCCGGCGACCGTGCCCCGGTGACCTTCAGCTTCGACATCGAGCCGCACCGGCCCGATCCCGCCGAAGACACGAGCTACCCGGTGGTGACGCGCCGCGTCTACGAATGGCTGGCCGAGCGGGGGATCCGCGGCTCCGTCTTCGTGGTGGGGACCACGGCGGTCGCCCACCCCGAGCTGGTCACCGCCGCCGTTGCCGCCGGTCACGAGGTCGGCCTGCACTCCTGGGATCACACCCCGCTCACCGAGCTCTCCCGGGACCGCTTCACCGAGGAGACCCGGCGCGGCAAGGAGCTGCTCGAGGACCTCACCGGCGCGCCGATCGTCGGCTACCGCGCCCCCACCTTCTCGTTGGTGCGCGAGACGGCCTGGGTCACCGACGTCCTCACCGACCTCGGGTTCAGCTACTCGTCGAGCGTGCTGCCCGCCCGTAGCCCGCTGCACGGCTTCCCGGGCCTGCCCCGCGACCCCTTCACCTGGCCGAGCGGGCTCGTCGAGCTGCCGTGCCCCATCGCCAAGCTGGGCCCGGTGGCTGCCCCGTACATGGGTGGCGTGTACCTGCGGGTCCTGCCGTGGTCGCTGGTGAAGCTGACGTGGCGGCTCAACGGTGGTGGCCCGGCCCCGCTGACCTACTGCCACCCCTACGACTTCGACACCGAGGAGCCGTTCTGGGTGGTGCCGGGCACCGGCCGCCTCGGCAGCCGCCTGCTGTGGATCGGCCGGCGCACCATGTTCGACAAGCTCGACAAGCTCTTCGCCGACGGCGCCGGCCCACCCCTGTGCGAGCTGCTGCACACCGCCGACCCCGCCGGCGCCCACGTCCTCCCAGGAGTGTCCTGAACCCGATGACCGACCCTCAGCAAGCACAACTGGAGATGGTGCACCACCTGCCCGAGGCCAAGGTGGTCGACCGCATCGAGTACGTGTCGGGCCTGGCCCGGGGCAAGCGGGTGATCCACGTCGGTTTCGTGGACGCGGGCTACGAGGACATGCAGGCGGCCACGGGCACGTGGCTGCACGAGCACCTGGCCGCGGTGGCGAGCTCGATCGTGGGCATCGACGTCGACGAGGCCGGGGTCGAGCGGGCCAAGGCGCGGGGCTACGAGGCCTACGTCGCCGACGGCCGGCAACCCGATGTGCTGGCCTCACTGGGCATCGAGCCCGCGGAGCTTCTCATCGCCGGCGAGGTCATCGAGCACCTCGATGACCCCGGTTCGTTCCTCGACGGCCTGCACGGCCTCCTCGCCCCCGGCGGCACCCTCGTGCTGACCACCCCGAACGCGTCCGGGCTCCTCAACGGGTTCGCGGCCATGGCCGGCGCGGAGATCAACCACCCCGACCACGTGGTGCTGTTCAGCTGGCGGACCCTCACCAACCTACTCGCCCGCCACGGGTGGGAGCACGTTCGCACCGCCACCTACGTGCCGGCGGTGAAGCAGGCCAAGGGCCAGGGCCTGTCGGGACGCGTCCTCGGCCTCGCCGGCCGGTTCGTGCTCTTCCTCGAGCGCAGCATCGGCAGGGGCTGGGCCCCCTTCGTGGCCGATGGCCTGATCGTCGAGTCCCGACCGGCACCCGACCGGCTCCCCTGAGCCAGCGCTCGGCCGCGAGCGCCCGGCGGCCCGCCTCAGGGCTCGAGGTCGCGCTCCTGGGTCTCGGCCCGCAGGAGGGCCAGTTCCTCGGCGAGGGTACGGGTGCGGTCCTCGAGGCGTGAGAGCTCGTAGGAGAAGTGCACGATCACGAGGAACAGGAAGGCGATGGCGGCCAGGAAGATGATGGCGGGCTCGTAGCTGATGCCGACGGTCTCGGAGATGGGCACGAGGATGTCCGGGTAGATGGCGAAGCCCACCATGGCCGCCCCCACGCCGAGCCAGAGCAGGGCGTACTTGCCTCGGAGGTGGCCGCGGCGCACGAGGCGCAGCAGGAACAGCAGGGTGAGAGCGGTGAGCACGGCCACCAGGATCCGCCCGCCGATGCTCATGGCGTGGACGTCGTCGACCGGCTGCGTGCTGTCGTCACCACCGAGGAACAGTGCCACCCGGGCGATCAAGGCGTTGCCTCCGGGGCCGGGGTGTCAGCGGGCGGGCCGGGACGCCGGGACCGGGGCGCGGCAGCCAGGAGCACCACGAACAGGCGTAGGTAGTGGTACACGAGGCGCCACGTCCGGTTGGACGGCGCGCCCAGCTCGCGGTTGCGCATCGTCACGGGGACCTCGACCACCTCGTAGCCGGCTCGGACCGTCGAGAAGAGGGCCTCGACGGACTCCATGTAATCCGCGGGGTACGTCTCGGCGAAGAACTCGAGCACGGGCCGGGCGAAGGCCCGGAAGCCCGAGCTCGTGTCGCTGAAGTCCTTGCCGGCGATGCGGCGCATGGTGACGGTCAGCACGGCCATCGCCGCCTTGCGCAGGCGCCCGACCTTGTAGCCGGGCGGGCGACCGTCGAAGAAGCGGCTGCCGACCACCATGTCGGCGCCGGCATCGAGTCCGGCCAGCAGGGCGGGCACCTCATCGGGGTGGTGCTGGCCGTCCGCGTCGAACTGCACGGCTCGCTGGTAGCCCTTGCGCACGGCGTAGCGAAAGCCCGTGCGCAGGGCGCCGCCGATGCCGAGGTTGTAGGGGAGCTGGAGCACCACGGCCCTGCCGGTGCGGGCCACGGCGGCGGTGGCGTCCGACGACCCGTCGTCGATGACCACGACGTCGGCGTCGGGGTACGCCTCGGCGAGCTCGGCGAGCACGCCGGGGAGCGCCTCCTCCTCGTTGAAGGCCGGGATGATGAACAGCAGGTCCGCCGGCCCAGGTGTCGTCATGACGGCGCCACGCTACCGGCCGGCGGTGAGGGTCGGCGCCGGCGCAGGAGGGCATCGAGGGCGGCGGCTGAGAGCACCACGACGGCCACCTCGGCGGGTATGCGGAAGCGCACGAGGCCGTAGAAGGCGACGGCGGTGGCGGTGATGACCACCGCGGTCAGGACGAGGGGCAGGACCATGCGGCCCCGGCGACGGAGCACGACGGCGCCGTAGATCGATGCCGGGACCATCGCCCACCACATGAGGTAGCCCCACCAGGAGGCCCACCCCTCGCGTCCCTCCCCGGTCGTCTCGAGGTCGCCCTCGCTGTACTGCACCATCTGACCCGGTGCGTACACGCCCCAGATGCGGCCGACCCGGGCGGCGGCGACCACCGGGAACCGCTGCTTGTGGTTGAGGATGTAGTCGATGCCGGCCTTGCGGAACGCAGCAGACACCTCGGACTGGTCGGCGCACGACCAGGCATCGTCGGGAAGGGGATCGCAGCCCTCGCGGACGGGCGGTGGGGTGGTGATGGGGACCGTGAACGGGCAGGCGAAGGACCAGAGCCCGACGCCGTCGCCGTAGTAGGTGGTGTCGCAGTTGGCGCCCAGGATGGTGAGGCCGTCGTTGGTGGACAACAGCACGGGCTTCTCGAAGCGGCTGAGGTTGTAGGCCGTCCACGGCACGACCACGGCGACGGCGCTCACGCCGGCGACGGCCACCACACCGAGGCGCTGCCACGCAGAGCGAGCACTGGTGAACCACACCGTGGGCAAGATGACGAAGGGAAGGAGGAAGGCCGACTCCGCCCGGGCGAGGATGGCGATCCCGCAGAGCAGCCCGATCACCGCGAGGCGCCCTGCGGTGTAGCGGCCCTTGGCCCGGTAGAGCGCGAGGAAGATCGCCACGATGGTGAGGGTGGCGAGTGATTCGGACATCACCACGCCGTCGTTGAGCCACAGGTTGGGGTAGACCGCGGCCAGGCCGGCGGCGAGCAGGCCGATGCGCCCGCTGGCGCTGACGGTGCGCCCGAGGACCCCGATGCCGGCGACGACGAGGGTGCCCACGACGGCCATGGCCAGGCGCTGGACCAAGAGGCTGGTGCCGAACGCCCAGGCCACCGGGGCCATCGCCAATGCCGTGAGCGGCGGGTGGTCCGCGGCGGGGCCCCCGGCGAAGGGATGCACGAACCCGCGTCCCTGGGCGAGGCGGATCGCCTGCGACGAGTAGTAGATCGCGTCGCCGATCGCAGGCTCGTCCCGCTTGAAGACCAAGATGTAGGCCACCCGTAGGACGAGCGCACCCACGGCGATCACCGCGAGCCACCGCAGGAACCGGCGGCGGGAGAAGGAGTCGACGCCGAGCCCGTCGGCGCCGTCGATCTCGTCGGCGCGGTCACCGGTGCTCTCCGCCCGGTCGCTCATTCCGGCCCCCTTCCTGGCTCGGCAGCAGACCCCGAGACGCCAGTGGTCGCACGGGGTGCGCTTGGAAGGGCGGCGGCCACCACGAGCACGACCATGGCCAGGGTCGGTCGGTGGGCGGCCGCGACGGTCGACACCCAGCCGAAGCCGGCGAGGCTGTCGAGGCGGGCCTGACGCACCACCACCGCCGAGGTCACGAGGGCCAGGCCGACAAGGCCGACCGCGGCAACGAGCCGGGACCGGCGTGCCAGCACGAGGGGGAGGCTCACCAACAGCACGGCGAGCCCCCAGATCGGCGCCACGACGAGGGTGGCGGCCACGGTGGCGACGGCCCAGACGACATGGTGGCGCCGATCGTCGCGCGCCCAGGGCCAGGCCAGGGCGGGCTTGTCGTCGTCGCCGAGGCTGCCCGCGGCCACCGGGTCGCGCCGGCGGTCGACCAGGACGAGCACGATGCAGGCCACCACGGCGGCCAGGGAGAGGGCCAGGCCGGCCCACGTCCAGCGTTGGGGTCGCCACCGCAGGTCCACGGTGGTGGCCTCGTCGGACGGGGGCAGGTACCACCCGTTCATGCCTCCGCTGACGAGCTCGGGCTCACCCAGCGATCGGCCGTCGACGGTGGCAGTCCAACCCGGGTTCCACCCCACCCCCTGGTCCAGCCAGCAGCCCTCGGGGCACGCGCCCACGGTGACCGTCTGGTGGGCGCGCCCACCCTCGACGGTGACTTCGATGGTGGGCGGCGCGGGGGCCGCGACCGCGGCCTCGGCGCCGGCGTTGGTCAGCACCACGCGGTCGACCTCGAAGCCTGTCGTGGCGCCCGGGGTGCTCGCGATCTCGTGGACCCCGGCGTCGAGGGCGAGGCGGTCCTCGGCCCCCGGACCGCAGCGGGTGACGTCGAGGGCGTCCCCGGCGAGGGCGGCCCCGGTGGTGCCGCGGACGCGCAGGGCCAGCGGCTCGCCGTCGACGGTCAGCAGGTCGTCGCGACAGCCGGTGTCGAGGCGTTCGGGGAGGGCGTCGGCGGCGAGACCCGGGCCCGCGATCTCGGCGATGCCGGACGGCAGGAGGGTGATCTCGCCGTAGCGCCGATCGATGGCCGTGGCGCCGTCGGTACCGGTGACGGTGACGGTGAGCGGCCCCGCCTCGTTGGCGAGGGCGCCGGGGTCGATGCGCACGCGCTCGGCCGCCTCGTCGACGGCGACGGTCTCGCGGGCGTCGCCGCGGGCGAGCTCGACCTCGGTGACGGCCGCCAGGTGGTCGCCGGTGGCGACTCGGAGCGACAGCTCGCCCAGGCGGCCTTCGGTGGGGATGGTCAGCGTGGGGCCGGGGCCGACGCCGAACGGCGTGAGCCACGCCGTGCCCGGGTCTCCGTCGACGGCCGCCCATCCGCCGGCGGCGAGGTCGCCGATGAGGTGCTCGCTGCTGCTGGCGGTCTCCACGCCGAAGAGATCGGCGACGACGGTGTCGGTGGCCCTGCGATCGAGACGGCCGGTGGTGTCCGGGGCGACCTCCTGGGGTGCCCCGAGGGTGAACGACCGGACGAGGGCGCGTTCGGGGTCGGCGCGCCACCGGTCGAGGGGATCGGCGCGCAGGCGGGTGAGGACGATGGCCAGGGGGCTGTCCGCGTCGGCCTCGGCCAACAGATCGGCGGGAACCTCGACCACTTCCCGGCTGGGCCCCAGGGCGGTGGTCACCTCGGCGAAGCCGACCGGACCCTGGTTGGGATAGGCGCCGGCGGCCGGGCCGATGTTCGTGCCGGTGATCTCGAGCTCCCACCAGTCGGCGGGCTGCTCCAGGTCGATGGGTTGGCCCTCCCCGTCCCGTGAGGCCTCGGTGAGGGAGATGAGACGGTCCTCGCCGGCCGAGGTGGTGAGGCGGATCTCGGTGATCCAGCGGGTGGCGTGGGGGACGCGGGCCTGGAGGACCGTGATGGCGTCCACGGGCTCGTCGGCATCGATGCGCAGGCGCTGACCGAGGGGGTCGGCCCGGTCGGCCACCACCCAGGCCGTGGCGGGGTCGCCGTCGACCGCCTGGGCGGCGCGGACCTCGGGCCGGTAGGCGTTCGGCTCGCCGTAGGCGCTCGCCGTCGCCCGCACCGGTCCCGACTGCCGGGCGGTCGTGACGTTGGCGTCGCGTTGGTCGGGGAACACCTCGAGGCGGTGGTCGGCGGGGTCCTCGTCGAGCAGGCCGGGGTGCTCGCCGTCCTCGGTGAAGCCCCAGACGTCCTGGCTGCCGCGCCACTGGCGGGCCCGCAGGCGGTTGGTGTCGGTGGCGACGAGGAGGTCGGCGTCCTCGACGGCGGCGGTGAGGTCCTCGGTGGCGGCGGCGTAGCGCACGGTCTCGTGGCCGTCGACGAGACCGGCGGCGGCGGCGTCGACCACCCCGTCCCCGCTCCCGGACACGACCACCGTCCCGACGCCGGCGCGCACGACGGGCTCGGGGTCCTCGACCGGGATCAGCGCCAGCGGGGGGACGTCGTCGCCCAGGGTGCCGTCCGCCTCCAGGGCGAGCGCCTCCTCGTCGACCATGGCCGCCGCCGGCGGGTCGATGGGCGCCAGGTTGGGCGCCTCGGCGCCGTAGGGGACCGGTGCACCGAGGCCGTCGGCCGCCTGCCCGCCGTTGCCGAGGAGCGCCCACGTGGGCTCGGGGCGCGGGGTCTGGTAGCGCTCGAAGGCGACCTCGGGGGTGACCAGCACGGTGTCCGCGCCGAGCAGACGGGCCACGGGACCCACCGCGGCCCGCTCGGCCACCCCCGCCTGGAAGCGATCGTCCAGGGCGTAGAGGGTGTCCATCGCGGCGGGGCTGCCGAGGGGCAGGAGGTCGCGGGTGACGAGGGGGCGGTCGCTGACCCCGGGCAGCACCGGGTCGACGGTGTGGCCCCACCGGTAGGTGGAGAACTCCATGCCCGGTACCTGGAGGACCCGATACCCGTCCGGCAGTGCATCGAGGTCCCGGCCGGCCTCGGTCCACCAGGACGGGACGTCCTGCGGGCGGTCGAGGTCGGGGTCGACGAAGCGGCCCGTCCACGCCGGCGGGAGGTTGAGCACGGCCAGCACCATCACCGCGACCGCAGCGAGGAGCCCGATCCGGGCGCGATCGCGGCCGAGGGCGGTGACCACGGCGCCGGCGCCGAGCGCGAGCGCGAACACGACCATGGGTACGGCCCGGGTGCTGCTGCGCAGCGCGAGCACGAGCGTGGATCGGGACGACCCGGCCAGCGCCGCCCCCACCGGGGAGGGGTCATCGATGGGGTACGCACCGACCGCCAGGAGCATCCCGGCCGCGAGGCAGAGCGCGGCGAAGCGCCGCTGCGACCAGCGCACCACCACGAGGCCGGCCATGCCGACGACGACCAGGGCGAAGCCGGTGGCGAGGAGCAGCGGGCTCTCCTGGTAGGCACGAGCGGCCGTCGTGGCGGCCGTGACGGGGTCGCCGACGTAGAAGAGCCAATAGCCGAGGCCTCGCAGGACCTCGGAGCTCACGGCCGTCGAGGAGACCGCTTCCAGCGTCTCGCTGAAGGAGAGGGCGGCCGCCCCGTAGCGGGCCTGGACGGCGAGGGCGGTCATCCACCAGAGCGAAACCCCGAGCGAGAGTGCTCCGAGGGTGACGACCGTGCGCCCCGCCCGACGCCACGAGATGACGTCACGAGCCGCCGCGTCGATGAGCCACAGGACGGGCACGGGGGCGATCATCAAGAGCGCGGTGGCGTTGATGCCGCCGACGGTGGCCACGATCAGCGCGAAGAAGGCGGCGTCGCGCCACCTCGTTCGGGTGGCGGCGCCGATGGTCAGCCCGACCAGCCAGCCCAGCGCCGCCCACGGCAGCAGCAGCACCGAGGTCCGCGAAAGGTAGGGCAACACGTACGGCGAGAGCTGGTACACCACCGCCGCGGCCAGTGCCGCCGTCGGGGCCAGGCCGAGGCGGCGTGCCGACCAGCGCAGGCCGGCGCCGGCCAGCAGCAAGATGGTTCCCAGCCAGAGCCGGTGGGCGATCCAGTCGGGCACGCCCACGCGCTCGAGCAGCCAGTAGAAAGGGCCGCTGGGCCAGAGGTAGCCGATGATCTGGTGGGGGACCCAGCCCGCGAATTGGCGGGTGTCGAACGACCAGAGGGCGTCGCCCATCTGGCGTGCCGGGTCGAGGTAGAGGTAGAGCTTGGTGTCGGCCGGGATGCGCCCGGGTGCCGCCGTGAGGGCGGGGACGTAGGCCAGCAGGGCCAGCCCCGCGACCTCCAGCGCGGCGCGGCAACGGCCCACGATCACGGGATCGCGCCGTAGACCCCGTAGAGGGCGGTGAGCGTCACCAACCCGGCGGCGCAGAGCGAGATCAACAGCGTCCACCCGTCGTGGGACCAGCTGGTCTCGTCGTCCTCGGGCCACCAGGCCCCGGCGGACAGGAAGAGCGGGAAGGCCGTGTACACGAAGCGCGGCCGGGCGGTGACCGTCTCGGGGATCAACATCAGCGCGAGCACGACGGCGACGTAGGCCACCATGGGCCACGGCAGGCGCTTCTTCCATGCGGTGAAGAGGAGCGCGAACATGGCGAACAGCGACGTGGTGGTGAGCACATCGGTGGGGGAGTTGAGGGGGTGGGTGAGGAACCCGAAGGTGTCCTGGAGGGCCGTCGCCCCGAAGCTGGTGCCCTCGGCCCACGCCTCGGTCTGCACCCGGAACCAGGCCCAGTTCTCGTCGGTGTGGACCCGCAGGTACCACTGGAAGGCGATGAAACCGAGAGGTGCCAACACCGGGGCGATCAGCGAGCGCCACTCGCGGTCCTGCCAGATGGCGATGAGCGCGGCCACTCCGCAAGCGGCCACGAGGGCCACGCCGTTCGGGCGCGTGGCGGTGGCGAGTGCGGCGAAGATGCCCGCGAGCAGCCACTGTCGCTTGTAGAGGAACAACAAGCAGGCGGCGGCGAGGGCGATGAGCAGGGCCTCGCTGTAGGCGAAGCTCAACACGAAGGCTCCCGGGAACATGGCCATGAGGACCATCGTTCGCTCGGCGGGCTTGATGCCGAAGACCGTGCGGGCCAGGAGGCCGACCATCAGCACCGCGACGGCACCCAGCAGGGCGTTCACCACGATGCCGGCCAAGACCTCGCTGCCCGGGAGCACCCGATCGAACACGCCCACGAGGGCCGGGTAGAGCGGGAAGAAGGCCGCCCGGGCCTCGACCTGGAAGTAGGTGATGTTCTCCGGGATCCGCTGCGGGTAGCCACCCCGCACGATCTCCATGTACCAGTTGCCGTCCCACGAATCGAGCACCTGGACGATGAAGGTCTGGGCGCCCTCGGGGCGGGCCACCCCCTCGACGTTGGCGTCGACGCCGCGCTGGGCGGCCACGATGCCGGTGCCGGCCAGCACCATGATGCGCGACACCAGGTACGCGAAGAGCCCCTTGACCATGGCCCGTCGCCAGGCACGCTTCTCTTCGAGGCGCTCGGTCTTGTCGCTTTCGCCGACCTCGATCGCTTCGCCCTCGTCGTCCCCGTTGGACGTGTGGGTGTCGTCGGTCTCGGTGGCGGTGGAAGTCATTCGGGGAGCGGGCCACCGGGCGGGACGGGGCCGAGAGAACCTACCACGACCCCCTCCGGGCCCAACTGCAGGGGCCGAGGACCAGTGGGCCGTCAGGCGGCGGGCTCGGCGGCGGCGCGCCGGATGATGAGGATGTCCGCAGTGCGGAAGCTGGCGATGCGGGTGGACCACGAGTCGACCACCGCTCGGCCGCCGTCGCGGCGGAAGAACGTGGTCATCTGCCCCTCCTGCTGGTACGCGTCGGCGCCGTCGATGCGCTCGACGGAGCGGTCGGTCAGGGTCACCTCGAAGCTGGGCTGGTAGTGCTCGGTCATCGCCGTCGTCCTCCTCTCGGTCGACGGTACGACGGCGGGCCTGTGCATCGATAGCCCCAGAAACCTGTGGATAACTCTGCTCAGCGGTCGCGGAAGTCGTTGGGCCCCATCCGAGGACCCTTGCGCTCCGGGCCGATGCGGGCGGCCTCGATGAGGCGCACCACCCGGCCGCGGTGGCCACGGAACGGCTCGAGCAGCTCGAGCATGCGCTCGTCGGTGGCCCGCTCCTCGCCGGCGAGCGCGAAGGCCACCTGGTGGGGAACGTGGTAGTCGCCGACGCTGACCGCGTCGGGGTCGCCGAACGCGATGAGGGCCACCTCGCCGGCGCTCCAGGGGCCGATCCCGCGCACGCGGGCGAGCTCGCGCTGGGCGTCGAGGGACGGGCGCTCGAGCAACCGTTCGAAGAGGTGGGCGTTGGCCGCGACCCGGCGCAGGGTGTCCGCCCGCTTGCGCTCGACGCCGAGGACGTGCAGTTCGTAGTAGGGGGTCCCGGCCAAGATGCCCGCCTCGGGGGGGAGCAGGAGCCCACCGGGACCGGGCGCCGGTTCACCCAGCTTCTGCACGAGTTGGCGGTAGGCCCGACGGCTCTCGAAGCCGGTGACCTTCTGCTCGAGCACGGTCGGGATGAGGGTCTCGTACACGGCGTTGCAGCGGCTGATGCGCAGCCCGGTGAAGCGCCGGTGCAGGCGGGCGATGAGCGGGTGGTCGGTGTGGAACGCCGTCGGGTCGTCGTCGGCGCCGAGCAGCGCGGGTGCGTGCTCGAGCGCCCATTCGGCACCCGGTCCCCAGGCCTTGGCGTCGAACACGGCGCTGTGGGTCCGGCTGCGCCCGTCCCTGCCCACCACGGCCAGGGTCGCGGGGCCGTCGGGGGTGCGGGTGGCCCGCCAGAACCCCGCGGCGCCGAGTTGGCAGGCAGGGTCGTAACGACCTCGGCGCAGAGCCGAGAGCGTCAGGCCGAGGTCGACCGGGGTGTCGAGGGAGATCGTGCGCGTCCGCGCCCGGTCGCTCAGGGGTCCGCTCCCTCGGCGGTACCGTCCATCGCCACCGCCTTGGCCCAGCGGTAGTCGGCCTTGCCGCTGGGGCTGCGCTCGATGTGGTCGAGGCGCAGGATCGCCTTGGGGAACTTGTACCGGGCGATGTGGCGTCCGCACTCCTCGAGCAGTTCGTCGTCGGCGACGTCGGCGCCATCTCGCAGCCGGACGAGGGCCACGACCTCCTGGCCCCAGCGCTCGCTCGGGCGGCCCACGACCACTGCGTCGAACACCTGGGGATGGGACTTGACGGCGTGCTCGACCTCTTCGGCGAACACCTTCTCGCCGCCCGAGTTGATGGTGACCGACTCCCGTCCGTGCAGCTCGATGAGGCCGGCGTCGTCGTAGCGGGCGCGGTCGCCGGGCACCGCGTACCGCTCGCCGTCGATGGTGGGGAACGTGGAAGCGGTCTTGTCGGGGTCTCCGAGGTAGCCGAGGGGGACCCGGCCCCGTTGCGCGAGCCAGCCCTCGTGGTGTTCGTCGGCGTCGAGCACCCGGGTCAGGTCGGCGCTGACGATGGCTGCGCTGGCCGTCGGCGCGAACCGCCCGGTGGTGGAACCCTCGTCGCTCTTCGCGCTCGTCGAGGTGACGCCCTGGCGGCCGGACTCCGACGAGCCGAGGATGTCGACGATGGTCACGCCCGGTAGCAACTCGAGGATCTCGGCCTTGGTGGAGGCGCTGAGGATGGCGCCGCCCGTCAGGAGGAAGCGCAGCGGCTCGAGGTCGCGGGGGTGGCGGCGCAGCTCGTCGACCAGGGGCCGGGCGAACGCGTCGCCCACGATGAGCAAGGAGGTGACCTGTTCGCGCTCGCAGGCGGCGAACACGTCGGCGGGGTCGAGGTGGTGGGGATGGTCCTGCACCACGATGGTGCCGCCCGCCAGCCAGGCGCTCAGCGCGTTCCAGTGGGCGGCGCCGTGCATGAACGGGGCCGCCGGGAGGGCCCGCAGCCGCGCGCCTGGCTGGGCCGCCTCCACGACCTCGGCCACGCTCTCGAACTCCACGCCGTCGCGGCGGCGGAACGCCAGCGCCGCAGGGAGGAAGTCGCCTTGGCGCCAGAGGACGCCCTTGGGCATACCCGTGGTGCCTCCCGTGTAGAGCACATAGCGGTCGTCGGGGGACCACGACGCCACGAGGGCGGGATCCAGGTCGGGATCGGCGGCGGCGAGGGCGGCCTCGTAGTCGAGCGCACCGGCCAGCAGCGGTTGCCCCGAGCCGTCGTCCACCTGCAACAGCAAGGGCGGCTCGTCGAGGGACTTCAGCACCTCGGCCAGGGTCGGCGCGAAGGCGGCGTGGAAGATCACGGCGCGCGCCCGCGCGTCCCGGAGGAGGTAGGTCAGCTCCTCGGCCACGTACCGGTAGTTGACGTTGAAGGGCGCGGTGCGGGCCTTGTAGGCCCCGAGCATGCCCTCGAGGTACTCGTTGCCGTTGTGGAGGTACAGCGCCACCTGGTCGTGGGGTGACGCCCAGGGGGCCACCGAGTCAGGTGCGGCCCGGAGCCCCAGGCCGTGGTCGACCAGCACCGCCGCCAGGCGCCGGGTGCGGTCGGTGACGTCGGCCCAGCTGAGGCGCCGGTCGCGGAAGACGAGGCACTCGCGCCCGGGGATGGTCGCGGCGATGGCCTCGTGCAGCGCGGCGATGTTGAACTCCACGAGGCGTCGGTCAGTCGCGTGCGCGCTGGGTCACCGTGACCGAGTCCATGGTGTCCCCCACGGCGATGGCCTGGGCCACCTCGAGGCCGTCCACCACGTAACCGAAGAGGTTGTAGAGGGGCTGGAGCTTGTGGGTGCAGTCGTCGATGCAGATGAAGAACTGCGAGCCGTTGGTGTCCGGTCCGGCGTTGGCCATGGCCACCGCGCCGACGGTGTACTCGCCCTTCACCGGCTCGTCGGCGAAGCGGTAG
>RRZT011340011.1_pt1 | contig 27157 bp, 25 predicted proteins | sample 2165551 | NCBI WGS metagenome assembly RRZT01 (sample SAMN10456910, study PRJNA506462) | wastewater metagenome | biome: wastewater; feature: sludge; material: wastewater sludge; isolation source: wastewater sludge with Escherichia coli K12::gfp cells carrying plasmid... | place: USA: Moscow, Idaho... | reverse complement strand
GGCTTCTACAACCCTATCAGGCTGCACTCCACGCTGGGATACCAGTCACCCAATAGCTACGAGATGCAGCAGGCGTTGGCAGCTCACTTAGCTTGAACGAACTTCCCCTATCGGAATGTCTGAAAAAACTTGACCACGACACAGTATCTACGCGCAATCAACACCAAGGGCATGACCCGCGACACGCTGACTGACAACTTCATTGGCGCAATCCAGGCTGAGCCTTCACAGCATCCCCTGACATTCGAAAACCCATATGCTGGTGGTCACACGCTGGCCTGTCTCGCAACGCACGACAGTTTGCTGAGCCACGTAGTGCTTTTCGGGGTCTTCTACGCCACGTTCATTACACGCAATCCATCGGGGTATGGCGGCGACTCCAGGGTGTTCTTCATCAACCCCGCATCTAGGGATTACAAGGCCAGCGACTTTGTTAAAGAGGCAAACGCAGGGCGCATTACGTCCCTCGTGAAACCTACTTCGCTTAGCAACTGATCCGATATATAGTTTTTTATTTTATCTATTTGATTAATGCCACGAAACGAATCAAGATGGAATTTAAAAAAACAATGGCAAGTCAAGCGTAAACGATGGGTATATATTCATCCTATTTTGCAGAGGAAGAAGAATGCGAATAGATGGCCTTCCAGCCTCTTCTACTGTCACGCGCAAGCCACTCTCAATCTCCAACTTGCAGTATGCCGCACCAATAAATTCACCCGCGTTAACACCCGCCTTTAATTGCCTCCGCGCATCTCTCGTCGGTGTTACTGGATGAATCGAACCATCTTTTCGCATGCCCCAATAACGTGAAAACCCACTGACTCTTGGGGTAAGTTTCGCAGCAATTTTTCTGGCATGACCCCATAGCTCGCTTTCTACAAATCCAAGATCACCCCCGTTAACAACCACGTTCTTGAAGTGAATCAATTCACCGAATGCACGTATCTCCGCCTCGGCTGCATATCTGCCCCCCTGAATCGGCTTTTTGGCAATTAATCCATAAAACTCCCTGAGCGCACCAGTGCCTCGGTCTTTTTGGTGATTCAGGAATGCCTCGTGCGATATTTTCAAAATTTCCAGATAGACGTGAATCAGACGCGGGCTGTTGAGTTTTTTATAAAAAACATCAAATTTCGACTCTAGCGAGGAATACTCTCTATCAAGAAGTTCTTTTTGATATTGAGTCAAATCCCCGCCATAGTAATTTACAAATGAACTCGAAATTATTTCAAGAAGGTCTTCCACCCTCCAACGATAACTATCCATCGTAAATGGAGGAGGTCCTGAGTATCTTTTTGAAGAATTCATCATTACCACAACTATCAGGCGCCAAATTTTGAAGAATTAATTCTAGCTACACAGTTTTCGCCCAGCGTTTGATGCGGGCTACCAGTCGCGCGATTTCAGGGGGCTCCATTGGCATGGAGGGAGCAAGTTCGAGACACCTTTCGAGAGTTACATATCCTCGACGCAAGAGCCCCGTGCAAAACTCCTGATCCTTCGGCCTGGCTGCAGCCGCCTTGGACATGAAAAGGTCATCAACGTCCAGGCACCAGCCAATAAAGCTGTCAGTATTCCCGTTCTGCACCTTCCAGAGCCGTTCCTCCCACCCCTGAGGAAGGACTGCAGTCTCTGGGCCCACGCCTTGGGCATAAAAGCCGTTCGCGAGGTGAAAGTCGGAGCCCTCACCCAGCACCCCTTCGATCTTCTCCGCAAGCTCAGGCGCGTACCTGGGATAAATGTCAGCCTCTGCAGACATCTTGAACTCGGGGTCTGGGTAGGGAATCTTGCCCAGAATGGACTGGCTCCCGATCACAACGAATTCATACTCTTCAGTAATGGCACCGCTCGCCCGGATCAGATGCTCCAGCTCGTGACGATTCATGCAAGTGGCCCTTCCGCACCGAGAACAATCCCCTTCTTGAGAGCCGAAACATGACCCAAGATGCTTTCGCGCTCCTCTTTCGAGAGCAACGTGGGCAAAGGAGACGCCTGACGTAGCTCCTGTGCGTGTCTCGAACGGCCCAAAACCTTGCTCCACTTCTTCGCCATGAGGATCTTGAGCCACTCGGCGTAAAGGGTGTGGGAATGCGTGTTGCCACTTTTCATCCAGCGATCAACAGTGGCCTTGGCTTCCTCGATCAGCTCGGGGTTGGCCCGCACCCGCTCCACAGCCTTTTCGTGGAGAACCAGGCTCAAAAGATCCTGGGCCTGATGCCGCTTGGTGTCCGCGCTGACCATGATTTGAACCTGAGGGGCCGGTCGGTGTGACCGCGCCGCCGCCGTACCGGGCTGCGCTGGATGAACCATATCCCCCGCCAAAAATGCCAAATCAGCGGCACAGCCCAGAACACCCATCACCCGCAGATAGGTGCCCATGGATGGGCCTGGGTCGCCAGCCTCCACGGATGCGAGTGTCATGCGGGAAATGCCAGCACGTTCAGCCATCTCGACCGTTGTGAGCTTTCGTGCCTTGCGCAGTCGGCGCAGGCGATCTCCCAGCTGCAGCAGCAACTGCCTGTGAAGGACGAGAGAATCAGAAGGATCGGGCTTCATTTGTCCAGAATTTTAGGCAACGAGATTGTCTTTGTCCATAATTCTAGCCACATGAAAAGGCGCAACCACATAGCCAATGCAGCGCCAGAGTCTCCTCCCCAATCAACCTTTAGTCATGACATACCAACGCACATGGCCCTCAGGCGGTTGGGGGGCCTCTGGCAACTCAACTGCAGCCACAAGGCACGGATATTGACGCTTGAGCCGTTCTATCGCCTTGGAGGGGCTCGCTGCATCCCACGAGGTGCTGGACCAGCCACATGACCTTCCGGCCCGAGAAAGAGCCCCCTTGGCAAGCTTATCCACCACTCCATCCCCACCGAAAGCACCCACGCGGCTAGAACCTTCAGCGCTGGCATCCGACAGCGGGGAAATGTCGAACCAGTGGCCGTATTCCGGGGTTTTGTCTGGGTCGTCGTTGGGCCTCAAGGTGATTTCCCGCACCCGCACCGGCTGGTAGTCCTCTGGCAGGGATATGGACAGAACCGGATCAAGGGCCAGCCGCCCGTCGGCATCCAGCACCCCCGAAGCCGTCCAGAGCAACGCCTTGGGATGCCGCGTGCGCCAGGCTGCGAACCAATCCCCCAGCAGGGGGCTGGTTGACTGGCCGGGGAGGTTTTCGATGAAAACGCCCATGTCGTCATGGACGAACACACCGCCATGGTCGAGGTACTCGGCTGCAGGCACCGCGCTGAGCCCCCAGTTCCCGCGATCAGGATTCCCTGCGAAGATCGCCCGTGCCCTGCCCTTGTCCATGTAGGGCCGTACGAAGGTGGCTTTGAAGTCCTCCACAGCCTTCGGGCTCGGGGCCATGCGCGTTATCAGCACCTGAGGCTGGGTGGACCCAACACAGAGATACCAGAGTTGGCCATCCAGCAACGCAACGGCAATCGGGATGGCCAGATGCATTTCACGCACGTAGCCCCCGCTTTTCATGGCCTCGCGTGAACGTCGCCAATCCGCAAGGACGCGCGTGAAGGTGGACTCTTCCATCGGTGCGGTGAAGGTGGCGAGCTGCTCTTGCCAGCCCTCCACCACAGCGAAGAGGCTGGCCTTGCGACCGACACTGGCAAACCTGCTGCGCCGCGCCGTCCACCCCTGAGGATCGGGCCACTGAGCCAAGACCGTCACCGAGGCATCGCGCTCGGGTAGAACCTCCCAGCGGCGGCGTACCTCGGAAAACCCCGCCTTGTCCCGCGCCATGGTGATCCGGTGAACCCATGCATGGGGCTCCAGCCGGTTGTCGCACTCCTCCTCCTTGGGAGAGGCATACAGCATGTACTTCGCATCGCCAGTGAGCACCAGGCGCAAGGGCTCGTACCCAAGCTTCAGGCCCAATGCCTCGGAGTCGGCTTTACGTGTGTCCTCCAACCCGTCGCCCGCCATCACAAACATCTGGTCCAGCAGCGATTTCCAGGCCTTGGCATCGGCGGGGCTCGCCCCGTCGAACTGAGGGAGCGGCTGGCCCCGGTTCACAGCCCTCCAGGCGATCACAGCGCGATCCACCAGCTTGGGTCGGTCAGCAATCTCCCCGACATCGCCCTCGTGCAGCGCCTGCAGCAACTGAGCCCGCGCGCCAGCCTCGGCCGCACGGTCGCTCTCGATGAGCTTCAGGGCCCGCTTGAAAAACCGGATGTACTCCAGATGCCTCTGGCGCGTTCCCCGGTGCTGGATGTACCAGCGCAGATCCTCTGGGTCCACCGCATCCAGCACCAGGTAGGGAACCTCTTCGCCTCTCCAGTCGGAGCGATTCAGCTTGAGCAAGGACACCTTGCAGTTGAACTTGCGGTCGCTGCGGAACGTGTCTTTCTGCACCCGCACATCCACGCACAGTTGGTCGCCGTCGCGGTAGACAACCGCCAATTCGACACGCGCCAGCGGCTTGGACGTGAACTCCACACCATTGCCGCTATGGCCGTGGTACGACTTGCAGGCCCCAGGTGCAGTCTGCGCATTCATCAGGCTGTACCAGTTGCACAGCGCCCGTGAGCCGGAACGCAGGTAGCCATTCATGGCCGTGAGCCATTCCTCGAAGCCGGGACGCTTCGGCCCGCCCGCGATCATGGTGCTGGAGTCGTCGTCGTGCAGGAACCGGCAATACCGCTCCTGGAAATCCATCGACACGAAATGCAGGGACGCGGGCCCATCGTAGAAGTCGCCGAACAGCTTGAGCCGGTGATCGAGGCCGCAGGCCAGGAGCAGAAACCGCTTGAAGTGCAGCGCGAATCGCTCGTGCTTGCGAAGATGGTCCGTGTAGGCCACGTCTTCGAACTTGATGCGTGAGCCATCGAGCCCCCGAAAAATCTCTTCTTGGTCATTCTTCGTCGGGAACAGCCTGTCGGTGCCCAGGTGGGACTCCACGGAGGAGTAAACCCGGTGGATGTTCATGCCGTCGCGTACCAGCAGGTACACCACCTTGTTCTGGCCATTGCGGGCCATGTTCGCCCAAGGGTCCCCATAGTCGATGTAGCGGCGGGTGGTTGCCATCACCAGTACGCAGCGCTCGGTGGGGAAGATCTGCTCCACCAGGCCGTCATGCGTGCGCAGCGCCTCCAAGAACTGATCGTCGCTCGCGTGGTCGAACCGCTCGTCCACATCGGCCCAGACCGCAAGCTCCTCGTCGGCCAGCAGCTTGCGCTGCACGAATGTCAGCGGCACGTCGCGCGGAGCCCCCTTCCCTTCCCGCACGGTCTGCACCTCCACGTCTTTACCCAGGTACAGATCCAGCGACTCGATGCCCCTCAGGAGATCAGACACGAACGCGCGCACATCTTCCGTCTGCGCCAGCGCGGCTGCAGCCTGCTCGCTGTAAAAGGGCGTGAGCTGCTGGATGGCACTTGCAATCTCCTGCGTCTTGCCCTCGATCCATTGAGCCCGCACTGTCGCAATCTCATGCTGGCGGTTCGCGGCAGCGCGCAGCGCGGCCATCTTCTCCGGTGACAGTCCACCCTCAATCGCTTGGGCTACAGTCCCCGTGGCCATGTCCACCACCTCGGCAGCATCCACGGGCGGCACCAGCGGCGCCGGGACATTGCGGGGCTCTGCCCCTGATGGGGGCTCGATGTGGGCTTGATCATCGACCTCGGGGGGCTCGTCGGCCTGCTTGGATGCTTTCTCGGCCGTTTTTTCATGTACCAGGGCGGCGATCAGGGCCGGGTTGCTCTGGCCCTGCACCAGCTCGTTTTGCAGTTCGCTGATGCGGGACTGGACCGCCTGCACCTCGGCATTTCTGATTTTCTGGTGGTCGGGTTCGAACTCAAAACGGGCCAGGAAGTCGTCCAGCAAAAAGCGGTGCTCGTCGTACTGGAACCATGTCCGTCGCGTGCCTCCCCCCTCCTTTGGAATCTCCAGATAGACGGATTGGCCGAACTTCAGGGGGTGGGGCCGCAGCACCACCGTGTGGGGCTTGTCGTCCACCACGCGGAGGGACTGGATCAGCAGGACCATGCCCGCGTCGATGCCCTCCTCTGGCACGTTTTCGAGGGCACGCCAATACTGGCCCGCCTGCAGGGTCTGGAACCGCGCCAGAGAGTGGATTTCAGCGTCGGAATAGGCCAGGGGGTGGTGGGTCATCTCAGGCGTCCGCTTTGATGGTGATGGCACGGAACATTGCGCAGCGGCGGAAAGTGGCCACATCGAGGGGCTCATCGTGGGACTTCGAGACGCGCAGCGCCAGCCGCAGCAGCATCTTGATGTCGCGCGGGGCGATACCGGGGAATAGGTCCACCAGCTGCTCAATCAGGTCGTTGGACAACTCCGCTTTGAACTGGGCTCCCATCACCTTCCAGATTGCCGCAGCATCTTGAGCACCCGGAACGGTGTATTCGATGATGGCCGCGCACCGGGAAATGATGGCCTCGTCAATGTCGCTCGCTCGGTTGCTGGTCATGAACATCAGCGCCTTGGTGTACTCCAGCACCCGCAGGAACACGGCCACGATGGCGTTCTGCTCGATGCTGTCGCCGCGCTTGACCACGAACACATCCGCCTCATCGAGCAGCAGCACGCAGTCCCAGCGCGTGGCGCGGTCGAAGACCATCTTGAGGTTCTTTTCGATCTCCTCGGCTGTGGTGCCCAAGGTGCCTGCGTGCATGGCGTACAGGGGCCGCTTGATCAGCTCGGCGTACACCTCGGCCGTCAGCGTCTTGCCCACCCCCGCAACGCCTTTGCACAAGATCACGTTGGTGGCGCTCTTGGCTTCGATGATGTCGTTCACGAAGGCATCGAGGTCCGTGGTGAGCACGTCCAGCAGATCGCGGTGCGTGTCTGGCAATACCAGTTTGTGGCGCAACGATTCGTCGTAGACGTAGGGCTCCATGTTGTCAGCGTGAACCCAGTAGAAGCTGTGGCTGCTCAAGTCAAACACCCTGACCACGGGATGCTCAGGCACTTGGCCCACGCCATCCGCCGCATCGAACAGCGCTGAGTCGGTATGGCGCACCACGGCCTCATAGTCCCCGGTGTCGAGATCGTGGATCACGCGGCGCCCCGTCAGGTCATCACCGTCATTGCCGTCACGGGACTCCGAGTGGAAGGCTTTTCCCTTGATGCGAAATTGCTGCGCGAAGGCGCTCTGAATGCCCCCGTAGTGCCGCTTCAGACTCTCCAGATGCGCGGCCTTCAGTGCTGGCGTTTCCTTGTAGATGCCCTGCTCGGCCAGAATGTCCGCGACACGGCGCTTGGCAACGATCTGGGGATGGAACGCATGCCGGCGCGTGAACACACCGAAAGTGGGCTTGTAGTTGCCGTCGCGGCTGAAACCGTAGCTGGCGGTCGCAATCTGGACCATTGGGGTCCTGTCCCGCCGATAGTCCTGGCCGCTGTCGAAGGTGACTTCCGTCACGAGCTGGGGGTACAGCTTCCCATCGGGTCCAGTCACGTAAATCCATCCGTCGATCAGATCTGACTTGATGAACTCCACCAGCACCGCCTGAAATGCCTTGAAATTCGGTACCGGCTTGTCGAACTTGCCCGCCCTGGCCAGCAAGATGGACTCCAAGGCGCGAGCGGTCTTGTTGTCTTGCACAGACTGGGCGGCATTGATCAGGTCGCTCATACCCTCATCGTTCAACTTCGCGGTGTCGATCACCTGGTCGCGGTCGGCTCTACCCGCATCTTGACGGTACGACTCAAGCAAGGGGGACTTGGTGGATGCGATGAGGTCAGGGCTGACGGTCAGGGACATGGATTCTCCAAACGGGGTGCGGTCGGCTGGCGAAAAGTGAGGGATGTTTCAGGGCTGCGCGCCATCTGGCATTGCGGTGCCAGGTACACCACGCATCACCTGCTTGCTCACGCGGTACTGGGCGCCGCGCTTGGTCCTGAGCACATGGGTGTAGGTGTAGCCACCGCTGTAGAAGCTGGTTTGCAGTTCGGTCAGGGAGCCCCCAGCCCGCAGAGCGCTCAAAACCTGGTCGAGACCAGCGGATTTCATTTGATGGGGCGCCACGCTCACCCAATCGTCCTCGACATGGGTGTCCTTCGATGCGTCAGTCGAAGCGGGCGCCCCGTTCTGTGGGCCTCTGGGTTGATTGATGGCTTTTAATTGCATAAATGCAATTATGAATTGCATTTAATTGCAATGCAATAGCTAATTCAAAGCATTACGGCAGTTGCTTTGTCAATTTCGATGAGGGAACGAAATCCGCCCATATCAGCATTTGGATAGCGTCCAATTCCACATTTTCGGCGCGTCCAATTCCGCATTGGCAGTGCGTCCAATTCAGCATTGAGCCCATCCACAGACTACCTCTGCGGGGCTCTTGAGGGGCCAATCCACCGTGTATGCCGCTTAGGGCATGGGGTTGACCAGCAGATGGCGCGCTTGGTCCGCCTGCGACAAGCGGTACCAGTAGGAATCGCTCAGGTGAGAGAGTTTTTTTGCATCGAATTGCATAGATGCAATTACGACTTAACTCAACTGCGCCGCACCAGCGCCTTCCCCGCATCCGTGATGTAGATCTCGCAGGAGAACTGAAAACCGTCCAAGGGGTCGCCGGGAAGGTCGAAGGGCTCTTCTTCCGTAAAAAACACCAGGCCCATGCGCTCCAGCTTCTGGTAAACGGGTATGCCGGGGACGATGGTGCCGAACACCGGCTCTTTCTCGGTGGTCTCAGGCACGCGCCACTCGATCAGGGACCCGCCTTCTTCTTGCAGGAGCTGCAGCGCGGCCTTCTCAGCGGCGGAAAGCTTGCGCATCGGCTTTTGTTCACCGCAAACTGCGCTTGCTCCATCCTGACCTCTCAGGGCCTTCAACGGGGGGCTCCTGCGTGGGCTTCCACCTGCACAATAGAGTTGGTCCTGGGCGGAACATAGCGATCCTGCTCATCGTCCAGCAGCCGCTGGGTCTGCCCCGCCCGATAGCAGGCCCAAAGGGGGGTGTTCTTGGGAATAGTATGCGGCGGGATACTGTCGTAGCCCCTCCAGAAGGCCACGGCCATGTTGTTTCCCATGCACCGCACCGGCCCCAAGCGCAAAAGGTCTTGGTGGCCTTCAGCATAGAGCCTGAGCATTTGATCGAACTGTCTGGCGGCGCTTCCACCTTCCGTGAAGGGATTGCGGCGGCTGGGTTTCGGGACGGTGACCTTTGAGTTGAGAGCTTGGATCATTGGGGCTCCTTCGAGGCTGGTGTTGGCAAGCGGACCCGTCTGAGCATGTCCGCAATCACGATCATGCGGATGGAGCGCAGGAGATGGCTTTGTGCGCCGATGGTCTCGCGGCTTGGCGTGCCGTTTGGCCCTGTGGCGTCGCGCATAGTGGCTTCCAGCTTGTCGGCGATGTCTTCTGCGGCCTTATCCAGCTTGCTCACGATCTTGCTGATCTCGCGCGCGGCAGTGACCTTGTTGAGCCCCAGCTCCATGCCGGTTTCAAGGAGCTTTTCAAAAGTCACTTCAGCAAAGAAGGTCGCTCCTGCAACGGGAGTGGCCAGCTTTTCGTTGGGCCAGACGGCATCGCCGTCGCTGTAGACCCGCGTGTGATAGACCGCCGTGCACAGGAGGTCGTAGAAGGGGGCCACTCGCTTACCCTCCTGATCCACCAAAAACGAGATGTTCTTCAGGTGCGAGTCCGAGTTGCCCACCATCGTGTTGAAGATGATCCAGCGGAACACCTCCAGGCGCGCCACCACTTTGTTGCGACACTGGTCGATGAGTTCGTTGAGCTTGGGGAGGGTGGCGCTCGTGTACTTGTTGAATGCAGGCTCATTGAGCAGCTGGATGCCGTCGAGCGCATGCACGCGGTCGGGTTCGATATGCCCAGGCGTTCGGTCGAAACGCTCGATGATGAACACTGGCTCCGGGAGGTACAAGTGCCAGACACTGGGCACGGTGAGCCCCAACCGAGCAGCCAGCAGCATGGTGAACGTTTCGTTGATCACCGAGTGCGGATAGCCCTCGGCCGTCGAATTCGGCTTGAGGATGTGGGTGGATGGCGTGCCTTTCAGGGGCTCGCTCAATTCCTGGCTCTTCGGATCAAAGAGAACCACCATCTTGTGCTGAGCCCCGGCCAGCGACATGCGCTTGGGGGCATCCTTGTTCAGAGACGCCCTCGGCAGGTTGCGGATGCGTTGAGACAGGTCTTCCCAAGTGAGCAGCTTCGTGCCCTTTTCAGGCTGCGGTGCGCCCTCGGCCTGCAGCACCAAGGCCCCAGCAGACTCCAGGCCCATGCGCTCCAGCATGCCGAAGGCATCCGCGGATTCCACGTTCACCTCTTTTGCCAGCACCTGGCGCATCAGCTCCTCGGGCAGCAGGTTGTCAAAGAACCATTGCACGGGCCGCGAGGATGAGCCGTCCACCTGCCAGTCGGTGGATAGCGGAAGAGACGGGGCCAGAGGGAATGCGCCGGGGCTTGCCAACCAGGCGCCGGCATACTGGAACGCCCAGATGTTGTCGGCATCGCGCAGCGTGCCCACCAGTGCTCCGTTGATGAGGACTTGGAGCGTGCGGGTGGTCATTCACGCACCTTTTTGATGATCATTTTGTTCTCGGTGCTGGAAAGGAGAACCATGTTTGTTTTGGGCAAAAAATGATCAAAGGCCTGTGCCATAGCCAATGCCTGCGAATCAGGCACCTCCAACAGCACCCGGATACCAAGCTCATCGAGCACCTTGAGCACGCGCCCGAACTGAATGGTGTCCTTGCCCTTCTCCAGGTCGCGCAGGAACACATGGCTTACTCCAGGCACATCCTCCTGACGAATACTGTTGACCTTGCGCATAGCGCGGATGGCCACACCGACGCTCTCAACTGACGTTACCTGTATCTGCATGTACACGCTCCTGAATCTCAATGATCGCTTAGGTTTAAGCCATTATGGACCCTGGAAGTAGTCAAACGCAACGATCTATTCGTTTTTGACCCTCACCAGTGGGTTTGAGGCTTAAAACTAAGCGCACGATTCGATTCTGACCTTCAACACATCGATAAAGCTTGTCTTCGAAGCGAGCGTTGCGATTCATCGGCAAGCGTCCGTACTGCCTATGATCTCGCGCATGGAATCCACCCATACCCTCTGCCCATACTTGGCCATACCCTTGAGCGAGTGCAAATCGGTCAACGGCGAACACATCTTGGCAAGCGCACTGGGCACACCCGAATCCTTCAAGATCGACGCTGACGCATCAGAGAACCAGAGGCTAAACATCGAGTTGGACGTGCCCATGCTTCGCTCTGAAATGCTGCAGCTATTGGCCGTTTCCGCTGGGGTTGTATCCCGCTCAGATAAAGACCATGTGGTGCTTACTGGCGCGCTGCCCACTGGCGATACTGCCCGAGTGAGGTTGGCGCCGGGTAGCGCTGAGTTCTCCCTTCCCTACCCTGTCGAGAAGGACCCCACCAGCGGCTTGGTGACAGGCGTCAAAGGCTTCGGGCCCGACGCGAAAGAGCTTGCAGACAAGGTGCTCAAGGGCATGGAGAAGCGAGGCTTGAAAGTCCAGGCCTCGGAGCCCCAACCGATAGACAGTGCCATGAAAATCAGCTTGGAAATGGATCTGAACCTCTTGCTGCGGTTCATGTGTCGCACGGCCTACCTGATGACGGTGGCCACGCTGGGAGACACGGCCATCACCTCGCAGAGTGGGGAGCAGTACCGGCGCGCGATCAACACCGTAGGTCTGACGCGCGACACCCTCATTGAAATCGGGATTGGGGGGCTCTTCCTGGACCCGCCAAGGCACCCAATCCAGTTCGCTAACCCTCACCACAATGGCCATACCCTCGCCTGTGTACCGCTCGCCGGGATGATGGTCAGCCACGTTGTACTGTTCGGGGTCTTCCACGCCAGCTTCATTACTGCGAATCCATGCAGAGAGGCCGAGGAGCCCAATTCGCTGGTGTTTTTCGTTGACCCCGCAACGAAGGCATGCACGCGGAGCGATCTCCTTTCCGAGCTTGCTGCCTCAAGGGTGAAGTTCGCGGGCGCCTGAAATAAAGCACGATGGCGGAGTAGGCTGCGCTCAACTCCTACATCGTTGGCGGCAGGCAGTCACCTACGATGAGGCATCTCGTCAGGGCATGATGCGGGCGCAACCACAGACATGAGGTTGTGCCAGCCCAAGCACCCTTGGCCGTCGCCAGAAAAGGAGCCCCCGTGAAAATCCTCGTCGGCACCGCTTCGTGGACAGATAAATCGCTGATCGACTCCGGCAAGTTCTACCCCCCAGAAGCGAAGTCGCCCGAGGCGCGCTTGCGGCACTACGCAAGCCTCTTCCCCATGGTGGAGGTCGATTCCTCCTACTACGCGATGCCCAGCGCTTCCACGGCTCAGCTCTGGGCCGAACGCACGCCCGCAGACTTCGTTTTCAATGTGAAGTCCTTTCGCCTGTTCACCGGCCATGCCACCCAGCCAAAGGTCCTGCACTCGGACATACGCGCGGCTCTGCCTGAGGCGCTGGCAGGCAAGAAGAACCTCTACTACAAGGATTTGCCTATACCGGTGCTCGATGAGCTGTGGCGCCGATTCAAACAGTCATTGGAGCCGCTGGCAGGTGCAGGAAAGCTTGCGGCGGTCCACTTCCAGTTCGCGCCATGGGTGATCAACAACCGCGATGGCCAGGCCCACGTCCGAGAGTGCGTGGATCGCATGGGGGACCAGCTGCTCGCGGTCGAGTTTCGCAACAAGACCTGGTTCGATGGGCAGCACCGCAGTACGACCCTGGAATTCGAACGCGAGATGGGCGTTGCCAATGTCATCGTGGACTGCCCTACGCACACCTCCAACAGCGTCGAACCGGTGTGGGATTTCACCAGCACCAGATTGGCGGTGCTTCGCCTCCACGGTCGCAACGAAGAGACCTGGAACATCAAAAGCGAGGCTGCGTCAGATCGCTTCAACTACGACTACTCCGACGACGAATTGCGTGCGCTGGTGCCCCAGATCCACAGCATCGCAGAGAAGGTTGATGTGATGCATGTGGTGTTCAACGTGAACCATGAAGATCAGGGCCAACGCAATGCGCTGACTCTGATGCGTCTACTCAGTGAGCGATGAGCCACTGGACCGAAGAGCGGCAGGTTGACCTACCAGGTACTGGTAGCCGCCGATGTTCACTCAAAGCACAATGCGAATCACCGTCGAGACAAGGAGACACCCGTGAAAGATTGGATACACAGGACTGACGCCGTGGGGGTTGAAGATCTCGAAGAGATGGCACGCGCCACGGGCCTCCTTGCAGTCGGGCAGACAATGAGCCCCCAGCTCCTTGCCTATACCCAGGCCGTAGTCGAACAGTGCGCATCCATCGCCGATGCCTACCCGGCGAACGACGCTGAGGAAAGTGCCGCCGAGCACATTCGAGCCATGCTTCCCTCTTGACTGACCGGCAAGCAATTACAAAGTCGCTGGGAGTCATTGGACCCCTCATCCGTGGGCGAGAATGGTGCACGATTCGATGCACTAACGAACGTCTCAACGGACACGAGGGAAACTGATGGCGAAGATCACGACGAACGAACTACGCAAGCGACTTTCTGCCTTTGCGCACCAATGGGCCGGAGCAAGCAGCGAAAAGGCCGACGAAAAGCTCTTCACCGCACAGTTCTTGGCGTGCTTCGGCGTCCAGCCACACCAATACAGCCGTGAGTTCAGGCTGACCATGCGTGACGGCAGTCACGGCTTCATGGATGGCTTCATTCCCGGCAAAGTGATCATTGAGGGCAAGAGCCTCGGCAAAGACCTCAAGAAGGCACGCGCACAGGCTGAGGAATACCGGTGGGCCTGCCCCCCTCAAGACCAGCCCCGCTACGTCTTGCTGCACGACTTCAACCAGTTCATCCTCTTTGACCTCACGCAGGACAAGTCGTATTCGTGCCTCCTGCAGGAGCTGTCAAAACGTGCCGAGTGGTTCCGGTTCCTCGTTGGCGACACTGCCCCAGAGATCACCGAGGAAAGCGAGGCCGACCGTCGCGCTGCCGAGAAGATGGCTGCGCTACACGAAGCGCTGCTCAAAAGCAATTTCACAGGCCGTGACTTGGAGATCTTCCTCACGCGCCTATTGTTTTGCCTGTTCGCCGACGACACGGCCATCTTTGGCGACAACGGCCTGTTCCGCCGCCTTATGGAGGGAACTCGCGAGGACGGCAAGGATGTTGGCTCTCAGCTCAGTGAGTTGTTCGCAGTCCTGGATACGCCCAGCAAGAAACGCAGCAACTTGCTCGATGAAGACCTCAAAGCCTTCGAGTACATCAATGGGCAGCTTTTCTCCGAGCGATCAGGCATCCCCGCTTTCGACAGCACCCTTCGGGAATTGCTGCTGGAGTGCGTTCGACTGGACTGGTCAAAAATCTCGCCTGCAATCTTTGGGGCGATGTTCCAGGGTGTGCTTGACGAGGCAGACGAAGAGGAAGATGAAAAGGACGGCGCAAAAGCCAAGAAGAAGAAGAAAGGCACCAAGCGCCGCGAACTAGGGGCGCACTACACCTCTGAGCGCAACATCCTGAGGGCGATCAATCCGCTCTTCATGGATAGCCTCCGAGAGCAACTCCATGCCGCTGGAAGCAGCCGCCCCAAGCTGCAGGCGCTCTACGACAAGTTGCCATCGATTCGCGTATTCGATCCCGCCTGTGGATGCGGCAACTTCCTCGTCATCGCCTACCGTGAGCTACGCCGCCTCGAATTGGATCTGATCGACCGGCTTTTCAGCAAAGGGGGGCAAAGCAAAGGCCTGCTGGACATCAGCACCATGATCCGCGTGAGCGTTGAACAGTTTTTTGGCATAGAGATTGACGAAAGCGCGGCCCATATTGCTCAGGTGGCGATGTGGATCACCGATCATCAACTCAATCTGGAAGCGGCTGATCGCTTCGGCAGTACACGCCCCAGCGTACCGCTCGTTCATAGCCCTCATATCCGGCACGGCAACGCGCTTCATGTTGACTGGGAAGAGGTTCTTCCAGCGGCCGACTGCACCTACATCGTAGGCAACCCGCCGTTTGTTGGAGCCAAGTACCTCAAACCGGCGCAACGGCAGGACGTTGCCGTCGTCATGAACGGCGTCCCAAGCTTCGGATTGTTGGATTTCGTGGCCTGCTGGCATGTGCTGGCGGCGCGCTACATGCGCAAGAACCCCTTGGTGCGGGTCTCCCTGGTGTCTACTAACAGCATCTGCCAGGGCGAACAAGTAGGGGTCCTGTGGCCCCTCCTGCTGGCGCAAGGAATACAGATCCACTTCGCGCACCGCACCTTCCAGTGGAGCAATGAAGGGCGCGGAGTTGCCGCTGTCCACTGCATCATCGTGGGGTTCGGTATGCAGCCCGCTGAGCAACCGCGCCTATTCGAATACGGCTCGAACATCAAGGCGAATGAGGGGCAGGTCCAAATCGTGAAACGCATCAATCCGTACCTGGTGGATGCACCCGATGTAGTTCTAAAACGCCGCTCAACTCCTTTGAGCGCCGTACCCCCAATGGGCATTGGCAACAAACCAATTGACGATGGGAACTACCTTTTCACGCCAGAGCAAAAAGACGCATTCATCGCCAAGGAACCTGGTAGTGCACCATATTTCCGCCGCTGGCTGGGCTCAGATGAATTCCTCAACGGGATTGAACGCTGGTGTCTTGTGCTCAAGGATTTAACCCCCAATCAACTGGCGGCACTGCCAGAGTGTCGCAAGCGAACAGAGTCCGTTCGCACCTTCCGGGAGAAAAGCGGTAGCGGCCCAACAATTGCATTAGGTGCTACACCTCGACGCTTCCATGTGGAGTTCTTTCCTGAACGCAGCTACTTGGTTGTACCCAAAGTGTCGTCCGAAAAAAGACGATTCATTCCCATAGGGATTCTGGAGCCGGATATTCTTGCGAGTGATCTGCTCATGACCGTTCCTGACGCAACCTTGTATCACTTTGGCGTGTTGTCGAGCAGCGCTCACAACGCCTGGATGCGCGCAGTTTGCGGGAGACTGGAGAGCCGATACCGATACTCCAAGGACATCGTTTACAACAACTTTCCATGGCCAGCAAAACCGACTACAAAAAAGCAACAGGTCATCGAGGCCGCAGCACAAGAGGTTCTTGACGCTAGGGCAATGTACCCGGATAGCACCCTTGCCCAACTCTACAACCTCGCAACCATGCCGGCAGAGTTGGTGGCCGCACACGCGGCGCTGGATCGGGCGGTCGATGGAGCCTATGGCTACAAAGGGGGCTCTGCAGATGCCAGCCGCGTCCAGTTCCTTTTCGAGAAATATTTGCAGGCCGGGGGTGATAGCCAGTGAGTTACTGGTCTGGATGCTGAGCAGAAGCATCGCGGTCCACGGCCTACGTGATGGCTACATCAATTCAAAGGGTGAGAGTACGCCAGCCAATTGATCAGGCTGGCGCTCGTCCACCACCAACCAGAGCATTGGGCCATCCTGAACCTGTGCACCGGCAAGCACGCCGGAAACAGGCATTCCTGCACGAAGAAGCTCCGCGTCGCGTATTGCGCGCACCTGCATGCCGCTGCTCCTTGCCTCCGCAATGGACTCACACATGCGGGTCTTCCGGGACCCCTCACTGAGGTACTTGGCGAGCCCCAGTTCCGAAACCAGACACCAGGCCCCGTCCAACCGCACCGGCAGGAACGAAAACGAGTGCATCAGCATGAGTTGCCGTGCGTGTGCCACCGGTTGCCACGATTCAACGGTAACGGGTGACGAGACCATGAGGTTCTCAACCGTTCGCTCTACACCAGCCATCAAGACCTCCTCCAAACCAATACACAACTCGATTGCCGCCTGCGTCGCATGGCGGGCGTAGGAGCCCGTGTGCATAGCGTCGTTGCGCGCGGCCAGAACAATCGAGAAAAGCGCCTCAAAGGTTTTGAAACGCAAGGGGAAAGCTCCAGGGAGTTCAGCAAAGACAAGCGCCCTGATCGCCTGAGGAGCGATGTTTTCCCTGTAGAGCCCCAATGCTTCCTGTCTGCCACGCAGACGAAGCCCAAGAGCTTCAAGCGCGAAGCAAATCGACTCGAAACCTTCGGCATCGGCTAGGGCCGCATAACGAGCAGCTCGAAGCCGGTCTCGGTAGAAGAGGCGTTCGCGCGGCTGAAGGTCGCTCACAGCGGGTGCCTCAACCACGGCCAGCGTTCTCGGTCAGCGCTCCAAGTGCCATCTTGAAGGCGTTCCAGGCATCGGCAGCAACGCCAGTGTCACCAGCAGCTTTGATCCACTTCGCCCTCTCCCGGCGATCAAGCGCGTTCCACCAGGCCATGCCCTCCTCGTCATCTAGATCCTCGGCGGACGGAGCATCATTGCGTTTCAGCAGGGCCTGCAGTTTCTCCTGAGCATAGGCAGCATTGGCCATGGTGACCGTCCGGGCGTTCTCGGCCGCGCCGTTGATGCTGTGGCGAGGACCGCCCTGCTGTACAGCTTCAAGGTATGGGGCTCTTCTTACATGCCATCCCAAGAAAAGACGAATCTTGGCGCGCGTGAGGGCTGAGCCCCGGCGTTGGGCGTCGATGGCCAAGATCTTGTCGATGCCGATCTTCAGCGGCACATACACATCGGGCCCGAACAGGTTGGGCCACAGTGCGGCCATCTCGCGTGCGACCACGGTATCGCCCGCGCGCGTCGGCTCAAGCGCTGTCACATCTACTGCCATTGGGCTCCCTATTCGTTGTTTTTGCCAAGCCTGGTCTGTCACGCACGAACCGTGATGACAGAAACCCATCCAATTTCTATCACAGGTGAAGTACACAGACCACTCATGCAGTGCGCCACCTTATTGAGAAGGCTATGAGGCCTCGCAAGAGCCCTAGCGAGGGATCGGGGTAGCCACAGTGCCCGCAGATTGGGAAGGTTGCGACTCAGCATCCGTTGCATTCGGAGTAGTTGCTGTGAGCGTCAAAAAGCTCGCCACCTGCAGGGACACATTCATGCCCTTGGTGATCGCGCGATCAGTCACCACGGCCCCCACGATGACAACGATGACGAGAAAAACGAGAACGCGCATCCCATCACCGGGGGCGCGGGCAAGAAGGCGTTTCAAAAAGGTGTTCATGACAATTCCTGTTGCGTCGAAATGCATGCACACAGTTTTCCAATGAAGCAACTTTTTTCATAACCCTATAGGGGGTACAGCGCAAAACGTTGCGTGCAGGCCATGAAATCTCTCTTGCCCCCCTGTAGGGTTTGACGCCAGGTGATGACCGCGATACGGCGCTCCTGCCCCGTTCCCGTGGTCAAATTCCCAGGATGGAGATGCATGCACACGCCGATACAGTCGGCAAACTGGGGGAGGTATACAGCCTGACTGGCGAGCACCAGAAGGTGGCCGCAACCTTCTGGGCATGGCTTGGCCAGCAGGACCATCACATCCGCCCGCCCGCCCCGGACACCATCGGCTCGATGTGCGGAGATCGTCTGCGCGTGCAGTGGTGGACGGACCCTACTGGAGCATGGTTCGCCGCCCAAGTGGTCGATATGACCTTGCGCAGCCTCTGGGAAGTGTTCCTGGTGCCCGCGCGCAACGGTCAACCAGTTGCAGGACGGCGGCTATGCATGGGCGATGCCAGCGCTATCGAACTCCTTGACACCCTCTGGCTGGAGGTCTTTGCCCCGCTGGTGGGCTCCCAAGTAGACGAAGCGCGGTATCCAGTTTTCGGCGAGCTGGTAGCTGCAGGGAGCAACCCTAACGGCGTGACGACTGTCAGAGATGATGCCGCTATGGTTGCACGTCTAGAGGCTGATGTTGCCTACTGGAAGCACCTGGCCGTATCCCTCAGCAAGACCGCGCTCACCCGCGAGACCCCCTACACCCCTCCCACACCGGCTGAAGCCATTCTTGCAGCCTCAGACAGCGCTCCAACGGCCCGGAAGTGGGGGCTCAAGGACATTGCCGAGTACGCCGAGGCGAATGCGCACCGGATCACGATCCTGCAGCGGGCTGTGTCTGCCACCAAGCGCAGTTCTTTTGAGAACCCGGACCTCCTCTACACCTGCCTGGAGTTGCTGGCCAGCGAGTACACCGAGGTCAAGACGGGTAAGGCCGACCGGAATGCCTTCAAGGTGAAAGCGGAAGCCTTGGGGATCGACTTCGGGGGCTCTGTTGATCCGAGTGTTGCCGGCGAGCTGGGCGACCTGTACTTCATCCGCCTGGGCGGGAGACGGCGGTTTCTGGACCAGCACCTGGGCAAGGGGAGCGCCCGAGATCCACGGTATTGCATGCGCATCTACTTCTGCTGGGACGAGGACACAAACCGCGTGGTGATCGGGCACATGCCATCCCACCTGCCCACCAGCTACACCTGAGGAGCCCCCCATGGCATCCAAGCTGACCAAGGACCAAAAGCGCGAGAAAAAGAAGCGCGAGGAGCGCAAGCTCAAGCTGCGCCGCGAGCACGAAGACAACCGGTATTTCAAGAAGGTTGACGGTCTGATGATGGCGATCACTCTGGCTCTGCAGGGCGATGGCACTCAACAGGAACTAGATGCGGCAGTTTTGAACCTGGGCAGCGGCAAGTCGGTTGCCGTCAGCGACAAAGAATCCCGATTCCAGAGCCCAGAATGGACGAGGCTGCGGGGGTACACCGCGAGCTTGGTCTCCATGCTTCAGGCTGACCCTGACGCCCACTACGCAGGATTTGGCCTGGACGGGCGGATCTTCCTCAACGGGGATGGAGAAACCCAGTTCAGGTCGGCCCACTTCCCATTGAATGCGATCTTGGCCTCCAACTGGCAACCTGATGAGGTCGTTGCCAAAACCTCCGTAGAGCTGGAACCAGAGCCCACGCAAGGGGCCTACTTTTTTGGGGTTGAGGTGCGCAACCTCGCGTTGCACTTCGCCATAGCGTCTACGGCCAACCCCGAGGATCTACCGGAGGTGTCTTTTGTGTCACCCAAGGGCTGGCACCGACTGGACCTCGTAATCTGGCGCCATGAACTGTGGCCATCCCTCGCACGCGTGATCCTGGCCAAGGATTTGATCCGGGGCCCCGATGAGAACCAGTACGCGCTGGATCGGCTCATGCTTGATACCTTGGCACGCAAGCCCGATGCGGAAGAGGGGCAGAACGGGCCCGTCGAGGTGATCGATGACAAAGCACGAACCGTCATCCGCAGCCTGGGATCAGGCCTGCTGCTGGAAAGCGAGTACCTACTCAGTGCGGCCGAGGATGCGCGCGCGCGAAAGAGCGAAGCTGCTCTCGCGCTGGAATGGCACGAGGGGTATGAGTCACGCCAGGCGGAAATTGAAATCCTGCAAGAGAGGTATCAAGCCCTAGAACAGGAAAATCTGACGCTCAGGCGATTGGTTCTGAATCCGTCCCACCAACCAACGTCACCGTCAGAAGTGCTACAGGAGAACTCAGCCCCCTCTGCCATGCCTCTTGAAGCTCGCATGGGAACGCTTTTGGGGCTGTAGCTGCGATTGAGGTCCAGCGTTCATAAATCGCATCCAGCTGTCCGTTTCCAGCGCGATCACTGCGCAAAAAAAGCTTGCACCCCATTTCAAAGCTACTCAGAATTTCCTTTCTTTTTGAGAGGGAATACCATGACCGCCTTGAAATTGATCCATAAATTAGCACTCCTCCCTGTTGCCTGTATTTTGTTGACAAATGCAAACGGGGCTGAAAATCTAATATTGACGGATGTACAAAAAGAAATAACCAAAAAACTTGCAACAAAACCTGGCGCAAGAAAAATGAAGGTTACCGAGACGATTGAGACTGTTTGCGGAGGGGGGCCGGGACGACGAATCCCTTGTTCTAGCCCAGTAGAGAAAATGTCATACCCCGTTGAAATCAAATCAGCGGGGATGCGTGATGCCACACCCATGTGCTTCGAGCCAAGATGCGTTGACAAAATAGTAAGAAAGGAATCAATTGCTATTGAGCCACTTACTGCGACAAATGGTCGAGTAACTCAAGTCAGCCAAATGCAGGTCATGGAAGCTCAGACCATTCAATTTCCACCAAAGACTTTCATAAAACAGGCTGAAAAAATCAATTGCTCGAAAACGGAAAAATCAAAGATAAATGAAAATTTCTCATTTACATCACAATCAACCGTTTCAACGCAAGTTCGAAAGGGTGTTTCATCAACAGTTGGTGTCAATGCACGCGTTGATTACAAACTTCCGATGGGTTTCGGGACAAGCGTTGGTGCCAGCGTAAGCCAGACTACAAGCCTGGACAGAACAGACAGCCAATCATCGACAACCACCATCAACTACACGTCGCAAATTTTGGAGGACGTTCCACCAATGACGCGAACGCGCGTTGACTTGATTTTGTTCGAAACTTCTTTGGAAGTTCCCTTCATCGGCTCAGTCATAGTTGACGGTGACCTAGATGCAAATATGGATGAAAAAAGGCAGGCTAGCCAGATTCTCAGCGAATCCGAGCGAACCATTGACGTAAATGGTGTACTGGCTGTTACTGCATCAACCCTCTCAAAATCTAGGCGCAACGACTTTCCAGTTACCCCGCAAGATTGTGACGATGTGGAAAAAGGATTGACTCCAGCTTATATCATCCGCGACATGAATTACGTGGGAACAGGTTTTAACACCCTTACCACTACCCCTCAGGACATCGTTGATCGCAACAAAAGAAACGGACTGCAATCAAAAGGTGCCAAACCACTAATTCGCTTCAAAGCCTTTGCGACCCCGGGATCAATGTGCTACATGGGTCCCTGCGACTCACCTCCAAACGGCTACAGGGAGATTTGCTTTGCAGACGACGATGGCGCTTGCACTGTTTGCACCAGCGAGTCAGATGCTGTGTGTGAGCCTATCAATGAACAACGACCAATCCTGAAACGCTAGGAAAACCACAGAGTGTGTGCAACGTGCGCCAGGATTATGACTTCATCAACTAGGCGCCCGTCTGCATACTTATTTGGCATCAAAAATTGGACGGAGCAAAAATGAACTCATCGCAAATCAATGCTGAACAAAAAGCTGTCAATGTTATGGAATCCATCGTTGCGCATGACTTCAGCAAGGTAATTAAGAGCTATAAAAAAGAGCATAAAGCCAATGATGAGGAAGCAGAGTTTGTCCTCACCCAGTTGCAACGATGGTTGACGCTATGTATCGTTTACCCTGAAAAGCAGTACATCATTGGTTCGAAAGTCGATGCCATGTGGCACAACTTCATCCTTTTCACCAAAGACTACGAGCGGTTTTGTAAAGAAGTTGCTGGTTTCTTTATACATCATCTACCCGATGTTGAAGCAGAAGACCAGGGAGATATCGAAATCGTTATTGGAGAAAAAAATAAAAGACTCGAAGCCCTCGAAAAAGATTACGAATTACATTTCGGCCATAAATTCCCTATAGGAGTTTGGCCAACGCCCATGTATCACAAAAAGGAACATGAGGGTTGTAATACCTGCCAGATGCCTCCACCATGTGCCCGCTGTTCAGTTGGAATGCCGTAGAACATTCCCCCGTCACCCCTTATTCAGGGTTCATTTGCCTTTCATCGAATGGCCACAGTCGGTGTAAAAGAGCCTTGAGTTTGGCTGGGTCGATATTGTGCTCGGTAGCAGCGGGCATCAATGGCGAAAACCTATAAATCGGGGAAATGCTCCTGATCAAGCCCCAACTCCAACCGCTTCATGAGCCCCCAAGCGAGCCCCACATCGCCACCTGCAGGCTGGGCTTCCAGATGAGGCCGTGACACCTCCACGGACCCCAGATACAGAGTCTTCCTCCGCTGCGCCCTGACAGCCGCCTCCAGACTGTCCAGCGGCGGCAAACACAAGGCCTCGCGCCGTGGCATTGAAGCGGCCATGGACAGCCCCTTGGGGTCGAAATCAAAGAACGCCAGCACCGGACGGTGGTCCTGCACCAGCAGCTCGTTCGCCACGTCCGTGCGGAAGTACCCCGGCGCCCCCCGGAACAGCGCCAGCGCGGGTCGCCCTTTGAGGAACCCCGCCAGCCACTGGTATTCGTGCAGCCGCAGCATGGGCTCCAGGTTTTCGCAAAACACCAGGACCTCGTAGGGCAAGGCCATCGCTTGGCGCACATCCATGCACAGCATGCTGCCCGTGGGGATCTGAACCTCCGGCAGGCCCAACGGCACCACCGCCACCAGGCCGTCAGAGACGCGCAGGGCGCCCCATTTCTCGGATTCACCAGGTTGCACCTGACTGCGCGGTACCGGCTCCGACTGCCGCGATGGCTCAAAGCCCCGCGCTTTGAGCAGAATGCGCGCCACCTCAAAGTCTCTCTGGGTGTAGACCACCCTCCTCCCCTGCACCTTCCCGATGCCCTCGGCATTGAGCAGATATTCGGCGGTCGCGCTGTACGGCCGAAAAGGCGGCTCCGTCTCGATCAGCCGCCTCAGGAACGCCACCTGCTGCTGGTTCATACCTTCGCGGCCCCCGCAACCAAGGCCGGGTGGACCATCGCATCGTGGAACCGGTGCCTGAACCGCTCACCGGGGCGCGCGGGGCTCGATACCACCTCCACCCGGTATTTCTGCTCCCGCAGTGCCAGGACGGCAAAGCCCAGCCAGATATGGGGCTGCAGGGTCTTGGCAAGGTCGTCGGTCTCGCGCCATTCAGCCAGCGAGAACTTGTCGGTCGCGCGCTTGGCGGCACCGGCCAGTCTGTCCAGCGCAATCGCGGCGTCGGACTTCTTTTTCACGGGCCGCTCGTCCACCACCCGCTTGAAGCGCTTGATCTCCTTGGGTTGGGGCTCTACGGGCTGAGGAGGGAGCGCCGCCACCTCCTTGACCATGGCCTCCACGAACTGGTGGTCGGTGTCCTGGGGCTCGATCTGGGGCACAAAATCCGGCAGGCGCGCGGCCAGCAGGAATGCCGGGATCTCCACCGAAGGGTCCAGCTCGAACCCAGGCCATGAGGGCTGCTGGCGCATGAGCAGATCCAGCCGCGCGAGATGCTTGTGGCTGTCCTCCACCTCCCTGATGCGGAAGATCTCCCGTGACAGCTGCGCCTGCATCTCGGCCATGGCGTGTTGCCAGGTCTGCAGGTGAGCCTGCAGGTTCATGCGGACGAACTTGGCCAGCTCGGGCATCCCGCGAGCGGTTGCCTCGCTCTCTATCTTGTCAAAGACGCCAGCCATGCGTGACATGTCTTGGGCGAGGATGTTGGCTTCGCGCTGGTAGAAGCGGTTCTGCGACTTCTTGGCCTCCAGCGTGCGCACGTTGCCGTAGCGAGTGGACAGGAGCGTGTGCAGGTACAGCAGGTTGCGCTCCACGCTGTCCCCGATATCGAAGACCGTGGATTCGATGGTCTCCACGATGTTCTCCACCGCGCTGTAGTCCTTGGCGCGGTACAGATCGTCCACATCGTTCCAGAGCTGATGCGCCTGGCTGATGCGGGAGCCGATTTCGGCCAGGGTCTGGTAAGCCGGGAAGAGCTGCAGGTGGTCGTTCAGGAAGTCGCGCAGCTTGGGGTGCAGCCGATACCCATCCTCCCCCGCAGGGCGCAGGGCGTTGGCCTGCCGCAGAGCACCCACGGACGCCTGCGGGGCATCTTGCGCCGGCACGATGATTCCGTCGCGCCGGGTTTGCTCCACCACCTCGGCATGCTGATAAAGCGTCTTCAGTACGTCCTTGGTCGGTGAGGAGGTCATGCGGCCCCCGCCTCGGGAGCCTCAGCCTCTTCCAGACGCGCCTGGGGGTCGATCTGGTCCACCACCTGGTCATCGGAGATGTGGGGGGTGTTCTCGTTGATGAAGGCAATGAGCTGCAGCAGGTAGTCCACCTTGCCGGTGAAGGTGTAGCCCTTGCTCACCTCGTTGGTCTGCTGCAGGTAGCCCGCTTCCTCCAGGATCTTGAACATCTTCTGGACGCGGAAGACCGTCGCACCGCTGTCCGTCACCCGGTTATCGGCGAGTTCTCGCATGTCGGCCAGGCGCCGCTCCAGCGCGGAGGAGTTGCGCACTGCCTCGCTGATCTCGGTCAACCACACCACGTCGCCCGCGTGGAGCTGGGGATCGCTCCCCTGCGCCTCGCGCAGCAGGTTGAAGAAGCCCACATAGGGCACCAGCCGGTGGCGCACCGTTTTGAGTTCCTCCCGGATGCGAGCGCGGGTGTCGGTTGTGGGCGATTCGTCGTAGGCCATGAAGAACGCCCCCTCGTCGTGGAGACGCGCCAGCCGATACCCCACCGCCGACAGCCATTCCTGGGCCTGCTGCTGGCCTTCATGTGTCGCCAGTGCCTCGTACTCACTCTCGAACCGGACTTTGCAGACAAACTCACCCTTGGCAAGCAGCTTGAGCGCGGATTTAAGCGAGTTCATGCTCGGCCTCCATTTCGTGGGTCTCGTTGGTGAAGATCGCCCCGGTGTTCTCGAACAGGCTCAGGCGCGGGAAGTGGCGCGCGAGCGCCGGATCGACACTGGGGCTGGCGCTGATCACGTCGATGTTGTTCAGGGCCAGGGTCTTGAGGAACGCGCCGACGTTCTTTGCGTCAAATCGGCCCAATTCGTCGGTGACCCACACCAACCGCACCGGGGAGGAGCCCCGGATCATCTGCACGAAGCCCATGAGGAACATGGCCGTGATGAGGGCGGAATTGCCGTTGGACGACACCGCCCGGAACTCCTCCTCATTGCTGATGACGGAACGCTTGCCGTTCTCGTAGAGGCTGAATTCGAGGCGTACCTGCTCATTCAGGTCCACCTGCACCCCACCATCGGAGCGAAGGATGTCCTTGTACTCACGCACCAGGGCGACATCCTCATCCGAGGGCAGCTCCATGCCGACACGGGAGTACGAGCGCCCTGTGAGCGCAATCATGGGGCTCTTGTCCCGCATCTTGCGCAGCACCGAAAGGAACGCCTGCTGGCCCACGCTCGATGTGACGCGCACGCTCAGGTTCTTGAAGCGCTCGAAGTGCTCGGCCGTGGCCAGCGCCCTGCCCAGCTCGGTGTTGAACGTCGCCACCAGGCGGTCGAAGGTGTCCAGACGGCTCACGAACACACTGGCGTTTTCGAAGAAGCCGTTCATCTGGTGGGTGAGCTGCTCGATGTAGCTCCCGCACTCAGTGCGTTCAAACCAGTCGCACAGCTGCTCCGCTTCGAGCCACAGGTACTCATGCTCCAAGCGGGTCTGCCGGTCAGGTAGCTCCTTGCGCTTGAGCTTGAGCCAGTCATTGGGCCCGCCCTCCTTCTTCTCAAACTCATTGCGCAGGGACAGGACCTCGCTGCGAAGGGCCGCAGCCTCATCCACCAGCGTGCGGAGTTTGCGGGTCACCTCCTGGTCGAGTTCCAGCATGGTGCGCCCGATGTAGGCGCTGCTGGGCACAAAGTCGAGGAAGTCTTTGAGTTTCTGGTCGCGCAGTTCCTCCAAGCGCTGTGCGTCATTGGCGGCGGTTGAAATCCGCCCGTCGAGGGCATCAAGCACCTCCTTGGCCTCCTTGGTCAGATCATTTCGGCGGGTTTCCAGACTCCCAAGGTTCTGTGACGCCTTGAGATAAGCGGTGTGCAGTTCTCCCACCTTGCGCCGGGTCGTTTCAAAGTGCGGTAGCTCGTCCTTGCAGAATTTCTTCCAAGCGACCACCTCATGCCGGTTGTTGGCAATCGCATCAAGCTGGTCCCGCAGCCCTTTCAGTTCTTTCTCCACGGCATTGATGCGCACGGTATCGAGCCCCATGCCAGCCAGCTTGCGCTCGTAGTCCTGTCGTGCGTTGGTCAGATTGGTCTGCAGGGTCGCTTCAACTCCTTGTGACTCGGCATCCAGCTTGTTGATCTCGCTGTTCGACTCGGCCTCCAGGACCTCAGCCTGGCGCTTGTACCCGGCGTTGATCGCTTCACGCTTATCCTTGACGCCTTCGCGGATGGCTCGTTCTTCATTGACAAGCACGTTCAGAGCCGTCCTCAAGCCATCAAGGTCCTTCCGAGCCTGGGTCTCTGCAGCGCTGCGCTCGGTCTTCACAAGGCTGTCGAGGCGTCGTTTGTCTGTGACCGCAGCATCAAAGGCGGACTTCGCCAAACCAAAGTGCGCCTTCGCCTTGCCATGGTCGGTACCGGCCTGCTTCAGCTTCAGTCGGGCTGTTTCTGCATGGTCTGCCGCTTTGTCCACCGACGTGTTGATGTTTGCGAGCTGGCCTTTTGCAGTTTCAAGCTGGTGGCGCACCGAATCCATCGAGAACCACTCAGGCAGGGGTAGCTCCTGAGTGCTCACCGTGGCATTGCCCACCACCACGG
>RRZT010848160.1_pt1 | contig 27210 bp, 25 predicted proteins | sample 2165551 | NCBI WGS metagenome assembly RRZT01 (sample SAMN10456910, study PRJNA506462) | wastewater metagenome | biome: wastewater; feature: sludge; material: wastewater sludge; isolation source: wastewater sludge with Escherichia coli K12::gfp cells carrying plasmid... | place: USA: Moscow, Idaho... | reverse complement strand
GTCGACAACCGCGAAGCGGCGCCGACGACGCTGGCTTCGGCAGGGGTGGAGTGGGAATCCGAGGAAGGTACTCACGGGGCCGACGGCCAACTCCACGGTGCCCGCATCCGCCTGAACTCCCTTCGTGGGCCCGACGTCGACATCGATCTTGTGGCCGGACGCCCCGATCGGACCACGGCGTACCCATTCGCGGGCCAGTTCAATACTGCGATGCAGGCGCGGGTCGGCGAACCGGAGTCGGTATCGGCCAGCAGCGACGGCCAATCCGTCCGCCGCTGGCGCGTGGGAGACACCGCTGTCTGCCTCAGCGTCCTCGGAGCGTCTGGGTTGACGATGAGCCTGAAGTGGTGGGACGACATGGAGCGGTCCTACGCCTAGGACGCGGAAGGCCAGGTCTCGAGACAGGGCTCATCGAAGGACGCCGGTGGCGGGGTTCCGATCGGTGAGGCAGTACAGGTGATCGGTCGGCGCCCGCAGGACCGTCCAGAACGGGTGCTCCTCGACGACTTCGGCCCCCAGCGACTCGTGTCGTGCCCTGACGGTAGCTCGGTCATGGACGGCGAAATCGGGATGTGCACTGACCGACTCCGCGTCGGTGCCCAGTCGTTGCAGCAAGATGCGAGGGGCTCCCGCGAGATCGTCGACGTCGGCCAGGCCGAGGAACTCTGGTAGCGAACCGGCAACGAGTCCCCGTCCAGTGACGCGTTGCCAGAAGTCGACCTCCACATCCCACAACCTCGGGGGGATGTCGATGCAGACCTGGTCCAGCACGACGTCCCCAGAGCGATCCAGGTGGTGACTCTCCGGTCCATCGATGGTGTGGCACAGCAGCAGGCCCCCCGGAGAGCGCATCACCGGTACGCCGCGATACGTCCAAGCGGGCACCGCACCAGCGTCCAGGGACACCTGGACCCCCCGGGCCCGATCCGCGGAGTCGAGATCGACATGAACGCGCGCGGGGCCGTCAATGGCTTGCAGCTTCACCCACGAGGCACCGGCTCGGGGTACCAGCGTCAAGAACTGGCCGCTGTCGCCGCGCACGGGGGAGGCGTCCCACCCCGTCGCGGCCGACCAAAAGGCACCCGCCGTATCCCAACGTTCCCGCGGAACGTCCACAAACATCTGTACCCACACCACCCGCGAACCCTATCCAGCGTCGGCACGGGCGACGAGGCGCCGCACCCTCGGAGTCGACGGTGAGGGCTGGGAGCCCCGCTCGGAGTTGCGCGGCTATCCTGCCGAAGGGTGGCCGGCGCGATCAGGGCGCGCAACCGCCTGTGGAAATTCGAGTGTTGGGGGGCGCTCAATGTCGAGAATCTCGCGGGTTGAGTTCGACTTGGAATCAACAATCTTGCGCATGGACCGTGCGGATCTGACTGCCGACGAGGTCCATGATCGCCTGCTGTCGATTGCCGAGCTGCTCGGTGAGGTCCCTCAGGCCGTGCAAGGCGGGCGAGGCGTACAGTTCGTGTGGCACGTCAACGACCGGCTCATCATCGTCTCCCTCGACTCACTTCGTTCCAGCCCGGCCAGCTACTGGATGACGGTGGACTCGCTGGAATGGGAGGCGTGGAAGTGGTGGGATCGCCACCAAAACGGGTACGAGGACGTGTCGGGTCCGTACCACCTGTGGACCCTCCCGATCGCCAATCCCCGCCTGAAAGAAGGCGGATACGAGGTGACCACTTGGGGGGAGTTGTTCGCCGTCTTCAGCCGCCTCAACGACCTCCCTCGAGAACTGGAACTCATCCCACCGCAGTGGCGCAGCACCTGGTGGTCGCCGTGTCCTGGAGGCTTCAACATCTATGTCACCGGGGCCGAACAGACGACCGCGAGCGTGGCGTACTGGCCCGGCCGAGTCGAGCTGGCCATCGGGGAGGACGACCCGCTGGTGATCCCCACCGACAGCCTGGGACGAGCGCCGTGGTGGGTGGACATCGCGGCCGTCCTCGCTGAACAGACGGCCACCGGCTCGCTCGACGAGCTGTATTTCCTCAACGAGGAATTCTCGTTCACTCGCTTCCCTCGCGGTCCCCAGGGGGTTGCTCCGACGGGGCCCTCGGCAGACTTCGACGCACCACCACGCCTGCAAACGCTGACCGATGTGCAGCGCATTCTGACCCGCACCTTTGACCCGCTGCCACCCCAACCGGAACCTGAGCATGAGGACGAAACGACACCTACACCCGTGATGACCCCCCAAGACACGGTCGACATGTGCTTCGAGCTCAGCCAGCCCACGGATCCAATGGCGGTCCTGGAGGCTCGCGGGGTCCAATGGCAGACGGCCACCACCACGGGGTCCATCGCCGTGACCCGCATCGGGCAGTTGGACGGCTGCCAGGTTCGCGTGCACATCTCGACCCTGCGCGGACGCACGGCCCGCTCGATCAGGGTGGACCTGGTCCCAGGCGAGATCCAGCAGCATGCGGCGTACGCGTTCGCCAGGCAGATGAACCAGTTGATGGGTGCCCGGGCCGGGGAACCGCAGTCCTACACCGCATCGAGCAAGGGATACTCCATTCGACGCTGGCGCCTGGACGACAAGGCGATAGCGCTCGGCGTCAGCGGGTTCCCTGGGCTCGCCGTCACTGTTGAGCCCTGGGACGACATGGTGCGCTACTTCTTCACCGGATAAGGCCTACAGGGCACCTTCCAGGAAGGACGCGATGTGCCCGGCGAACCGTCCGAACTCCGGTCGGTACCGCAGTTCGAGTGGTCGCGGGAGTTCGAACGGAACGTGCTCGTCGACCACGATGCGACCGGGCCTCGGGGACAGCACGACGACGCGGGTCGCGAGGAACACGGCCTCCTCGACCGAATGCGTCACGAATAGGCCCCCGAAGCGTCGTTCGACGAACAGCCGCATCAGGACCAGGTTGAGTTGTTCCCGCGTGATCTCGTCCAGTGCACCGAACGGCTCGTCGAAGCAGAACAGATCGGGCCGCATGACCAGTGAACGCGCGAGGCTGGTCCGCATCCGCATGCCACCAGACAGTTCCCGGGGCAGTTTGTCGGCAGCGTCGGTCAATCCGACCGTTTCGATGGCCGCGGCGGCCGCTTGTGCGAGGTCAGCCGGGTTCATCTTCGCCAGTTCCCCCAGCAGCCGGACATTGCCCGTCACGGTTCTCCACGGCATGAGTGTCGGGTCTTGGAAGACGAAGCCGACCTCGCCCGTCGATCGTTCGAGGGCTCCTGTAGACACATCGGTGAGTCCGGCCGCGACGCGCAGCAATGTCGACTTCCCGCACCCGGACGGACCGACGACCGCGACCAGTTCACCCGCGCTGACAGCGAGCGACAGCGCGTCGAGCACGGCGGTGTTGCCGAGGGTGACCGATACGTCGTGGAGGCGAAGCAGGGGCGCCCGCCCGGCCGCTGTGTCCGACATCGATTCACCTCGCTCACCGTCGTGGCCAAACCAGTCTGTTCTGTCGGGCATGGTACGCGCCCAGGGTCGCTGGCAAGGTCGTGAGGCCGCCTGTGGGCGCGGCAAGCCAGTGGTCCGCCTGGCAGTAGCGTTTGCGTGGAGAACACGACAGGGAGGACCGCGGTCATGCCCGGGCAATTCGAATACAGCCAGGTCGGAGGCGACGATCGGGTGCGCATCGCCGCGCGAGGCCGGGACGTGTTGATCAACCCGTTGACGAACTTCGGCACCACATTTTCCATGGAGGAACGCAGCGCGCTCGGCCTGCGCGGCCTGTTGCCGCCGTCGATGCTGTCGATCCATGCGCAGATGAAGCGGCTGTACCGGCAGTTCGCCCAGCAGCCGACCAACCTGGCCAAGTACTTGTTCTTGTCGACCCTTCAGGATCGCAACGAGATCTTGTTCTACAGCCTGCTGTCGGAGCACATCGAAGAGATGATGCCGATCGTCTACACACCGACCATCGGCCAGGCGATCGAGGAGTACAGCCACTGGTACGCCCGCCCGCGCGGCGTGTACCTCGACATCGACCACCCTGAGGCCATCGAGGAATCGTTGCGCAACTACGGGCTGGGACCCGATGAGGTCGACCTCATCGTGGTGACTGACTCCGAAGGAATCCTCGGCATCGGGGACCAAGGACTCAGCGGGATCGTCATCGCTGGCGGCAAGCTGTCGGTGTACACGGCGGCGGCCGGGATCCATCCGACCCGCGTCATCCCGGTCGGGCTCGACACGGGCACCGACAACCTTCATCAGCTCGCCGACGACGCCTACATGGGTGTGCGACATTCGCGTGTCCGTGGGCAGCGCTACGACGACTTCGTGGACGCCTTCGCGCGTACGGCGCACCGGCTGTTCCCGTCGGCCATGATCCATTGGGAAGACTTCGGCGCAGCCAACGCCCACCGGATCTTGGATCGATACCGCGACGAGTTGTGCACCTTCAATGACGACATCCAGGGCACCGCAGCGGTCGTGGCCGCCGCCATCGTCAGCGCGGTACGCCGAACCGGTTCTTCTCTCGCGGACCAGCGGATCGTGATTCACGGCGGCGGAACGGCGGGTGCCGGGATCGCCGAGTTGCTGGTGCAACTCATGGTCGCCGAGTCAATGAGCGAGGACGAGGCGCGAGCGCGGTTCTGGGCGTTGGGAAGCCGCGGCCTCATCGTTCACGGCGAAAAGATGCGCGACTTCCAAGCACCGTTCGCCCGCAGCGCCGACGAGATCGCGGGGTGGAAGCGACCCGCCGGCAAGCAGCCGGGACTGTTGGAGGTCGTCGCGCGGGTCCAGCCGACAATCCTCATCGGCACGTCCGCCCAACAAGGCGCGTTCACCGAGCGGGTCGTCAAGGAAATGCAGAAGCACTGCGAGCAGCCGATCATCATGCCGCTGTCCAACCCGACGTCGAAGGCCGAGGCCGTCCCCGCCGACCTGCTGGCATGGACGAACGGCCGCGCCCTCATCGCGACGGGATCACCGTTCGACCCGGTCCTGAGCGGCAGCGTGACGTACACGATCGCGCAGGCCAACAACGCCTTGGTCTTCCCCGGCATCGGTCTGGGCGTCGTCACCGCGAAGGCCTCGCGGGTCTCGGACGGCATGATCGTCGCCGCGACCGATGCCGTCGCGAGCGCGGTGCGAACCTATGGCCCCGGCTCGTCCCTGTTGCCGTCGATCAGCGACCTGCGGCGCGTGTCCGCGACCGTCGGCATGGCCGTCGCGCAACGCGCCATCGATGAAGGACTCGCGAGGAGAGAGATCACCGACCTGGTCCAGGCGATCTCGGACAACATGTGGCGCCCCGAATACCCGCGGGTGGAGGTCGTGGATTCGCTCGAATCCTGACCGGCTCCCCCCCACAAAACAAGGCCTCCGCGCCGCCGGGGGGACAGCGCGGAGGCCTTGCCGCGGAATGGGGGGATTCCGCTAGAGCCCGGCGAGATCGTCGAGTGCCGGATGGGCCTTGGCGGGGTACGCCACCGGCCGGGCGGGGACTCCGGCCACGGTGGTGAACGGTGCAACGTCTTGCAAAACAACGCTGCCTGCGCCGATCTTGGCGCCCTCCCCTACCTTGATGTTGCCCAACACTTTCGCACCCGCGCCGATCATGACGCCGCGCCCGATCTTGGGGTGTCGGTCTCCACCGACCTTTCCGGTACCGCCGAGTGTGACCTCGTGCAGCATGGAGAAATCGTCCTCGACCACTGCCGTCTCCCCGATGACAACCGACGTCGCATGGTCGAACATGATGCCTTTGCCGATGCGAGCGCCGGGGTGAATGTCCACCGCGAACGCCTCGGAGATCCTGCTCTGAAGGAACAAGGCCAAAGGCTCGCGGCCATGCGTCCAGAAGTAGTGCGCGACCCGGTACGACTGCAGCGAGTGGAAGCCCTTGAAATACAGCAGGGGCACCAGGTAGCTCCGACACGCCGGATCTCGACTCAGCACGGCCCGCAGGTCTTCGCGCACCGCCAGTCCGATGCCGTCGTCACCATCGAGGGCCTCGTCGATGAGTTGGCGCACGGTGAGGGCGTTCATCGCCGCACTTTGTAGTTTCCCGGCCAGGATGTAGCTGAGCGCGTCCTCCAGGCGGGCATGGCTGAGCACTGAGGAATGCAGGAAGCTCGCCAGTGCGGGCTCTACTCCGGCATTCGTCTCGGCGTCTTCTCGGATGCAGATCCACACGTCGTCGCGAGTCATGACTTCTCCGTTCGGTGGACGAATAGGGGGATCAGTCGAGCAGGTCGGCGTACAGCGGCGTGGACAAGTACCGCTCACCGAAGGAGGGAATGATCACGACGATGGTCTTTCCGGCATTTTCCGGCCGGGCCGCGAGTTCACCGGCGGCGGCCAGCGCTGCGCCCGAGCTGATGCCCACCAGCAGGCCCTCCTCGCGGGCTGCACGGCGGGCCCACGCGAACGCGGTCTCCGACGTCTGCGGGAGGACCTCGTCGATGACGCTGCGGTCCAAGATGGGGGGAATGAAGTTGGCGCCGATTCCCTGAATCTTGTGCGGGCCAGCCTTGCCCTCGGTCAACAGCGGCGACTCGGCCGGTTCCACGGCGACGATCTTCACGTCGGGCTTGCGCTGCTTGAGGATTTGTCCGACACCGGTGATGGTGCCGCCCGTCCCGACGCCGGCGACGAAGATGTCGACCTCGCCATCGGTGTCCGCCCAGATTTCCTCGGCGGTCGTGGTGCGGTGAATCTCGACATTGGCCTGATTCTCGAACTGTCGAGCCAGGACGGCGCCTGGCGTGGAGGCGGCGATCTCCTCGGCCTTGGTGACCGCGCCGCGCATGCCCTCGGGACCCGGGGTGAGCACGAGTTCGGCGCCGAAGGCCCGCAGAAGCGCCCGGCGCTCCTTGGACATCGTCTCGGGCATGGCCAAGATCACGCGGTAGCCGCGGGCCGCGCCGACGAACGCCAGGGCGATGCCGGTGTTGCCGGAGGTTCCTTCGACGATCGTTCCGCCGGGCTTCAGTTCGCCAGACGCCTCAGCGGCATTGACGATCGCCACACCGAGGCGGTCCTTCACCGAATTGGCGGGGTTGTAAAACTCGAGCTTGGCAACGACATTTGCCGTCGAGTCGCCGTACAACCGATTGATGCGGACCAGCGGTGTCCGACCGATCAGCGCGCTTGCATCTTCGTAAATGGGCATCTTCGTCCTCCAGGACATCTGCGTTTTTGGTGACGGGCAGGGGCTCGACGCACATCCCGCGGCGGACGGCCACGACGTGGAGGGCGACCGCCGACGAGTGCGGCGATCAGGGATAACGGTGCTGTCAGGCCTGAACGCCGCAACAACACATGCACATACCACCGCGCCGGACTTGCGCCGCGCAGGGAGCCAGGAAGGTCTTGTGCATGTCTTTCAGAGTACGGCCAGTTGAGAGATAAACAAAATCTGTCGGCGAGTTCTCGTTTGCTGAGACGAGTCGTGCTTCCGCCTCGGGGGAAAGCACGTCCCCTCGTTAGATGAACAAGGTTGTCCGCGAGTCCGCAGCCTGATCCAAGAACGTCGCCACACCGCCGAACTCGATGCCTTCCATCAGGTCCGACGGTGCGATCCCCAAGAGGTCCATCGTCATCGTGCAGCCGATGAGCCGGGCGCCGTTTGCCCGGGCGCTGGCGATCAACTCCGGCAGGGACGCCACTCCGTTGTCCTTCATGACCTTGTTGATCATCGCGGTCCCCGCTCCGAGCATGTTCATCTTGGACAGCGTCAGCGAGTCCGCCCCTGACGGCATCATGGCCGTCATCATCTTGTCCATCGCCGATCGCTGGCGCTTGGGCGCATCGGGCGTGCGCAAGGCGTTCAGGCCCCAGAAGGTGAAGAACATCGACACCTCTTCGCCCATCGACAAGGCACCGTTGGCGATGATGAACGCGGCGATCAGCTTGTCGAGATCGCCGGAGAACACGACGAACGACGTCCTCGGTGGACCCGCCGCCACCGTCGCGCCGGACGTCGACAGTTGCCCGGCGCGGCCCTTGCGGAACAGGGCCTCGAAACCCGGACCCTTGGGCGTCATCTCCAAGAGATCGTGCCCGTTGCGCTTGGCCCAGGCCGGTCCGTCCGCGCTGAAGCCCGGATCCGAGACCGTGACGCGAACCTCGTCACCGGGCTGCAACTGCGTCATCTTTTCGCTCAGCTTGAGGATCGGCCCTGGGCACGCCAGCCCGGAGCAGTCCATGTCGAAGACGACACCCGTTGCCTCGCGGGCCGTCGATGCCAGCGACTCGCGCTCGGCGTAGTGCTCGAACGGTGTGGGTGAGGCGTAGTCGTCAGCAGGGACGTCGTGCCAGAAGCGGAACGTCGTCGATCCACCTGACAACGTCGCGACATCGGTAAACCCACGCTGCACGAGAATCCTGTGCGCGAGGTAGCTGCGGAACCCGACCGAGCAGTACAACCGAAGAGCCCTGGAGGTGTCCCACTGTGCACACAGGCCGCGAATCTCCCCGAGGGGCACGTTCTCGGCCCCGGGAATGTGCCAGACGTCGAACTCCTCCGGTGTGCGGACGTCGATGACGCGCGCACCCTCCGTGGCATTGGGGTAGTCCTCGGCGTACCACAGGCGCAGATCGCCCCGCAGCGTGTTGGCCGCCACGAACCCGGCCATGTTGATGGGGTCCTTGGCCGAACCGAACGGCGGCGCGTACGCGAGTTCGAACTCCTCGAGGTCGTACACGGTCTGTTGTGCGCGGATCGCCGCAGCGAGGACGTCCAGGCGCTTGTCCACGCCGTCGAAGCCCGTCGCCTGCGCGCCCAGAAGTCGTCCCGTCGCGGGGTCGAACAGCACCTTCAGGTGCAGCATCGCGCTTCCGGGGTAGTAGCCGGCGTGTCCGGACGGGTGGACGTGGACGGCACGGTACGGCATGTCGAACCGCTTGAGTTGCCGCTCGATGGCTCCTGTCCCGCCAGCGACCATGTCGAAGACCTTGACGACCGAAGTGCCCTGGGTGGAGTGATACTCGGCGTCCCTGCCGCAGATGTTGTCGGCAGCGATGCGAGCACCCCGATTCGCCGGTCCGGCCAAGGGAATCAAGTGGGACCCGGGAAGCACGGTGTGCGCGGTCTCGACGACGTCGCCGGCCGCGTAGATGTCGGAATCGGACGTCCGCATGCGCGAATCAACACGCACCCCGCCGCGTTCGCCCAACGTCAACCCAGCCGCGACGGCCAGGTCGGTCCGCGGCCGGACTCCGGCAGCCAAAATCACGACCTCGGCCGTGAGGACCTGATTGTTGTTGAGTTCGACGCGCAGAGCGCCGTCGGCACCCTCGGTGAACGCCGCCACGGCCGTGGACAGATGCAAATGCACGCCGTGCGCCTTGGTGTGATGCTCGACGGGAATCGACATCTCCCGGTCCAACGGCGGCAGGATCTGATCGGCCACCTCCACGACATGCACCTCGGCACCGCGGTGGCGCAGGTTCTCCGCCATTTCCAGGCCGATGTACCCGGCTCCGACCACGACCGCCCGCAGCGCGGGGCCCGTCCCGGGCCGGGCGTGTGCCACAGCGGCGTCCACGATCTCTTTGATGGCGTCCATGTCACCGATGCGGCGCAGGACGTGGATTCCCGGAAGGTCGATGCCCGGCAGCGGCGGCCTCACAGCCTGTGCCCCGGTGCACAATCCGAGCTTGTCGTAGGACTCGGTGTACTCACGACCGGTGTCGACCTCGCGCACCGAGACCCTTTTTGCCACCGGGTCGATGGCCGTGACCTCGCTCGCGATGCGGACATCGATGTTGAGAGATTCGCGCAGGCTTTGCGGTGTCTGCAGGAGCAGTCGCTCCCGATCCGTGATGACTTCGCCGATGTGGTACGGCAGACCGCAGTTCGCGAACGAGACGTGGTGGCTTTGTTCGAACACGATGATCTCGGCGAACTCGTCCAGACGTCGGGCCCGGGCTGCGAGCGAGGCACCTGCGGCAACACCGCCGACAACGACCAGCTTCATACCGACAACCTAAACATGGACCGTCCCACCTTGCCATCCACAAATCGCAAAGCCGACAGCGGCGACGCAGCCGGGCCTGTCCGCGCTGATCGGCCCGCATCGTGCCTGCCGCCCGCGAATCCCATCAGTGCTTCTTGCGCTCCTTCGCGCGGATCAGATCGATCGCGACGGCGGCGCCGAGGATTCCCTCCCGCGCCACGTCAGGCCTGCCCGGCGCAAAACTCAGCGCGTAGGTTTCTCGCCCCGTGACGTATTCGATCGGCCCACGCCAGGAGCGCGAGATCGTTGCGACAGGCCCGGTCGGGCTATCGACCTGAAACTCGAACTCGGCGAGGCTGCCGCTCACGGCCAACGTCTCGCCGTCCGCCATGGCGAGCCTCAGGTCTGTGACAAGGAACGAGAACTCCTTGATGATGTCCACGAGGAGTTCCCCCTCCGGTGACAGCACCTGAAAGGTGTCTTGAAAGGCATTGGGAGCATCCGTGATCCTCGCGACAACACTGTCGGTGGCGTAATCGATGATCGAGAACTCGCGATTCCCGAGGACGAGATTGTCGGCGTACCCGCCGTCGTTGATGATCGCGCCCACCGCGTTCCCTTTGCCGTCGGCGATGGCGAAGTCGTTGACGATCCAGGCAGTCACTTGGTCCACGATCAGCCGATCGGCGGTCAGCAGCATGCCATCCAGTGTGTCGCTGACGGGGTTCGCGCCCCCCCGTTCGTCAGCGTCACCTGCGGTCCTTGGCGCGGATCAGATCGACCGCCACGGCGGCCCCCAAGATCCCCTGCCGCACCACGAGCGGGGTCCCGTAGGCGAAGCTCAGCACGTACCGCTCGCGGCCAATCAGGTAGTTGACTGCGCCGTCCCACGACCGGCTGATCGTCGCGACCATGCCCCTGGGTCCGTGCACCTGAAACTCGAACTCGAAGAAGTTCCCGTTGACCGCCAACCGCGTGCCGTCAAACATCGCGAGGGTCAGTTTCGTGTGAAAGAACGTGATCTCTTTGATGATGTCCACCAGCAAGTGCCCTTGTGGGGAGAGCACCTGGTAGGTGTCCTTCCATAGGTTCATCACGTCGACGATCCGCGCCGCCACCGTCCCTGTCTCGTAGTCCACGATGGAAAACTCCCGGTTCCCCAAAAACAGGTTGGCACCCAGTCCTCCTTCGGTGACCACGCCGCCGATGGGGTTGCCGTGAATGTCGCGGATGGCGAAGTCGTTGGTGACAAAGGACGTCACCTGGTCCACGATCAACTGGTCACGGGAGAGGATCATGTCTTCCAGTGTGTTGCGGGTCCGGTTCACTCGAGCAGCGATTCCTGACCTTCACATGCCGTCTGCTCGTCCTCTGCGGGCGTGACCACCTCATCGGGACTAGCCAGGGTTCGAACGCTCCATGGCCCGGATCAGATCGACGGCTACCACGACACCCAGCATCGCTTGGCGGGATTCGGTCGGTACTTCGCGCGCAAAAGCCAGCACGTACCGCTCGTTTCCGAGTGTCCAGTTGCCGAGCCCGGCGTGAGGCCGACTGATGCGCGCGACGGGCCCAGGCAGTCCGGACAGGTCAAACTGCCTCCCGCGAAAGCTGCCGTCAATTGTCAGCGGCGTTCCGTCCGCCCCCGAGATCGACAAGACGAGTTTCACGAACCGGAGCTTCAGGCCGATGGTGGCGAGGACCGTGTCGCCGACGGTGCGCACCTCGTAGGTGCCCACGCCGAAGCTGGACACCTTCGCGACCCTCGCGACAACCGCTCCGGTGGCGACGTCCTGGATCGAGAAGCAAGTCTTCCCCGGTATGGGACCATTCGCTGGACCTCGCTGGCTGATGATTCGTCCCAGCAGCGTTCCGTCACCGGCGGTGATCGAACCGTCGTTCGACCCGACGACGGACGCCACGGGGGACACGACCAGCAGGTCTGTGGTCAGCAGCACACTTGAGTGTCCCTCACCCGAGTCCGAATCGCGGGTCCATGCGAGGCACCGCGCTCAGCGGGTGAGGGTTTCGTCAATCGGCCGCCCGCCAGGAGTAGCGCCGAGCAAATGACGACGAGACCTGAACGACGGCAGCACAGACTGCGGCCTTGAACACCGCCCCGGGTACACCGGTGACGAGGCGCCCGGTCGGCTCATCGGTCTGGTTCACCGGCACGATGAGCCCCGCGCGACGCCCGAGGCTGATGCAGCGGTACGAGTACCCAAAGCTGAAGGCGGTGGGCCGCTCGCCGGACAGGGCACGTGCGATGTTGTCGGCGGCGTGAGCGCCCATGGGGATCGCCGTGGCACAACTGGCGCGCAGGTGCGGCTGTCCCTCGACCGCGACGGCGTCCCCCGCTCCCCACACGCCGGGTGCGGCCTGGAGGGTCGGGTTCACGTGCATGCGTCCGCGCGCGTCGACGGCCTGTCCGGAGTCTCCCGCGACTGCCGCCACCTGCAAACCGGTGGCGTCGATCTCAAGCGTTGCCGGGTCCTGACTGTCGCGGTCCAGCAAGACGCCCAACCGCGTCAGCGCGCGCCGCAGATAGTCACGCGCGTTATCGGGCAACTGCGCCCCCACGTCTCCCCGCCCGTGAAGGTGGACGACGAGGTCGGGCCGACGGTACGCGATCTCGGCCGCGCACTCGATTCCCGTGAGACCGGCGCCCCGAACGGAAACGTGGGTACCGGGCGCGGCCCGTCCGACCCTTTCCGCGATGGCCGCGGCGGCGTCTAACGACGAGATCGCGCCAGGCTTCGACACATCGCTACCGGTCGTCACGAGAATGTGCCGCCCTCGGACCTTGCTTCCGTCGGACAGTTCAACCGACCCGGGCTCGATCCGGGCAGCGCCGACGGGCCGGTGCTCGACGTGTCCCTTCAGCATCTTGCGGAAAGGGATTGCGACGCGTGGATGCCCGCCCGCCGCAACCTCGTGAAGGCGGACGCGATGCACGAAGTCATCCTTCGGATCGATCAAGAGCACTCGGGCGCTGCGCGGGAGTCGGTTTGCGGCTGTGGCACCCGCGTACCCTCCCCCGATGACGATCACGTCGTATGAACCTTCGGTCATGCTTCCTGCCTCCCCTGATGGCGTTTTCATCTCTTCTGACCGAACTGCCCGTCCGATTGTGAGCAGAACCCTCACATTCGACCCGCCCGTCCGGTCGAATGGGTGACGGGAGGCACTGGTGAGCGTGATCGACGGGGAGCGCGACCGTTTGACGCGGTTGGCGTATCGCATGGTTGGCAGTTGGGCCGACGCCGAGGACGTCGTCCAGCAAAGCTACGAGCGGTGGTACCGCCTGACGGCCGACGAGCGTGCGGAAGTCGAACGTCCGGAGGCGTGGTTTACGACCGTTGCCTCGCGGCTGAGCCTGAACCTGCTCAACTCGGCACCTGCCCGACGCGAAAGGTACGTGGGACCGTGGCTGCCGGAACCGATTCCCGCGCACGCGCCGCCGAGTCCCGACCCTGCGGATCGCATCACCCTCGACCATGCGGTGAGTATGGCGTTGCTCGTGGCCTTGGAGTCACTCACGCCCATCGAACGCGTCGCCTACATCCTGCACGAAGTCTTCGAGCTTCCCTTCGCACAGATCGCCGACATCCTGGAGCGAACCCCTGAAGCCGCGCGGCAGGCCGCGTCATCGGCCAGGCGCCGCCTGCGCGACGGTCGACGGCCTCGAAACGCCAGTGCGGACAGCCATGCCCAAACGGTGGACGCCTTTCACCGCGCCTGCCTGGGCGGTGACCTCGGTGAGCTCATCTCTTTGCTGGCCGACTATGTCGGGTCCGTCAGCGACGGAAGCGGCGCGACGAGCGTTGCCACTCGACCCATCGTCGGGGCTGAGAACGTCGCCCGGTTCCTGCTGGGCATCTACGGGCAGCGCACGGCCGACACCACGATCGAGGCTGCCGACGTCAACGGAACCCCGGGCTTTGCGCTCGTCCATGAGAACGAGAACGGTCACCGGACGGTCTTCGGAGTCGTGTCCTTCGACATCGAGGACGGTCGGGTCCACAACAGCTGGTTCACCATGAGTCCCGACAAGCTCACGGCCTGGAACGCGAAAGCTTAGGGCGGCCGTCATCAGTGCACGGAAGGCGTAGTTCGGACCACGTCTCGCAGTGTCGGCGACCGCCGGCAGGGTTCCCCGCGCTGACAACGCTACCGTCTGCGCACAGACCGAGCGTGTGCGTCGACCCTGCCGCCACGGCCACCACGTCGCGCCAATGGGCCACGTCGCACTGGCCAAAACTGTTGTCTCCGGCGGCGTACACGCGACCGGACGCGGTCACGCCGACCGTGTGACGGCTGCCCGCATCCAACGCGAGCATCCCCTCCCACAGTCCGACATCGCAGGCCCCCGTCGCCAGATCCCCGACCGCTACCACTCGCCCGTCGGCTCGCAGCGCGACAGTGTGCAGGTACCCGGCGGCGACCCCGATGAGGTCTCGCCAGCCCCCGACCGCACACTGTCCGCGGCGATTGTTACCGACCGCTACGGCGGACCCGTCAGCTCGCAGTCCGACCGAGTGCCAGTCACCGCAGGCGACGGCGACGATGCGCTGCCAGCCCCGCACATCGCAGGCGCCTTCGGCGGTCCGACCGGCGGCGATCACGGTCCCGTCGCGCAGGACGCCCAGCGTGCGCCGCCAACCAGCGGCGACAGCCACGACATCCTGCCAAGACGAGACCTCGCACTGCTGGTCACCGTTCCACCCTGTGGCGAGGACCGTGCCGTCAGAACGCAGCCCAACGGTGTGCGACTTGCCCGTGTTGGTTGCCGTGTGAACATTGCCCGCCGCGACGGCGACCACCGCATCCCAGTCGTCAACGCCACACTCGCCTGCACGGCCATCTCCGACTGCGACCACGGTGCCGTCGTGGCGCACGGCAACGGAGTGCCGCCTACCGGCGGCCAGCACCGACCTGCAGCCCCGGGCGCCCACGCCGTCCACACGCCCAGAGTAGGGACCAGAGCGCGGCATCACCGCGATGGCGACTCAGCGCACAGCGGAGAAGCGCGCGGCGGACCGGAACTGGGCAGCGATTGACGCGCCGGGGCCGAGGGGCCAGCGGTGCATGACGTACTCCGTCGCCTCGTCGACCGCGAGCCGCCTCGTCGAGTTTCCGTTGCGCACCCACATTTCGGGGACCTGGTCCTTGTTCTTCAGATAGACGGGGAACGGGGACGGCCGACAGTCGAGCCGACACACGACGACGTCGCGCCCCTCGGCGTCGGTGGCCGTCGGGAACTCCGCCTTCACCATCGCGGCGGCGTTCTGCCCCTGCGTCACGGTCAGCAGGTCCCGCAGCCACAGTTCGAAGCGGTCCGCGTCCGGGCTCTTCAGCGTGGCGAAGTCTGGCTCAAGGCCGAGCGCCACCCCTTTGTCGTCGACACCGATGAGCAGCGTGCCGCCGTCGCCGTTGAGGAATCCGTTCACCGTCTTGGCGATGATCTGTTCCATCTTTGGATCCTTGGACCCTGTGTGCAGGTTGACGCGGGCGGTGGATTTGTACTCCACCCGGCCGGACTCGCCCCCAGCCAACAACTCGTTGAGATCGGCGCGTATCGGCCGCTGGAAATGGGCCGAGACTGCCCCGTAGATCGCGATTCCGACCGTTGTCGCGGCGAGGCTGCAGGCGATGACAAGAAGGCTCCCGAGATGCGCGGTGGGATCGATCAAGCCAGCCACGAACAGCCCAACAGCCATCGACAAGATGGCGATGACGATCGAGGTGTCGGTGCGAAGCTTGGCGCGCCCTCGCAGCAGGAACCGCGCGATCGTCGCGCACAACCAGGCGTCGAGCAGCACGACGGGCAGGGCCGCCGCAGCAAACCAGGCTGGTGGAAGTGCCCCCAAGCCGTCATTCATCGATCTTCCTTCCCACCGACTCCGACGACCCTAGCCGACCATCTGATGACGCACCCTTCCGTGAGCGTCGTCACTGACCGGCCAGCCGCACGGGAATGCGGCGGCTGCCAAAGCGCTCCGGGCGGTCGGAGAATCGTCCGGCTAGCGGAGCCTCGCACGCGGGGCAGCACCCCGAGGCAGTCAGGCGGTAGTCGACGATGTCGTACCCATCGCGGGCGATGAGCAGCCGTGCGCAAGACGAGCAGCGGGTCATGCCCCCGTCGAGGTCACGCACGTTGCCCGTGTAGACGTGATGCAGGCCCGCATCCAGGGCGATGCGGCGCGCCCTGCGCAGCGTTGAGGGCGGGGTACGGGTGATGTCGAGCATCCGATGCGCGGGGTGGAAGGCCGAAAAGTGCACGGGGACGTCCGGACCGAGTTCGCGCGCCACCCACGTCGACAGTTGGCGCACCTCGTCAGACGAATCGTTGAGTCCGGGGATGAGCAAGGTGGTGATCTCCACCCATACCTGCGTCTCGTGCACGAGATAGGTCAAGGTGTCGAGCACGGGTTGCAGGTTCGAGCGCGTGTAGCGGCGATAGAAGCCCTCCGTGAATGCCTTCAGGTCGACATTGGCGGCGTCGACGTGCGCGAACAGCTCGCGGCGAGGGGCCGGATGCACGTACCCGGCGGTGACTGCCACAGTGGACACGCCCCTGTCCCGACAGGCCGCTGCGGTGTCGATGGCGTACTCGGCAAAGATCACGGGGTCGTTGTAGGTGAACGCGACACTGCGACACCCCAGGCGTTGGGCAGTCTCCGCGATGAGGGCCGGGCTGGCGGCGTCTTGCAGCCGTTCGGGGTCGCGCGACGCACTGATGTCCCAGTTCTGGCAGTACTGACACGACAGGTTGCATCCGACTGTCCCGAACGACAACACGCTGCTGCCCGGGTAGAAGTGGGACAGAGGCTTCTTCTCGATCGGGTCGACGCAGAACCCCGACGCGAGCCCGTACGTGGTGAGGGCGACGTGATCTCCGTCGCGACGTCGAACCACGCAGGCGCCCCGCTGCCCATCTCGCAGTTTGCACTCGTGTGGGCACAGGTCGCATTGGAGTCGCCCATCGGGCAACGGGTGCCACCAGCGTGCGTCCTGGTCAGCCATCCGGGGGTTCCGGTTCGCTCCGGTCAGGTTCGATATAGCTTGTCACCGAGAAGGTCGCTGCAGCAGCGGTACGACCTTCCAGCGAGCGGATATGCCCCTTGGCAAGCAGTTGGTCGAGGAAGTCCGCCGGTTTGGGCAGCACCTCCCACACCTGCGGCAGGAACACCGCCCGCCGACCTTCGGCCGACACGATCAACCCGTCGACACCGGGATGCAGTCCGGCCTCCAGGGCCTCGCGAGAGGCGAAGGACACCGGGGCCGGGGGTGACAGCACGGACACCTCGATACGCACGGTCGGCAGTTCTCGCGCCGTTACCGGGGTGAACCGGCTGTCGGAAAAGGCCGCCGCCCGCGCATTGCCCACGACGTCCTTTCGGAGGCTGCGGTAGGCAACGACGGACCCGATGCAACCACGCAACTTGCCGTCTCGTGTCAACGTGACAAACGTGGCGGCGGATCGTTCCAGCCAATCCTGCGCCGTCGGAGGCCACTGCACCTCCCCGAACGTCTCACCGATTCCAGCCCGAGCTAGGGCCAGCAGTACCGGCCCCTCATCTGAACTGTCATCACGCGGCATACCGCCCGCCCTCGGCGAAGGACACCGTGGCGTAGCCGACAACACGCTGACGATCGCCAGCGGTGTCTCCTGAGTTTCTCCGGTCCAGCAGCATCGGCGACAGGCGTCGGCTGGCTGCCACCTTCAACATCCCGTCCACGCCGCGAGCCCCGCACGCACGCCGGGCGGGCAGAGGCCCGTCCAGCGACAAGATTCGCTGCAGGGTGTCGGAGTCGGTCGCCTCCGCATCGTCGTACGGCAGATAGTGCGACAAGTCCGAACTGATGAGAACCAAGGTTTCCGGTCCGGCCCAACACGCATCGATCAAGGCCGCCACCTCGTCGGGAGTCGCGCGACCGACCACGACGGGGATCAGACTGAAGTTACCCAGCACCCGTTGCAGAAACGGCAACTGAACCTCAAGGGAATGCTCCAGCGCGTGAGCCCCGTCGGATGTCACGACGCCGACCAATCCACGCAGGTCCTCGTCGCGGTCGTGATCCACGGTGACTTTGCCCAAAGGTGTGGAGAATGCATGAGCCCGTGAAAGCGCCATTCCATCCAAACTGACGTAATGGGCGGGGCCGATGAGCACAACTCGGCGAATCACAGAACTCATGGATTCCAGGAGCGCATACCCGCGTGCGGCGGTCGACCCTGAATAGATATAGCCAGCGTGCGGGACCAGCATTGCCTTCGGGGCCGCGGGCACCGACATGATGTCGTCGCGGGCCTGACGAATGTGGCCATCGACGAGTCGGCGGAGTTCGGATGCACGCGCAGGGTAGAAACGGCCTGCGACGGCGGGGGGACGGACGGTGCGCATCAAGTATCGCCTCCGGTGTAGACGGTATGTCGGGGGGATGTCCCGGCAACCATCACCGATGGCTTTGTGCCGGGGACAACATGGTGTCTTCCAGATGAGTGCCTCAAATGGCCGCAGCCAGGCGCAGGACCTCCTCGGATGTATTCCTGTGTACGAGCCTAGAGAGGCGGCACGTGTCTGGGCGATACATTCGTCTCATTTTCTGGGTCGTATGCTCACGATCATGATGGGGGCGCATTCTCGCGGTAGTCAGGAGCAGGAACGACGCCCAGCGAAGCGGAGATTTTTCTCCACGGCGCTGGGACTCGGCGGGTTGGTGTCGGCCAACGCCATCGCCGGACGCGCGCTCGTGGCGGCCCGACGGGCGACCGCGTGGGAGACGCGGTCCATCGGAATACTGCGCCGACGTCGCACCCGCAGCCTGGACCGAGGCGCGCAGATCATCTCGACCTTCGCCGACGTGCCCGGGGCGATCACCCATGGGGTGATCGCTGCCTTGCTGCTGCGACGCGCGACGGGGTCGTGGCGCGCGGGGGCGCTCCCCCTGGTGGCCTTGTCGCTGGAGACTGCGTCCTATCTCGCCACGGGGGCGCTGGTGAAACGTCCGCGTCCGGACGTGTGGCGACTGGACCATGAGCAGCCCACATCGTCATTCCCTTCGGGCCATGAGGGTGCGGCCGTGGCGTTGATGGTCGTGTACTGGCGACTCGCGGCCGATCACCGTCCGGCCGCGCGAGCAGCCATCCGGGCGCTTTGCCTGACGTACCCGGCTCTGATCGCCTGGTCCCGCGTGTACCTCGGGATGCACCACCCGTCCGATGTCATCGCCGGTGCCGTGACCGGGGCCGTCGCGGGAGACACGGCCTGGAGACTCACCACCCCGCGCATGTGAGCGACTACCGGGCATTCGTTCGGGGCGTCCGGACGGGCGGGCGTCGACGGTTAATCTGACTCAGAAGTCACTTTCGTGGGACCGTCGATCTTCCCGGCTCTCCGACTTCAACCCGTGCAGTCAGACGCGGCGGGACGGTGCAGCGAGGCACCACAGCTGGGAGTGACACCTCGGCGGTCGAGGAGAACACCTCATGACACAGGCGCAGTCAACTTCTGGAAGCGGTCGATACGTCATGGCCGTGGATGCGGGTACGGGCGGAACGCGTGCGCTCATCTTCGATGACCACGGTTCTCAGCTGGCCGTCAGCTACCGAGAGTGGGTTCATCACGAACCACCGGACGCCCCCGGCGGTCAAGACTTCGACACCGCGACGAACTGGCCGCTCATCGCCGAGTGCATTCACGAGGCCCTGTCACGGGCGGACCTCACCGGTGACGACATCGCGGCGGTCTCGACAACGAGCATGCGCGAGGGCATCGTCCTGTTCGACAAGGACAAGGTCGAGATTTGGGCGTGCCCGAACGTCGACGGGCGCGCTGGCGTCGAGGCCCTCGAACTCGACGCCGAGGGCAAAGCGCAAACGATCTACGACATCGGCGGCGACTGGGTGTCCATCACCACCCCACCGCGCCTGCGATGGATCGCCAAGCACCGCCCAGACGTCTGGGGTCGGATCGCCCACCTGTGTCTGCTGAGCGACTGGATCAGCTTCCGGCTGAGCGGCGTGATCGCGACCGAGCCGTCATGCGGGTCGAGTTCTGGCATGTTCGATTTGTCGACCCGGACGTGGTCCCCGGAGATCGTCGAGATCTGCAACCTGTCACCCGACGTGCTCCCCGACGTTGTCGATCCAGGGACCGTCATCGGGACCGTGCAGGCGACCGCTGCCGCACAAACCGGTCTGCGCGAAGGGACTCCCGTCGTCGCGGGTGGAGCCGACACGCAGATCGCCCTCGTGGGTGCCGGGATCGACCTGAACGCCTGCACGGTCATCGCAGGGACGTTCTGGCAGACGACGGCCCTCGTCGACAACGCCCTCATCGATCCCGATGTGCGGTTACGCACCTTGTGCCACCTCAAGCCGGGTCAATGGATGATCGAGGGAATCGGGTTCTACTCCGGCTTTGCCATGCGGTGGATGCGCGATGCCTTTTGCCAGCCGGAGATCCAACAGGCCCGCTCAGAGGGCGTCGATCCGTACACGCTGATGGAGAACCTGGCGGCCACGATCCCTGCGGGCTCGAACGGCGTGCTGGCGATCTTGTCCAACGTCATGAACTCGAAGCGGTGGGTGCACGCTGCGCCCTCGCTCGTCGGGTTCAACCTCGCCGACCCCCATGGTTCGGGCCGGGCAGCCGCGATCCGGGCCGTCGAGGAGGCGGCCGCCTACGTAGCCCGTGCCCACCTCGACATCATCCGCGAAGTGTCAGGCCTGTCGGTCGACACGATCACGTTCACGGGCGGCTCGGCCAAGGGTGAGTTGTGGCCGCAAATCATCGCTGACGCCCTCAACGTTCAGGTCAATGTGCCCCGCATCACGGAATCCAGCGCGCTGGGCGCCGCGATGTGCGCGATGGTGGGCGCCGGGTTCTATCCCTCGCTAGACGAGGTTCCCGTAGACAAGGCGTACGCCAAGCAACTCAGCCCCGACCCCGCCGCGGCTGAGGCCTACACCGGCTTCTACGAACGCTGGCAACGGACTTACCGAGAAATGCAGGAAATCACCGAGCGCGGACCCCTAATGCCGATGGCCGGGGTGTCGTTGATGCCCAATTGGAAGGCCTGACGATCCAGTGCCGGTCGGTGCCCCTCTGCCTCGTCGCGCACCGACCGGCGCCGCTCGGAACATCGGTTTACACGCCAAAAGTCGCACAAATGTCCGTATTTTCATGGACACACGCGTTCGCGCCCTCACGCAAAAGGATGATGATTTTCTGTCACGATCATCGAAATACAGCGTGAGGAGAAGACGTGGGATTTTTGAGCGGGATGAGAAGACCGAATCAACCTCGCCGCAAGAACCCCGAGCCCGTCACACGTCATCTCAGACCAGTTCGGCAGGCAGAACCGCATGGCACTACGGGTTTCGCCGTGATCGATGTCGAAACAACGGGATTCTCCGCGCGTTTGGATCGCATCGTCGACATCGGGGTCGTTCTCACCGATGAGTGGGGTGCCGTGCAGTTCGAATGGGCCTCTCGGGTCAACCCACAACGACCGATGGGCGCAACGCACATTCACGGAATCACACAGCAGGACGTCGCCGACGCCCCGGTCTTTGCACAGGTGGTTTCGCACCTCGCGGGCCTGCTGCGTGGACGATCCCTGGTGGCCCACAATGCCGCATTCGACGTGCAGTTCCTCAAGTACGAGTTCGGTCGAGCGAACTGGGCATGGCCCGAAGTGCCTTCCCTATGCACGCTGCGCGAATCCTCCTACTACCTGCCACATTTGGATCGGCGGCGATTGAGCGATTGTTGCCATGCCTGCGATATTTCGCTGGCCGGGGCGCACACGGCCTTGGGTGACGCTCGCGCCACCGCCACATTGCTGCGCAGCTATCTCACACCCGCGCAGGGACGCGCACCCAAGCCGGATCACCTCGCGCTGCCGTCCCATGCTCGAGGCGTCGAGTGGCCGACGCAACCGGGTCAGACGACCCGCGACGCCGTGATCGCCGACCCGGACAGCCAAAGCGCCCACCCTGCTCCCACCTCGAGAGCGGCCTATCGTGCAACAGCCGCGGTCACCAACTTGTTGGAGCGTCTTGCGCTCGGAGATGTCATCGACGCGGGCGCTCCCGCCCACAGTGCCGCGTACCTCGAACTGCTGATCGCGGCGATCGAGGACGGAGAGGTGTCCGACGCCGAACGAACCGCCCTCCAGGATCTTGCCGAGGCGTCCGGGCTTAGCTGGAGGCAGGTCGGAATCGCCCACGAGGCCTTTGCGTTCGCCCTGGCCGACGAGGCGCTCAAGGACGGCACCGTGCAGCGAGCCGAACGCAGCGAACTCAAGTCGCTCCTTCAAGCACTAGGCCTCGACGCGGCGCAGGCAAACACCTTGCTGCGCGAGGGGGAAGAGCATCGATTCACTGTGTTGTCGGAGGGGCTACCTCCCTTGCCCCCCGGTTGGCCGCACGGGGAACCGCTGCGCGTCGGTGACCGGGTCGCGTTCACCGGGTGTGCCGAGTCAGACCGCGCCGGCCTGGAGGAACACGCTCGCACCGTGGGCATCCGCGTCACCGGAAGCGTGTCTCGCAAGACCGCCTTCCTCGTTTCGGACGGAACCGTCAAAGGCAACAAGACCGATGCCGCTGCGGCCCTGAGCATTCGTGTCGTGCACCCCGCAACGTTTGCCATCTTGCTGACCCACATCCAGCCGCAGAGGGGGCCCGCAGTGCATTCCGTCGGCGGCCAGACCCCGCAGCGGGCTCTGATCGTTGACGCGGGAGCGCCCGGCTGAACTCAGCAGCGGGCCCGGAACTGCCAACACCTACCCTGGTGCGAGGACGCGCCACTTGCGCGTCCTTCGACGTTGACGTGGTGGGGGGGGCCAGGATCCGTGCGAAAGCGGAAGAAACTGCCGAAGGACTTCGAGGAACGCCTGCAGACCGCGTCGGTTGATTCGTTGAAGACCGTGTTCGACCGGTGCGCCGTGGACGCCACTGGCGGATACCGCAAGGAGACGGCCATCGGGTACGCGGACTGCCCCGACGAACTCATCGTGTGGCTGTCGCAACAAGGGCTCGACGTCGACACTCCTGACGGATTCGGCGCAACGCCATTGTGGGGTCGGGCCCGGTTCGGGCACGCCGAGCAACTGCGACTGCTCGTTTCTCTGGGTGCCGACCTCGAGCGCGTCGGCGGGAGCCGAGGCTCTCCCCTGTTCTCCGCCGCCGAGTCGCATCACGTCGAGGCCGTCCGCGTCCTGGTCGACCTCGGTGCCAACGTCAACACCACGGCGCTCGGCGACCGCACCCTCACCCCGCTCATGGCGGGGTTGCAGCGGACGGCGAATGCCACCATCACCCAGATGACGGAGATCGCCAAGCTTTTGATCGGCAATGGCGCGCTCGTCACCGATGACATGCGCGCGGCCGTTCGCCGCATTGGTGAGGCCTTCGAGTTCGGGCGCGCCAACTTCAACCCCGAACTCCTGCCGCAGACCGACGCTGCCCTGCACGAGTTGTACGGGCTCTTCGAGGTGGAGCCGGTTGGCGCCCGGCGCCAACACGACGGCGTTTCGCCCATCTCCGTCCCCGAGGGCGACCTCGCAGACCAGCACGATGCGCTGTGGCAACTCCTCGTCCCGTCGATGGGTCCTGCAGCGACCGTCCAAGGCGAGTTGATCCGCGTCACCGGGAAGGTGGCCCGCGAGATCTTCGGGAACGCGTGCGCCAACTGGGGATCGGACTACCGGTCGGTCGTGGACGCGATCCCGAAGTATCTGGCCATGGGCACACCCTTGCCGGACGATCAGCTCAAACACGCGCAGCAGTTGGCACGCGTGGTGCGGACGGGCAACGCCGACCATGAGGAACTCCCTGCCCTGTCGGCACTAGCGATCACCTGGATTCGCGTGAACCCCACCCCTCTACCGCTGTCGACCCCCGCCTATCAGCACTGAGGTCCTGCCGCTCCGGCGGGGTGGCGATGTGTGGCGGGGTGACAGGCCGCTGCGCAACGCCTAAGGTCCACGCATCACGACCACCGAAGGAGCCTCATGACCATCTCGATCAACCCGTACCTCAACTTCGCCGGCAACTCACGCGAAGCCATGACCTATTACCACGAGATCTTCGGTGGACAGTTGGACATCATGACGTTCGCCGACTTTGGGATCACGGACATGCCTGCCGACGGCACGATGCACGCGCGACTCTCTGCGCCCGGGTTCACGCTCATGGCCTCGGATGCCATGCCGGGCGCCGAGGAGACCTGGGGCGGGACCCGGGTGTACTGCGCGTTCATTGGTGACGATGTCGAGGTCATGAAGGGGTGGTACGAGCGTCTCGCCGCGGACGGCACGCCTGGTCAGCCGTTGACCCGGCAGGTGTGGGGTGACATGTACGGCGACGTCAAGGACAAGTTCGGCATCGAGTGGATGTTCAACATCTCCACCCCCGCCAACTGACCGCCTTTTCAATCCAACGGCAAGAGGGAGCCCGTGAGCTACACGATAGATATCAAGGTCACACCTGCCGTCCGCGTCGCGACGCTGACCACGAGGACCACCATGGCCACCATCGCGCCCGTGATCGACAAGGGCTTCGCCACGGTCATGGCGGCGATCGAAGCTGCCGGAACACACCCGGTGGGCGCGCCGTTCATCGTCTATCACGAGATGTTCGACGAGGTGACGGAGGGAACCCTCCAAATCTGCATTCCCGTGCCCCCCGACACGACAGGAGACGCGGGCGAGGTGACCTTCACCACCTTCGACGAGACCACCGTCGCGTGGACGACGCACGAGGGCCCGTACGCAGGAATCGGTCAAGCGTACGCGGCCGTCGCCTCGTGGGTTCAAGACAACGGCCACACCTTCGCCGGGCCACCCCGTGAGGTCTACGTCACCGACCCCCGCACCGTCGCTGAGTCGGACCTGCTGACCGAGGTCCAGTTCCCCATCGTCGCCGCTCCGTAAGGCCGCACGATGCGGTTATCGCGTGCTTCCATGGGTCCCCCGTTGAAGGAGGTTCACTGCGGCATTTCCCAGGGCCGCTGGGGCAACGCGACACCGGTTTCTAGATACGTCTTCAAGTTGGACAACACCGCAGGCCAGCCGTGGCTGACCAACTCAAGGTCGTGAGGCGTGGGCAGATCGGCGTGATGCAGGCGGACCCGGGTGATGCCCTCGCCCTGTTCGAGCCGGATGGTCACGACTGACGGGTTCTCACTCGGATACGTCGCGGGATCGTCGAAGGTCAACCGCAGCAACACCCCCGGCTCGGCCTCGAGGACGGTACCCGTGACGTCGGCGACATCGCAGTCCAGTTGGCGGTGCTCCCAGCGGCTCCCCGGCGACCAGGTCGATACGTTGCGGTGCCCCCAGTACAGCGCGCTGTCTTGTTCGTTCGTCAACGCGGCCCACACTTGGTCGGCCGTTGCACCGATGTACACGGTGTAGCGGTATTCCCGTGAGTCGGACATGACCGTCACACCTCCTTCGGGACCTGAACTCTGTCCCCGTCCGCGTCGGGGACTTCTTCGAGCAGACCCTTCGCCGCGAGTTCGTCCACGATGCGCAGCGCGTGCACACGGCGCTGCACCCACTCGAGCTCGCTGTATTCGTCGCCGGTGAGTCCGAAGGCGGCTGATTGCGCGTTCAACGCATCCAGCCTTGTGGCGAGCAGGCCGGTCTCCGGGTCGTCGTCTCGCCGCGTCGCCAGCCACCGTTGGTCAGCCAGACGGGAGGCTTCGTACCGGCGCGCCCGCTCCGCCAGCTCGGTGTTGTCCCGTTGCAGCCTCTTCAAACGAAAAGTGAGTTCCGCGAGGAGTTCCTCGTCCGACGCGCTGGACAGCGCCACCGCAGCCGCCTGTGATCCCGCCACATGGGCGCCCTCTGACGTCGTCAGCGTGGATGCACCCGCGCCGAGAGTGGCGAGTGTTCCCGAACTCATGCCCAGAGCCGCCTCAATTCGGCCCAACGTGGCGGGTCGTGGCCAGCGACGTCCCGCTAAGAAGTCTCCGATAGTCGCCGGGTCGGCACCCGCCTTCTCGGCCAGGTCACCCTGCGTCCAGTTGCGTGCCGTCATGGCCGACCATGCGGTCTGCCTGGCCACCATCCTGCCCGCCTCAGTCGGCATCGCTCGTCCTCAAGAGTCGTTGGTGTGCGTGCTTCGCATCCGAGCATCACACGATGCACCGGGCTGCCTGCGGACGCCACCCCGAGGCCATTCGGCATCGAGTTCCAGGGAATTCAACAATAGTGTTGACCCAGTTACAGATTATCTCAACTGCATGCGAATGCATACTTGCATGATCGACGATCATTACCTTAGAGTTACACATACGAGGAACTCCCCCCAGTTTCGATGGAACTCCGACCGAAGGCTGTTCGGATCGGTCCCCACATTCCGGGTAAAGCGCTAGGTGCGCGGCCTGACGCAGGACGACCTCTCGCGCGCGGATCACTATCCGCTGTCGGCGAGCTACGACCCCACAGCCCTCCGTCCTCGCCGTCGCGGGGAATGCGCGCGAGCAAAACACCCCACCCATTGAAGGAGGCCTTATGGCCAAGAGCGCGTGGTACCCAAGAGCCACGAGACAGGATTATTCGGGCACCTACCCGGGCGCGTCCCAGTCGCAAGTCGGCATCGTTGTGCTGCATTCCACGGAGACAACCGGACAGGCCGGGTACAGCAGTGGCGCGGTCGCGCCGCATCTCGAATATCACCCACCGACGCGGACATGGCGTCAGTTCTTCCCCTTCACGATGTCGTCCCGCGCGCTGGCAAACGCGTCGGGCGGCGTCGAGACGAACCGACACCCCGCCGGGGTCGTGCAGGTTGAACTGTGCGGCACGTCGGGTTGGGCGGCCGGACGAGTAACACCGGTCTGGCCCAACGTCACCGACACGCAAATCCTCGGGGACATTGCGCATTTCCTCGCGTGGATGCGCACCGAATGGGGCACCCCCCTCACGACTCCCATGAATCCCTGGCCCGCATGGAACGCGAGTCAGCGACTTTCCGCAGCTGCCTGGACGGCGGTTCGCGGCATCGTCGGGCATTCCATGGTGCCCGAGAACAACCACACCGATCCGGGCGCCTTCCCCATCGGAAAGACGCTCAACCTTGCGAAGACGATTGTTGAGGAGAATGACATGCAGATTGATGATGATGTGACCTGGGTCCGTTCAGACGGCAACACCCATACCGGGGTCCTGGGCCTGTACTACTGGGACATCGGCAACAGGCTGTACGCCCTGGAGAAGGCCCTGTTGTGGCTGGGAGCACCTCTGTTTGCGACGAGCGACAACTCGGTGGTCGCGGCCTCGGTGAGGAACAACCTCATCCACCAG
>RRZT011027099.1_pt1 | contig 27229 bp, 7 predicted proteins | sample 2165551 | NCBI WGS metagenome assembly RRZT01 (sample SAMN10456910, study PRJNA506462) | wastewater metagenome | biome: wastewater; feature: sludge; material: wastewater sludge; isolation source: wastewater sludge with Escherichia coli K12::gfp cells carrying plasmid... | place: USA: Moscow, Idaho ... | reverse complement strand
CGTGGGCTGCACGAGCGTGCGCCAGCCGAACGTGTCCGTCACGACGACGCCCTGAAGCTCCGCGACGCTGCCCACCGGTTGGCGGCAGATGACCGTGAACCAGTCGTTGCTGTAGAGCAGGGCGAACTCGCTGACGACGATGCGCGCCACATCCGTCGCGTCCGCGCTCAGCTTTCCGAGGTCGACGGCGGCGTCCTCGAACTGCCACCAGCGCGGCTTCGGCATGCCGGGATACTCCGCGGGGACGGGGATCACGGACCGGACGTCGACGACGGTTCCCGCGGGATCGCCGTCGGCCAGGAACCGGGTGGCGCCCTGGTCGAACGAGTACCAGTCCAGGTGCCCGCCCTCGTGCTCGGCGGCCTCCAGAGCGGTCTCCGCGCCCTGCCGGGTGACGGTGCCGCCGACGGCGTACTCCAGCTGGTCGCCCTCCCAGCGGCTGCCGACCCCCTCCCGGCCCGGCAGCTCGTAGGTGCGCTCGAACCAGGCGCGGTACGCGCGCAGGGTGTCGCGAACGACGGGCACCCAGGCCGGGGGAAGCGCGGCCCGGAACGCGGCCGGGAGCGTCGCCGTCGTGACATTCGGCGGGGTCAGTTGGTAGACGCGGACGCCGTCGACGCTGCGGCCCCGCAGCGCGTGGCGCGCCCGCACCGCCCGAGGCGTCGTCCGGTCGCGGGCCGCCCGGATCGGGTCGACCGGCTCGGGATCCTCAGGCCCGTAGAACCGGTAGAAGATCTCCCTGAGCGCCTCGGGGTCGTAGGCGGGATCGGCGCCGGAGGCGATCAGCGCCGCGTCCATCCTGCTCAGAAGGGTCCGGCCAAGCCGGGCGCGGACGACGAGCGGGAACGCGATCGGCAACCGCTCGGTGACGGCGTCGACGCCGTCGTCCGGCCCCGCTCCGGGGACCGTCATGGGATGGATCTCACGCGCCAACGTCGCGAAGATGGCCGAGCCGGCGTCCGTCCCTGCGAACTCTCCGAACTGCCATTGCCTGCCGAGCAGGAACATGGGGTCGGCGATCGGGGCGGAGAGGGTGCCCGCGAAGTCCACCTGGCGGGCCCGGGGCTCGAGACGAGACCAGATCCGCAGCGGTTCGCAGGTCGATGAGATGAAGGCCATCGGAGCTCCTACGGGTTGTTCTGATGGAAGTCGAGGATGACGCGGTCGCCTGCGACGTCCTCGTGGGCGGCGTTCGGCACCACCTCGCCGACGAGCAGCGGAAGCAGCTGCCCGTATCGGCTCGCCCCGATGTGCTCCACCTCCACCGTCCGGTTGCGGGCCAGCTCGAGCGTGTCGTGCAGGGTCGCCGCGAAGTCGGCGAGCGTCCAGGCCTGGTCGCGCACGGGCGGGACGGCGAGCAGGATCGCCTGCGGGGCGGTCGCGTCGGGTTGGTCGTAGTGCAGCGCGACGCCGGTGACCTCTTCGCGGTAAGGCACCGTCTCGCTCCACTCGTCGACGAGCAGCGCCGGCCCGGACGAGCCGACGGCGGGCAGGTTGCCCGATCCATAGATCACGACGCTGACCTTGCCGGTGAGCGCGGACGGGTCGGGAAGCGCCCCGCCCACCCACGGGTCGTCGTCGGAGTGCGGCAACTGCGCCACCGCCCCGGTCGTCGCGCCGCGGCCCAGCGCCTCGGCGAACACCTGCACGTCCGCGAGGTCCGCGGCGCCCCGCCGCACGGCCGCGGCGCCCTCGAGCCAGCCGTCCACCTCGTCGGGGCCGACGAGGCGCGCGTCCAGCGCGGTCTGCAGGTCCGCCCGCACGGGGTCGAGCCCCACCCGCGGCACCAGCGTCAGCCCGTCGCCGAGCAGGTCCTTCGCCGCCTGGGTCCACGCGCTGGCGGGCCTCGGATCGGACGCGGCGGCGAGCGTCGCCGACGCCGCGCGGCAGCGCGCCGCGAGGTCGAGGAAGGCCACCTCCGCCGACTGCAGCAGCTCCGTGCTCACCTGCACCCTCGACAGGTAGCGCCGCGGCAGGCCCACCCGGATGCCGTACGCCTGGGCCGCCCGTGCGGCGTCGAGCCAGGCGTCGCGCCCCGCCCACACCCCGTCGAGCCACGCCGGGCCGTCCGGCCGCGCCGCGCGCTGCGCGCCCAGCCAGACCGCCGGGTCCTCGTCGTCGAGGAACACAGGGTCCAGCGTCGGATCGTCGGCGAGCAGCCGGGCCAGGCGGAGCACGTCGGCGATCGCGCCGTCGAGCAGGCGCCGCACGCGCACCGAGAGATCCGCGACGTCGATGCCGTCGCCCGCCGTCGCCGTGAACTCCGGAGCCGCGTAGTCCGCCGCCGTAGCGGGCTTCGAGGTGCCGAGCAGGTCGACGGCGGCCTCGAGCAGCGGCGCGACGTCCGTGATGCTCCGGATGGAGGGACCCCAGGCGGCGGCCCGCGCGGGCTCGATCCGCCACGCGTCGGTGACCGTGGTCTGCGGCCCGTCCGAGACCACCACTCCGGGCTGGTCGGGCGGAAGGTCGGCGGGCCGCAGCCGGTCGAGCACCCGGGCGGTGAGCGACCCCACCGCGGCGTCGAACCCGTCGGCCAGCAGCGCCACCAGGTCGAGCGGCTGCAGGCCGAGCTCCGCCACCGACACCTCGGGCAGCGCGGCCCCCGGCGCGAGGGAGTCGGAGGCCAGCCGGACGCGGATCTGGGCCGGGTCGCCGAGCAGGCCGCCCAGCCAGTGATTGACCGACGGCTCGAGCGCCGCCCGCGCAGACATCGGCACCGCGTCCCACCCCGGAGGCCCCGCGGCGGGCGCAGCCGCCACCGCCGGCAGCTGCAGGATCAGCTTGTGGCTCACCGGCAGGCCGGTGCGCGGCGTCTCGGTCACCTCGGGATGCGGGATCGCCGTGCCCTCCGCCAGCGCGCTCAGCACGGCGGCGGCGCGGGCGTGGTTGCCGCGCGCGAGTTGATAGACGGTCTCGCTGGTGGTGAGGTCGCCCAGCGCATCGAGGGCGTCGGCGATCGCGTCGATCCCCCGCAGCACGCCGGTCAGCTTGTCCGGCTCGGTCGGCAGGGGCAGGGCTCCCGGCTTGGTCCCCCACGGATAACCCGCTGGGCGCGAGGCGAGCGTCTGGAACAGCGTGCCCGTGGCGCCCGCAGCGTGCTCCTCGACCCAGCCGAGGACCGCGCGCACCAGCGCGAGACCGTCGACGACGAAGCGCGTCGGCTCGGTCACCGCGGCGGTGTCGGGGTTGACGGCGGCCACCGTCGGGTAGGCGCGGCGGAGCGGGAAGATCGCCGCGTCCAGCTCCACGATGTGCGGGGTGTCGGGGCGAGCGTAGTACTCGTGCAGGAACCGCTCCAGCCGATAGCCCAGCAGCGCCCCGAGGTCGTTGCCCGCGCGCACGCCGTCGATCAGCGAGAGCGCCACCCGCACCCTGCCCGACGACAGGTTGACCGACATCTCGTTGCCGAACGACCCCTCCGCGGTCTGTGACCGGTAGGCCGCGCGCAGGATGGAGGCGGTCACCGCGTGCGACGGCGACGGCGTCTGGATGAACCCCTCCCCCGACAGGTCGCGCATCAGCGGCCGGCCCGGCAGGTCGGCCAGCGCGGCGGGGACGCCGGTGGCTGCGGGGACGGTCGGCGCGGGCCTCAGGTTCTCGAGCCAGCCGTACGCTCCCACCTGCGCGCCGCGCGGGCGTACCTCCCGCAGCCTGCGCAGGCGACGGTGCGCGAGCCCGCCGACCCAGGCGTCGAGCCGGTAGCTGCTGAGATCGAGGTGCTCGCGGGTGAGCGCCGCCACCCGGGCCGGGGGCAGGGCGGCGAAGGCCTGGACGGCCGCGCGGTGCTCCGCGATCACCGGCGGCGCCTGCTGCGCGACGACGCCCGTCATCAGACGGTTCTGGAGGTCGGGCGGGATGCCGACGCCCGAGCCCGAGACCCGGACCAGCTGGTCGGTCGTCTCGAAGAGCAGCCCCCAGGACGAGGTCTGCGACAGGGTGCCGTTCGACCAGGTCTGGTAGATCGACGACGTGCCGAGCAGGGCGACCTCGGCGTCGGTCAGCAGGCCTCGGGTGACCAGGATCTCGGCGGCCGCGCGCCGCGCCTCGGCGAGCAGCGCGTGCCGGACCAGCAGCTCGGCGAGGCCGACGTTCGACAGGTCCTGCTCGGTGCGGGCGCGCAACTGGTCCAGCGACAGGTCCAAGAGGTTGAGAATCCATCGGCCGGTGCCGGTGCCCTGCGTGGTCGCCACCTGACCCAGCAACGGCCGCAGGCCCGTCAGGAGCCGGAGGCCGTAGGCGCGCGACGTCCTGATCCGCTCGTACACGGGCTGCCACTCCGTCGGCACGCCGCCGGTGGTCGGGTGCCGCGGCGGGACGGCGGCCGGGACGTCGAACGCGAGCCGCAGCACGCCCGCCAGGTGCTCCATCAGGGCGAACGGCCCGAACGCCGCGGCCGGGTTCGTCGACCCGTCCTTCGGCGGAACCCCGAACCCGAGGCCGAGGTCGGGTTGGCCCCGCGCCTCGCCGCGGTCGGCCACGTTGACGGAGAAGCGGTAGCCGGCCCCCACGGATGACGCCTCCAGCCCCAGCATCCCCAGGAAGTGCTGCTGCGCGTCGAAGCCCGGCTCTCCGACCTCGGGGCTCTGGACGTGCTTCACCCCGGGTCGCCCGTCGGCGCCCCGGCGCAGGTCCGACCAGTCGCGGTGCAGGTGCCGGAACAGCGCGAGCAGCGTGTCCTCGAACCTCTGCTGCTTGGCGCGCTCGTCCGCCGCGGCGGAGCCGAGGCCGGAATCCCGCAGGTCGGGCTTCACGCGGCTGAGCGCGAGCGCGGGCAGCAGCGCGTACGGCTGGTCGTCCACCCGGACGGCGGGCAGCAGGCTGCGTCCCGAGACATCGCCCAGCGCGTAGCTGCGCAGCCGGTCGCGGGCGTCCCTGCTGACCAGCCCGGGCAGGAGCTCCTCCAGCGCATGGCCGACGGTGCCCGGGTAGAGCACGCGGTTGGCGAGCTGCGCGTCCTTGGCGTCGGTCCCGGAGGCGCCCGCGACGTGCGCGACGACGTCGGGCGCGATGCCGAGCGCCGCGGCGAGCCTTCCGCCGTCGGAGTCCGGGGCCGCGACGTGCGAAGGCCCGCGCTCGACGGCGTACGCCGCGTCCGGGTCGTCGGCGGTCGAGAACCCCGCCTGGTCGTCCTCGGTGTTGTTGGTGGGCGTGCCGACGGGAAGCAGCGAGAGGCCCTCGCCGGTGTAGTGGCGGGCCTCCAGCATGGCCGTCAGCCGCCCCTCGCCGTCGGCCGCGTCGCCGTCGGAGAGGCCGAGCACCAGGAGCTCGTCGAAGCCGCGCGCGGCCTCCTCCGGGGTGAGGGTCAGCCGCAGGGCCATGCCCTTGGCCTCGGCCTCGTCGAAGTCGGTCATCCAACGGATGGTGTCCGGCACGACGAGGAGGCCGTCCTCCAGGCTGAAGGTGTCGGTGCCCGGGTCGAGGCCGAGCGCGAGGTCCGGCGGGATGGGCCGCCCCGCGCCGACCTTGACCGCCTTGCCGTCGTTGACGGTGAAGACGGCGAAGCGGTGCGGCAGCACCGACGACGACGCCGCCCTGGTCCAGGTGCCCGTCCGGTGGCCGACCCCGGGGATCTCCGGCTCCGGGGCCGGCTCCACCGGGATCCGCCGCACCGCACGACCCAGCAGGCCGAGCCGGCGCGCCCACTCCGCGGGAACGTCGACGAAGGTCTGTGCGAGCCCCTCCACCGCCGCGAGCACGGTCTGCATCCGCGCCTGGATGGGCGCGATCGCCGCCTCCGGGAGCGCGACGGTCGTCTCGACGGAGGACTCCAGCCCCTGCAGCGCCTTCTCGACGGCGGAGATCTGGCGCGCACCCAGCGACTTCGTGGGCCGCGCGTCGAGCGGGCGCAGGTCGATCGGGCGTCGCTCGAGGAGCCGCTCCCGGATCACGGGTGCCTCCGCGTCCAGCCCGGACAGCCGCTTCTCCGTCACCGTGAGGGCGGCGTTGATCGCGGCGGCCGCCTCGGCACCCGCGGTCGGGCCCGTCTCCCTGGGCTGAACCGGCTCCGTGACGCGGGCGATCCACGCGGCCCGCCTGGTGCTCCGCCCGATGCACAGCGCCCGCCAGGCGCCCAGGCGCAGCTGCTCGTCGGCGCCGGCTGCCGTCGTGGCCGTCCAGAACACGGCGCCGTCGGAGAGCTCGAGGTCGGTGAGCTCGTCCTCGTGGCTGTCGACGGCGAGGGGCTCCGGATAGATCCGCACCAGCAGCTGGTGGACGGTGCGGGTGGGGCCCGCGGCGACGAGGACGCCGCGGCTGGGAAGCCTCCTGACCGTCGGCGCCACGCGCTGCTCGATCGTGCGGAACATCAACTCGACATCGGCCCGCTGGGCCTCCAGCCGCCCCACCTGCTGATCGCGCTGATACTCCGAGCGGAGCCGGGACAGCGCGGCAACCCCGGCCTCGAACGCCGCCCGCGCGGCGGGAAGCGCCGAGGCGAGGCGCTTGCTCTGCGCGGACGAGCCGGTCAGGAGCGGCTGCTCCAGGTGCGGCCGCATCGCCTCGATCGCGGCGGAGACCTGGTCCAGATCCGCCGACGCCGCCTGGACGAGCGGCGCCTCGACCTTCGTCTTGAACTCCTTCTTCTCCTTGACCGTGCCCACGAGCGTCGTCGCGTAGCGGCGGGCCTGCAGCCTCTTCAGCGTGGCGGAGAGCTCGTCGATGTGCTGCAGCAGCTCGCCGACGTGGTCCGTGTCGTCGGGCACCTCGGCGGTGGCGAACCGCGTCTCGACCCGCAGCGGGAGGAGGACGGCCGGCACCTGGGTGTCGAACCCCGCGGCCAGGGCCGCGAGCGTGTCGACCGCCCCGCTCGTGGCGGGGTCCGCGGTCAGCGTCGACCAATCGACGGCGTTCGTGCTCATGGCGCCTCCCTCCTCAGCCGACCGGGAGCATGTCGGTGGCGTGCCTGGCGAGCCACACCGGGTTCTTGGCTAGCGTCGACGCCACGTGCGCCGAGGTGGCACCCGGGACCCCAGGCGCCGGCGCCGCGAAGCGCAGCTTTCCGGGGCGCTCCATGAAGCAGAAGAAGAACCCCGCGTCGGTCGCGGTGCCTGCGGCCTCCGCCGGCGTCATCTCGAAGCCGTAGAGCGAGACGTCCGGGTCGAGCCCGCCGCGGATCACCGGGTACCGGATCTCGCCGTCGGTCGCGAGCGTGCGGCGGCCCGCGCCGTCGTACCTGCCCCGCTGGGCGAAGACGACGGTGTCCGGGAACTTCATCAGCAGCTCCGCGCGCACGACGAGCACCAGCAGCCCCGACAGCTGCGGCGAGTTGGTCCCCAGGTCCTTCCTCCACCCGGGCAGCACCGGGATGTCGGGCGGCCGGACGGCGCCCGCATCGCCCGCGTCGAAGAACCTCCGGAAGTAGGTGCCGCGCTGGTCCGTGGGGTACTCGTTCCAGAGCAGCTCCCTCGCGAACTCGGTGTTCACGCCGGCCAGCATCGACTCGATGAAGCGCACGTTGGGCACCATGAGCGAGATCGACTCGGGCGGGAGGCCCCCGATGTTCGGGATGATGTAGTCCTGCCCCAGCAGGCGCAGGGGCTCGAAGAGCGCGTCGTCGAAGGTGGGATAGGCCATCACCGGCGTGAGCCTGTGGTCCTCGGCGAGGCCGGCCGCGAGTTCCTCCTCGCCGCCGACGACCGACGCCACCCTCGCCAGGATCGTCACCTGCGGCGCCAACTGCATCGACACCTGGGCGGCGAGCGCGGTGAGCGGCGAGAGCGCGGCGGCGGGACCCGGGATGGGCCGCGCGTCGGCCAGGTCCGTGAGCCCGCCGAAGGCGGAGAGGAAGTCCTGGGCGTTCTGGAGGCCCGCCGCGGGGGCGATGGTCGTCGGCGCAAGGCCGGAGGCGGGCGCGATCACGGTGCCGAGGTAGCTCTTGCCGTCGATGTTGGTGCCGTAGTGATCGGTGAACGCGGCCGCCGCGATCCGCACCGTCGTGGGGTTGTTCCCGACGCCGAGGGCGACCGCCGTCACCGCGTCGATCAGTGCGACGGCGTCGGTGCGGAGATCCGCGAACGCCGTGTCGGCCGCCGGGAAGGCGGCGTCCAGCCTGCCCCGCGCGGCGGTGCGCAGCTGGGCGACGGTCAGGCCGGCGAGCGTGCCCGCGAGCCGCCGCGCCTCGACCTCCTCCCCGACCAGCACGGGGAACACGTCCCGGCCGCGGGGCACCTGTTGGGCGACGGCGTCGATGGCCTGCAGGACGAGCGTCGGCGCCACGCCGAGCACGGGATCGGGGGCGGGCGGGGCCGCCGAGACGGCCGCGGCCGCTCCGGGGTCCTCGTTGAGCCGCGAGAGGAGCCCGGTCTCGATGCCGAATCCGGGCGTGGTGGTGAGCGTGGCGATGAGCGGCCGGGCCGGGCGGGTGATGCGGCGGAAGGCGGGCGCCTGGGCGGCGGCGGGCACGCGGCTGGCGTCCACCTCGCCGCGGATCGTCGTCGCGCCCGTGTCGGCGGCGCGCAGCGCCGACTGGATGCCGGCGCTCAGGCCCAGCAGCCGGTCGGGGCCGGCGTGCGCGATGTGCTTGGCGTAGACGCGGTCGCTCGCGGTCATGGCGAGGTCGGCCTCGCGCAGCCGCTGGTTGACCGCCTCGATCTCCTCGACCTGCGCCCAGGCGCGCTCCATGTACTCCTCGTCGCGCTGGCGGACGATCTCGGCGCCCAGCCCCGCGGCGGCCCGGTTGCGCGGGTCGAGGTTGAGCTCCGCCACCCAGCGGGTCTCGGCGGAGGTGGCGTCGGCGACCCGCGCCAGCCCCGCGTGCTTCCTCGCGTAGGCCGGCGGAGTGACGATGGGGTCCTCGCCGGCGTCGGCCCCGCTGCCGCGGAAGTCGACGGCCAGGTCGACCAGGTCGCGAAGCTGGTCGCTGATCGGCGCGCCCGGCGACGCCGGGTAGGGCGTCCGCCCCGCGAAGTCCACGGGCGCGAGCGCGCCCTCGAAGCCGACGGTGGTGCCCGGCGCCACGTCGACGCCCGCGCCCGGGTTCGAGATGTCGAGGTCGCGGGTGCCGAAGCCGTCCGCCTCAGCGCGGAAGGCCTTCGGGCGCCGCGCGAGGGACTCGAAGTCGGCGACCTCACCCGCGCGGAAGGTCCAGTCGTAGAGCACGGGGAAGACCCGCGGCTGCCCCTGGCCCCACGCCGGCTTCTGCGCCGCGACGGTGCCGGGCGCCGCAGGTAGCCGGAGCCCGGCCAGCCTGCCGGTCTCCATCGCGGGCACCACGAAGGCCCGGTAGCCGGTGTTCGGCTCCAGCCGCCGCGGGCTGAGCAGCCGCGACAGCGCGAGGTCGGGGGCCGCGTTCACCCGGTCGTCGAGCGTGGCGCCGGGGTCTCCGCCCCTCAGGTCGCCGTGCGCCTGCACGTGCGCCCACGCCCAGGTCTCGGTGGGGCTGGGCAGCGGCGCGGCGTCGGTCACGGTGAGGATGGCCACCTCGCCGGGCACGGGCGTCACCGTGTACTCTCCCTCGGCCAGCACGAGCAGCGCGATCCACGGCCGCAGCCGATGGTCCGCCGTCGCCTTGGCGGGCGTGTACCGCCAGGGGAAGTCCTCGTCGTAGAACTCGACGTAGGCCAGCTCGCCGGGGGTCGCGGTGAGGCCGCCGGCCACCGGCATGACGCGCAGCACCGAGTCGGGCCGGAAGCCCTTGACGTCGCCCGGCCCCACGAGCGCGACGGACTGGCTCACGGCGACGGGGGCGATCGTCGGGGCGCCCGGGACGGGCACGGACTCGACGGTCAGCGACGCGGTCAGCGTTGCCCGGTCCTTCGGGCCGGCGTCCGGGTTCGCACCCAGGTGGTCCACCTGGTCGACCTGCGTGGCGACGCCCCGCCGCGACCACGGCAGGAAGCTGTACTCGGGCAACTCAAAGGACAACTTGCACCCCCGGGACGATCTGGAAGTGACGCCCGTCGGCGGGGAGCGCCGCGAGCCTCTGCTCGGCGTCGGTGCGGCTGAGCAGCATGGCCGACGTCGCGGGCAGCCCGTCGACGCCCAGCGGCACGAGCGAGTCCGTGGCCGTGACCGCGAACAGCGGCTCGGCGACGGCGGCCTGCTTGACGAGGCCGCGCTCGGCCAGCTTGACCTGCGCCCTCGACGGCACGGACGCGGCGATCGCGCCGCCTGCCACCAGCTGCGAGAAGTTCAGGTGCGGGTTCGCCGCCACCGGGGGCGGCGTCGGGGCCTCGGGGTCCGGGTCGTCGATGACGATCATCTGGTAGGTCTGCGGGTGGTGCAGCACGAAGTCTGCCGCGAGCGACTGCCCGGAGGTGGCCTGCGCGCCGTTGGGCCGCTCCTCGAACGCCGGGGCCTTCAGCAGGTCGGGGTTGGTGCTGCCGGCGCCCGCGAAGGTCGACGGCGAGAAGGGGGCCGTGACGTCGTCGAACTCGACGGGAACCGGCGCCGAGCTGCCGAGAGAGAACCCCGTGATGGCGACGCGCCGCACGTCGCTCGGCGGCGTCTTGCCCACCAGCCCGATGTCGGTCTCGAGCGGCACCAGGTTCTGCCGGACCGAGAGCAGGCCCGCGGCGTCGACGACCAGCGCGCCGCTCGGCGGCGGGAGCAGCGCCACGCCCGCCGACGACGTGGAGCTCAGCTCGGCGCTCCAGTTCGTCGGGTCGCGGAACTGGTCGAGCAGCCGGGGCAGGACCGGCTCGGCGGGGATGCTGGCCTCGTGGGCGTCGCCGAACGTGGCCTCCACCTCGATGCTGATCGAGAAGAACAGGATGCGGATGCGCGCGGTGCCGTGCGCGTACCAGGGCGTCGGGCCGCGCAGCCGCAGGCGGAGGTCGATCGAGCAGATGTCGCAGCCGCCCGCCGTCACGGCCAGCCTGCCCCACATGCTGGCGTCGATGAGGAACGGCACGAACTGCACGAGCACGTCGAAGCCGAGGTCGCCGCTGATCGAGAACCCGTCGACGCCGACGAAGAACTCCAGCCGGGCGCCGAACTGGATGGTGTTGCTCGTGATGGCGAAGTACAGCTTGAGCGTGAGGCGCGGGTTGTCCTTGAGCAGCGACAGCGTGAGCCGGCGCATCGCGGGGAGCCTGAGGTGCGAGGCCGGCGAGTAGGCGGGGTGGAAGCCGCCCACCGAGATGACGAGGTCCGGCTTCGCGCCCCAGCAGAAGCGCACCGCGATGTCGCCCTCGAGGCTGAGCTTGAAGTCGCCGTAGCCGATGAACGAGTCGTAGATCGAGGCGTCGAAGTACAGCAGGCCCGCGCGCACGTCGATGCCGCCGATGAACGCCACCTTGAGGTCCACGACGGCCTCGTCGGGCGTGGGCAGCGCCAGCCGCAGGACCCCGAGCAGCGCGACGGATGCCTGGGGCGCGATCTCGAGGATGATGCCGATCTTGAGCGTGACCAGCGCCGGGTTCATCCACGTGATCATGGCCATGGGCGCGATCAGGAAGTGCCCCTCCTGGACCGGGAACGCCTCCTCGAGGTCGCGGATGATGACGTCGATGCGGTTCACGATGTCGGTCGGGAACAGGATGGAGTCGGCCGTGCCCGTGCGGAGGCCGTCGCGGATCCGGTCGACGTCCATCCCGCGGTTGAGGCCGAGCAGGCCGCCCGCGCCGGCGAAGAAGAAGCCGTAGCCGAGCGGGATGGGCACCGGAAGCGTGACGGTGATCAGCATCAGCAGCGAGAAGCCCGGCGAGCCGTCGGGATTCTTCGTGGTGACGATGCCGATCGCGGTGAGCGCGAACTTCTCCAGCACCGCGATCTCGAGGGCCCCGACGTAGCGGCCGCGGGCCTCGTCGACGAGCAGAAAGCCGCCCAGCCGGATGCTGGAGGCGTCCAGCGAGAAGCCCGCGCCGTCCGGCGGCTTGAACGAGACCACCGCGCCGGAGCGCGAGATGGTGACGCGCAGCCCGACGCGGTCGACCGTGACCGCGATCGGCCCCAGCTCGGCGTTGCCCGAGAGGGCCGCGATGACGTCGGTCCGGTCCCCGAACAGCGCCGCCAGATACAGCTCGCGCAGCAGGACGACGTCGAAGATGTTCAGGTTGAGCGGGAAGGTGAGCTCGATGCCGTTGTCCAGGTTGCCCGGGCCGCCGTGGACCTCAAGGCGGTCGTTGCGGTAGGCGACGGCCATGGTGAAGCCCGCGCCGAGCTCGGTCGGGATCAGCTTCGCGACGAACGAGTCGCCGTCCCCGCCGTTGACCCGCACCGCCGTGTTCCTCAGCTCGACGGCGCCGCCCAGGCTGTCGACGACGAACCGCGGCTGCTGCGTGGCCGGGTTCCAGAAGTCGAAGCTGCCGAAGAACATGGCCGCGATGCCGCCCAGCTGCACCACGCCGTCGTCGCCGCCGAACAGCGGGTGAGCGTCGTCGGCGCCGGCGATCCGCAGGCCCAGCCCGGCGATGTCGAGGCCGGGGGCCGGGGCGACGGGGAGCGCCGGGTCGGTGGACGGGCCGATCACCCAGGCCGTGATGCCGCGGCTGTCGCCGATCCAGTCCTGCGCGCCGAAGAGCAGCCCGACGGAGACGTCGCCCGGGAAGGTGATCGACCCGCGCAGCCGGATGCCGAGGCGGCCCGCGTCCTCCGCGAACCCGAGCTCGAGCCCCTCGGCGAGCTCGACGCTCACGCCGGAGAGGGCCGCCTTGAGCGCCCCCAACCCCATCACGGCCGGCTCGGGGAACGGCGTCCTGAGTGCCAGCGGGCCGTCGGGGCTGGTCGCGACGCGGGCGCCGTGCAGGACGCGCTGGGCGCTCGGCCCGTTCTCCCAGAGAGGCTGATGCAGCAGCGCCTCCAGCTCGGGGAGGACGTAGCGGGTGACCAACGGCAGGAGCCACGACGCCGCCAGCTGCAGGCCACCCTCGGGGGTGAGGGTGAGGTCTGGCACCGGGACGAGCACGACCTGGACGTCGTCGGCCGCCTCCTCGCCCAGCGGCAGGATGCGCAGCGCCACCCTTTCGCCCGCGAGGGTGAACTCGGCCTCCGGCGTGAACCAGTCCAGCGGCTCACCGACGTCGATCCGGACCCGGACCAACCCCTCGAGCGCATCCAGGTAGCCGAGCCGTGCGGCGTCGATGGTGACCGGTCCGGTGTCGAGGTCCGTGAGCGTGACGAGCACCTGCGGGTGGCCCGCCGCGCTCCACCCCAGCTCTGCGCCGAGCGTGCCGCCGCCGGGCAGGTCCGCCTCCCACCGCAGCCGGTCGGCCACGCGGGTGACGCGGTGGCCGGGCGGGAGCGCGATCGGCCCCGGGGTGGCGCCATCGGGGAAGAGCCGCCGGATGTGGCCGACCAGCAGCGCCGGGTCGGTGACCTGGGCCTCCAGCCAGCCGGGGTCGAGCATGTGGCGCAGCTGCTCGGCCTGCGCGGCGCCGACGAAGCCGCCCGCGGCCGGGTCGTAGATGTCGAGGGCCTCGGCGATGTCCAGCGCGACGTCGAGCACCGGGTGCGTCGCATTCGCCGCCAGCGCGTCGGTGATCTCCTGCAGCACCCGGGGCACGAGCGCCGTCGCCGTGGCACCGAGCAGGTCGCCGAGCCCGGAGACCGTGGGCAACAGCTGGATCTCCCCCGCGTGCTCGGGCGTGACCACCAGCCGAACCCCGGTGGCGTCGACGCCGAAGGCGATGCCGATGGCGCCCCAGTCGCCCGGGAGGTCCACGGTGACGGTGATCGCGCCCGACGGCGTGGCGCGCACGTCCGTCGGCAGCGGCCCGGTCGTCAGCAGGTCGAGGCCGAGGGCGACGGTGGCGCCCACCACGTCGTCGCCGAAGCCGCCGGAGAGCTGCAGGTGCAGCGGCGCGGTGCCGGACGTGGTGAGGAGGAACCCGCCGGGCAGGGCGAGGCCGTGGGTGGCGTCCATCTCGAGCGCGTCGCCGATGGAGCGCAGCAGGTCGTTGATGCGCGCGCCGTAGAGCAGCCCCTCGGGCGTGGCCAGCCCGCTGGCGTCGCGCAGCCAGCCGACGGGGTCGCGGACCAGCCCGCTGATCGGGCCGACGGTGAGGCTCGGCGCGTAGTCGCCGAGGACCGCGGAGACCACGGCGGAGACGGCGAGGTCCGGGATCAGCTGCTCCAGCCGCGCGCGCAGGCCGACCGGGTCGAAGGGGACCAGGACGAGCGCGGTCCTGAGGGCCGGCGCGGCGGTCACGGTGATGCCGCCGTCGGCGGCGAGGTGGAAGACCACGGGGCCGAGGCCGACCGAGACGTCAAGCGCGCCGGTGTCGAGGTCGAGCAGCTCCGACTCGCCGACGACGTCGCGCAGCACGGCCAGCAGCGCGGCGCGGCGGTCGGCGAGCGTCCGGGTCGGCGCGGTCGCCAGCGCCAGGATGCCCTCGATCGACGCGCGGGGCCCCTCGCTGGTCTCGACGGTGGCCCCCGCGGCGGCGAGGAGGCGCAGCACGGCGTCGACGGGCGGGCTGTCCGCGGCCGAGCGGAGCTCGTCCAGGACGGCGTCGAGCGCGGCGCGAAGCTCGGCCTCCCCGAGCGAGATGGCGTCGCGCAGCGGCGAGGCGTCGACGGCGGCGTCCACCAGCCGCAGCCACGGCGCGACCCCCGGCCCGGGCGTGACCATGACGCCGGCCTCGAGCCTGCGCACGCGGACGCCGAAGGGGCCATCGGACAGCGCGCCGTCGCCGACGAGCCAGCCGTCGGGGCGCAACGTCGTGGTGCCGAGGCTGAGCGCGGTCGCCGGCCGAGCCGGCTCAGCGGCGCCGGGGACGAGCCGCAGGCGGGCGAGATCGATCCGCGCGTCGACGGCGAGCGCGATGCCGCGCTCCTCGTCCTCCGGCGCGTCGGACTCGGGAGTGGTCAGGCCGAGCCGAACACCGAAGGCCAGGTGCGTCGGCGGGTCGCCCGCCGGAGCCACCGGGGCGCCGGCGAGCTGCGCGGCCAGGTCGCCGGTGAGCTGCGAGCCGATGGCGAGCCGCGGCACCGTGTCGACGAGGTCCGAGGCCGCGCCCGCGAACCAGCCGGGCTGGAGGGGGCCGCCGCCGGGCGCGCCCGCGCCGTCGAGGAGCCCACCCAGCCACGCGAGGGTGCTGCCGAGCGCGGTCGAGGCGCCGGTGCTCGCCACCGCGGAGGCCACGCGGACGGCGTCGGCGGTCATGCTGTCCACGAGCGGCGTGAGGTCGGAACCCGCATGCGGGGTGCCGAGCGTGATCAGGCCGCTCACCAGGTCGGGGCGCGCGGCCGCCAGCCCGCGCGCGACGACGCCGACGGTGGAGTGCGCCACCACGCGCGGCGCCTGGCCGGTGAGCGTGCGGATGCGCTCCGCCACCGCCCGCAGTTGCTCGAGCTCGGTCACGGCGTTGTCGGGCGCGAGGTCCGCCGTGAAGACGCCGGCCGCCGCCACGATCCGCGTCAGGTCGACCTCGGCGGGGTTGGGCAGGGCCCGCAGGTCGAAGTGCCGGGCGAGGCTCGGCGCGGCGCCGGTGAGGGCGCGGACCAGGTCGTCGTAGCCGGTGTGGTCGGCGAACGGGGCCGCGACCAGGAGGACGGGGCCCGTCCCGCCGGCCAGCCTGGCCACGACCTGCCCGATCACGGCGGGATCCCGCGGGAGCAGCCCGTGCGGGACGGTCACCGTCGCGCCGTGGTCCCAGCCCTCCGGCAGCTGCGACGACAGCGGGACCAGCCCGTCGCCGTCGGCCAGCCACTCGGCCAGGTCGTCGAGCCCCAGCGACAGGGCGTCGCGCGCGCGGCCCCGGAGCAGCGCCTCCAGGCGCGAGACGGAGCCAGGCCCCGCGGGTTCCAGCCAGACGAGGACGTCGATGCTCGTGACGCCCTCGGACGGCTCGGCCGCCCCGTCCAGGATGGGGAGGGCCCAGGGATCGTCGTAGGTTCCGGTGCCGGTGACCTCCCGCGGCACGGGGACGCCGGCGAGCGACAGGCCGCCGATGTCGACGCCGCCGAGGTGGATGCCCGTGGGCAGGAGGTCGCCGAGCAGCCGCAGCGCCTCGGTGACGAAGGCGCGCCCGCTGGCCGCGACGCCGGTGACGAGCCGCTGCAGGTGCGCGCGGAGGGCGGCCAGCGGGTCGTCGAGCAGGCGCTGTAGCTGACCGGGCCCGGCGAGCAGGTCGCCGAGCAGCGGCCAGTCGTCGGGCAGGCCAGGGAGGTCGCGGTGCAGGCCGAGGAGCGCCGTGAGCGCGTAGGCGGGCTCGCCGGCCCAGGAGCGCAGCGCGGAGCTGAGGAGCTGGCCGAGCAGGCGGACGGCGTCGTCGCCGAATCCGAGGTCGTCGAGGCTGCCGGGCAGGGCCACCTCGTACGGCCCGAGGGCGGCGCCGTCGACGGTCACGGTGACGCCGGACACCCCCGCCCGCCAGGTCGGGGCCTCGCCTGGGCGCCACTCCGCCCGTGCGGTGAACGGCCCGGACGCGAGCTGCAGCCCGGAGAGGTCAAGCGGGCCGTCGGGCGTGACCCGGAGGCGCAGCTCCGAGCGCCCGACGAGCGCGACGGCGCCCTGGCCCGTGGCCGGGAGGTCGACGGCCAGGAGCTCGACCAGGAGCCGGCCGTCGAAGACGCCCTGGGTGGCCTGGGCGAGGATGCCGAGGCGGAGGCGCTGCAGGCCCGCCGGGTCGGCGTCGGCGCGCGCGTTCCACGCGGCGAGCGCGAGGCTGAGGGGTCCCTCCGTGGCGATGGGCGTGACCCAGGGATCGTCGGCGGTGCCGCCGCCCTCGACGTCGGGGCCGAGCCCGACGAGCAGCGCCACCTGCGCGAGCAGGTGCGACCACGGATGCGCGGGGTCGGCCAGGATCTCCCGGTGGAGCGCGCCGAGGGCCGCCGTCGGGCCGCGGCCCAGCGCGGCCGGGTCCAGCAGATGCGGCGTGGTCGGGTCGGAGTCCGGACGGCGCAGTCCCACGAGGGTCAGCAACGCGCCCGCCACCGGGCTGTCGCCGATGGCGTCCTCCAGGATGCCGCGCGCGGCGTCGCCTACGACACCGATGACCGCGTCGGCGTCGGTGAGGTCGACGGTGCCGTGGTCGTCGCCGTCGATCACGACGCCGCGGACCTCCAGCCAGGGTGCGAGGGCGCCGTGCGCGAGGCGGAAGCCCGCCCCGATCCCGCCGACCCGCAGAGTGGGCGCGTTGTCGACGAGCCTGCCCGAGGTGGGGGCGACGAGGCCGACGGTGACCTCGGGCACCAGCTGCGTGTACCGGACGGGGGCCGCGGGGTCGGCGGGCTGGCCCGCGGCCGGCGGCAGCGGGATGCGCAGCACCGTCGCGGCGGCCGACAGGGCGACGGGCCCGGCGTCAACCTGCACGTCGATGCCGATCAGGAGGTGGCGGTCCGCCGTCGACTCCAGCACCAGGAACAGGTCGACGACGTCGGAGTCGAGCAGGCGGGCGCGGAACGGGTCCCCCGTCGCGCCGGTGCCGCTGACCGCGAGGTCGTCGCCGACGAGGCCGGCCAGGTGCGTCGCCCAGGCCGTCAGGGTGTCGGGGCCGTCGACGATGTCGACCAGCCACTCAAGCACCGCCTCGGGGCGGCCGAACAGCTCCTCCAGCGGCAGCGGCGGCACCCCGGAGGTGTCGTCCGGGTCGATCCCGAGCAGCGCGAACAGGTGCTCGCTCAGGCGCGCGAGCTGCTCGTTGCCGCCCGCCTCGGCGACCAGGAGGTCGAGGACCTCGCCCAGCAGCAGCCGCAGCGCCCGCACCAGGTCGGCGCCGACGGTGGCCGAGTCGACCACTAGGTCGACCGGGTCTCCCGCGCCCAGGTTGAAGTCGTCGACCGTGACCCGCACGCCCGCCTGGACGCCGAGGGGGGCCGCGTCGTCGGCATAGACGCCGACCGCGGCCCCGATCCTGGACATCGGGATGGCCGGGTCCGTGAAGCCCACGTCCACGCCGACGAGCAGCGGCCCTTCGGCGGTGACGGCGATCGCCTCCAGCTCGTCGGCCACGCTGACCAGCGGGAGCCGCACCGTGCCGCGGACCCGGCCGACGCCGTCGCCGAGGTCGCCGCTGCTCAGGGCCGCCGCGAGGCCGACGACGTCGTTCTCGACGGTCAGATACAGGTTGCCCGCCTCGGTGTCGAGCAGCGGGTACCAGCCCTCCAGGGCCGGATCCGTGGGAAGCAGCTCGTCGAGCAGGCGGAGCAGCGCGGCGCGCTGGACGGGGTTCGACAGGACCTTGGACACCGCGGAGAGCGGGTCCTCGAACCAGGTCGAGACGAGCTGTCCGTCGTCGTCCATCACGCCGATGGCGGTGAGCAGGCTGGTGGTCTGCGGGTCGACCCCGACGGTAAGAGTCATCGCACCCCCCAAATCCGGCGCTGGACGCATGGTCACAGTAGCCAGCGGCCGATCGAGGCGGCAAGGGTTCGCGGACGATTGTCTCCGAAAGGGCACGATTCCGTCGCCTCCCTCCTCTAGCCAACGCGGTTTACGTGGAGGAGAATCCCCAGAAACGAAGGGGGTTATCGTGGGCGTCGAAGACATCCTTGCCGCGCTGGGCCTTGCGCTCACCCCCGCCTGGGCGCCGCGCAACTTCCTGCGGTTCTTCCTCTCGGCCGCCGACGCCGCGCGGATCGTGCCGGGAAGCCTCCAGGTGAGCGAGGGCCCGCTCGACGGCCCCGCCGCGATGGACGTCTCGTTCACCGTCGCCGACCCCCAGGCGGGCGCGCCGCAGCTGCGCCCCCTCTTCCCCGGAAGCCTCGCGTTCGTCGCCGACCCCGCCGCACCCGGCGCCCTGCCCGAACCCGGGGCGATCCAGCTAACCCCCGCGGGCTACGCCACCTGGCGGACGCGCGGCGCGCTGCGGGTCACCATCGCCGACCCCGACGTCGAGTCCGCGCTGCAGCAGCACGCCGCCGGCCTGGGGGTCCAGCCCAACGTGGCGTTCTACTCCCCCGTCCTGCTCCCCCAGGACTTCCTCCTCACCACCGTCACGACAAAGCTGCGGAAGGACCCCGTCAAGAAGGGCGGCGTGGTCGTCCGGACGGGGAATGCCGCGTGGCCGAAGCACGCGGTGTCCCGCTTCCTGCAGGGCGCGCACGCGCCGGTGCTCCGCCTGGGTACCAGCGCCGCGGACGACGACGTCGCGGCGCACCCGATGCCCACCGTCGTGATGGGACTCGACGGGAAGGTTACCTTGACGATCGTCGTCGCCCGGGCGCAGCCGGCCCAGGACGGCCCGGACTCCGAGCTCGACGCCCTGGCGCCCGGGGTCGCGGCCACAGATCCCCGGCACCCGCGCAACGCGCCCCTTCCCGCCCGCCACGTCTACCGAACGCTGCGGCCGCACATGATCGACGCCGACGTCGGCGCCCCGGTTCCCGACGCGTGTCTGGCCTCCTGGCCGGCGGCGCGGCGCTACTTCCCGTTCCGCGTCACCCGCACCTGGCAGGACATCCCGAACTTCTCCGTGCTCTTCCCTCCGCGCAGCGCCGTCGTCGACGCGGCTCCTGGGGGCACGCTCACGCTGAAAGTGCCCGCGCACGGCGTGGTGTTCGTGCCCCAGGACCCGGGCTCAGGGACGCCGCTGGCGCTTCCTACCCTCTCGCTGACGGGCTTCACGCCGCTGCCGACGACGTTCCTCGACGGGTCGACCCCGGAGGCGTGGCGGGTCAAGAGCAGGACCGCACCGGTCGCGCTCTCGACCACGAAGATCACCCACGTGATCCTGCGTCGGCCGCTCCAGGAGGAGATCCTCGCCGACCCCGTGTTCCCCGCCCCGGAGGGCGCGCGGTGCACCTACATGTCGCTGCGCCGGGCGACGCGGGCGTTCGTCGATCACCGCGTCACCGGCGGGCGGCTCGCCCACGAGCGGAAGAAGACGAGCACGGTGACCCGCAACCTGATGGCCGCCGCATGGCCCCCCGACCCCGCGGCCCCGACGCGCGTGCAGAAGGCGCTGAAGGTGGCGGCCCAGGTGCTGCTGAACGCCAACCCGCCCCCGTCGGCCCCTCCCGGCCGCGCCCGCGATCTCGAGCAGGTGTGGGTCGCCTGCTTCCCCGACGACGTGCCCGCCCACGACATCGACGGCACCGGGAGCCTCGCCCGGACGAAGGTCTACACCGGCGGCGAGATGTTTTACGCCCTGTGGCAGACGATCGAGAACACGCTGAAGGCGAACGGCACCAAGAGGAACTTCTCGAACGAGGTCGTAGGGACCGGCGCCCCCGGGGCGATTGTCGCCATCGGGCTGTCGTCGGGCTTCGTGACACGACCGCCGCACGCGGCGCCGCACCCGAACGCTGCGGACCTCACGGCCAACGTCAACGACATGCTGACCGCGCTGGCCCCCGGAACCGCACTCCAGTTCTGGAACCTGGCGACGGACTACCGGGTGGAGCGCAGCAGGGTCGGCAGCATCGAGCAGTACGGCCACTCGCCGATCTTCCAGCGGTACATGGCGTCGGTGGGTGGGACGCCGTCCGGGATCGTCGTCGTCGACCAGTCCGGCCAGAACCAGAACTGCCCCGTCTCCACCGGCCGGATCACGTGGGGCGGCGCCCGCCAGGCCGTCTGGATAGCGGCGCAGTGGGATGACTGACCGTCCGCGTCTCTCGCTACGACGACCCGTCGGGGAGTAGAGTCCGCGCCGTGCAGGTCGTAGGAGTAGACGTTCCCCTCGCATCCTTCCGCGCGCTCATCCCGTCCCGCGAGGACTACCGCGGGCTGACCAAGCGGCTGCCCACCGAGCTGGTGGCCGGCCTCACCGTCGGCATCGTCGCGCTCCCCCTCGCGCTGGGCTTCGGCGTCGCCTCGGGCGTGGGCGCCGCCGCGGGTCTCGTGACGGCCGTCGTCGCCGGGCTCGTGGCCGCGGTGTTCGGCGGCTCGCACCTCCAGGTCTCCGGGCCCACCGGCGCGATGACCGTGGTGCTGCTGCCCGTCGTCGCCCACTACGGCGTCGACAAGGTGCCCCTGCTCGCCATCCTCGCGGGCCTCCTCCTCGTCGTCATGGCGGTCACAGGCATGGGCCGCGCCGTCGACATCATCCCCTGGCCGGTTGTCGAGGGGTTCACGTTCGGCATCGGCATCATCATCGCGCTGCAGCAGATCCCCCTGGCCCTGGATACGCCGAAGGGCGAGTCCGAGTCGACGCTCGTCTCCAGCTGGCAGACGCTGCTCGCCACCGACTGGGCGACGGCGACGGCGCCGCTCGCGGTGGTCGTCGGCGTCGTCGTCGTGCATCTGCTGCTGCAGCGGTTCGCGAAGGCGCTGCCCGCGTCGCTGGTCGCCATCGTGCTGGCAACGCTCGCCGCGGAGCTGCTGGGCCTTCCCGTGCTGCGGATCGGCGAGCTGCCCGCCTCTCTCCCCGCCCCCGCCCTCCCGGAGTGGTCGTGGCAGCTGGTCACGCAGCTCACTCCCCCCGCGATCGCCGTCGCGGCCCTCGCCGCGCTGGAGTCGCTGCTGAGCGCACGGGTCGCCGACGGCTTCGTCGCGGATGTGCCCCGCACCAACCCAGACCGCGAGCTGTTCGGCCAGGGCCTGGCCAACGTCGCCTCGGGCCTGTTCGGCGGCTTGCCCGCCACGGGAGCCATCGCCCGCACGGCGGTGAACGCCCGCGTCGGCGGCCGCACCCGCGTGGCCGCGGTCACGCACGCGCTCGTCCTCGTCGTCGTGATCTACGCGCTCGGCCCCGTCGTCTCCCTGATCCCGCTGTCCGCGCTGGCCGGCGTGCTGATCATGACCGCCGCGAGGATGATCAACCTCGCCGTCGCCCACCGCATCTGGCGCACCACCCGCTCCGACCGGATGACGTTCGTCGTGACGCTCGCCACCACGGTCGTCCTCGACCTCATCACCGCCGTCCTCCTCGGCGTCGCCATGGCGGCCATCCTGAGCCTGCGCCACATGGCCTCCACCTCGGCCGTGCGGCGCGAGCACCTCCCGGTGTCGACGCCGTCGGGACTCGTCGACTTCCCCACCCACGTCATGCACGACACCGTCGCGGTCTACCGGATCGACGGCGCCCTCTTCTACGGCGACGCGCGCCGGTTCGTCGACACGGTCAGCGGGGTCGGCGACGTGAAGGGCGTCATCGTCCGCGCGCACCGCACGCGGGTGCTCGACGCCTCCGGCTCGGAGGCGCTGCGCGAGGCCGGCGAGGCCCTCGGCCACCGGGGAATCCCCATGGTCGTGCAGGGCCTGACCGAGCCCCAGCTCCGCATCGCCGAGGCCGTCGGCGCCATCGAGCCCGGGCGCCACGCCGCGGAGTTGCCAGAGGCCATCGACCTGATGTGCGAGCTGCTCGGCAACCCCGACCATGCCGTCGTCACCGGGGAGACAACGCAGCTGTTCAGCTACGGCAGCTTCACCCAGACCAACGTGCACCGGCGCGTCTACGGCCGCCGCCTCGTCGGCCAGCTGGACTCGCTGCCGGGGTACAAGCTGCAGCTGGTCGCCGTGCCGTCGGACCAGACGGAGGTGCTGGGCATCACGACCCAACCGGTGGCCGTCAAGGGCGGCGACGACGACATCGTCGCGGGCAAGCGCTACACCGTCAACGAGTCCGAGCTCGCCGCGGTCGACGCCGTCAACGAGCGCCTGTTCCACCGCGAATGGGTGGAGCTGACCTCGGGCGAGTCCGCCTGGGTGTTCGTCGCTCGTTGAGCTCTCAGCTCATGGCCCGGATGCTGTCAAGTCGCTGGCGCCGTGCGAATGTAGGAGGGGAATACTCGACCGAAATCATCCGCGATCCTTCCTTGCCACGCGATGAGTTCGAGTTGCTGATTGGCGTCGCGGAAGTCCCCCTCCCGCGCCGCGAAGACCCTCGTCGCCTTCCGTTCGGGCCTATCGTCCCACTCCACCGAGTAGCCGAGGTCGGACTCGATGGCCTCTTTGTTAGCCTCCAGATGACTGAAGAGTGCCTTATCATCGGCGATCCGCAGTTGGACGTTGACGCGCTGCTCCACGGAGTTCACAACTAGGGAGATATCGATACCGCTCCTCCCGATCGCGATGTCATACCATGCCTGGGCCTTGGGGGTTCGGCCCAGCTTCACATGGGTCGCGTTTAGTCCGCACCACCGACGCAATCGCGTCCAGTACGCGACCTGGGTCTCCCCATGCTGGGTGGATCCCCTGTCCTTGCGCCAGATCTTGTTCCTCCGCGTGGCAATGAGGGCGTCGTCGATGTCCAGGCCGATCGCGTCTGCGAGGGCTCGTGCGTCCAACTGCTGGGCGGGATCAGCGCGGCCAGACTCATCGAACCGGATCCCTTCGGCGGCGAGGAAGTCCGTTGGCGGCTCGGTGCGGTCGGGGTCATTCCATCGAAACTGCGCCGACGGCTTGCCGTCCCAGGTGAGTACTCGCCATGCGCCGGCGATCGGGTTGTTCGCGACTGCGGTGCCGACGGCGACGGGGTGGCTTCCGACGACGATGGCCACCTCGCTGTAGGACGTCCAGTTGCCGGCGGGAATCCGCTCCACAATGGGGGCGATCCGGACCGCCAGGCCTTCGGTCTCGGCAAGGTCCACAAGTGACTCGTCGGGTCCAGGCCAGAGCTGAATGATCCGGTCGGCCAGTTCCTGGCTGCGGGTGGTGATCTCGTTTACCCCCCAGGTGGCATGCGTCGCGATCGTCTTGTTCAGCTCCAGCGGACTCTTCGCGAGTTGCCGCCGCTTCTGGGCGAAGGGCCGATTGGACATCTCGCTGTTGTAGCCGGTCAGCGTGAGGTTGCCTAGGGTGTGCACGAGGCGTTCATGCTCGACGGCGATGTCGGCGGCTTCAGCCAGGGTCTCCGCGAACTCATCCCGTGTCGCCTCTGACAGTGTCTGGGGGAGGACGTGCTCTATCGTGAGACCCTTCAGCTCTGCCTTCTCCTTTCCGCTGTACGACTCCTCCAGCCACTGCAGAATCAGGTTCTGCTGCTCCCTGCGGCCGTGGTGGTAGAAGGCCACGGTGCCGACAGACTCGCGGACCTGGGCGTCGGTCGCGAAGTGCTTGCGCCCCCTGGAGAGGTAAGCGCGTAGGGCGATGTCGACCTCGGGTTCGTTCGCCACGGCCGCCACTGCCTGGAGAAGAGTCTTGTTGATGCCAGCAGTCGCGCGGCCAATCACGATGCGGCGCACGAAGTACGAGACGAGGCACCGCAGTGCGTTGACGACCTGCTCGGTCGTGGCAGTCCCGGCGGCATGGCGAACCAGGATGCGCATGACGACCGGATAGGCGGTGGTTGACCCCCAGGCGATGATGCACGTGAGCCAATACCGGACGCCGGGGTCGGACTCACGGGCCGGGTTCAGGAGTGTGGCCAGGACGTCGCCGAGCTTGGCGATGCGGCTGATCTCGTCCTCGATCTGTTGAGGCGTCGTGAGTCGATCGAGACGCTTCTGCTGACCGGCGTGCGTATCCGCCTGCTTCGCGTTTTCATCGACCAGTACGAGGTCTAGCCAGAACAGCAGCTCGAGATTCCCCGGGGTGAGCTTCTTCTCAAGCGGCAGCCAGATTGCCCGGTAGACGGCGCTCGCTCGGTCCCCCAACCGCATGAACAGGTAGTTCTTGAGCAGGTCCGCCTGAGTGAGCGGCAGCCCGGTGTTGTTCAGCGACTCGAAGATGCGGTGGGCATTGTCCTGCGGTTCGGCGACCACGGCAACCAGGGCCAGGCCCCACAGCACGGCGTCCTCCAACTCCTCTGGGGAGACCGGGTCCTCCTCATCAGCGAGCTTGGCGATCTTTGCCAGGAGGTGGTGGTAGGTCGCACCGATCCGGTCGTCCTGCGGAACGGTGCCGACCGACCGGACGACGGCTTCATATGTCGCTCGGTCGTCCTGGGTGGGTAACAGCTTGGCAGGCTGATCCTTCACGAACTTGTTGATCAGATACTGGGTGTCAATGCCTTCGCGATGCTCCTCGCCACCGGTCTTCACCAGGTAGTCACGAAGCGCCGCCAGTAAAAGCGACAGCGTGGTCAAGCGCTGCTGGCCGTCGACGACCAGAAACCGGCTCATGCCGACGGCGGCGACGCCTGGGCTTGAGGCAAGTACGAGGGACCCGATGAAGTGGGTTGCGTCTGGAGTAGTCCGGCGGACACGCGCGATGTCGATCAGGTCGGTCCACAGGCGGTCGACGTGCTTCGGCCTCCAGGCATAGGTACGCTGAAACAGCGGCACTGCATACTGCTTCTTACCCTCCAGAACGCTCTCAAGGCTCGTCTGCTCGGCCTGAACCACCACCAGCTCCCATCGCACATCAGTCAGACCCATCATGCCCTGACGGTCGGACACTCGGGCGCGCCAAGGTGATCTCATCGGGTAGTGCTGCGGCCTACGTGCCCGAATGGCGCCGCCTAGCCATGAGGACGACCCTGCGTCGGAAGGCCACCGCCCCGTCCCCGTAATGATCGCTCATCCAGCGCGGCCAGGATGCATCACATCGGATATCCACGGGAAATCTTCGCCCATTCCGGTTATCCACAGTTCGTCGTAACCCACTGGCGCACTCAACACCCGCTATTGCACACTGAAGAGTTGCCCAACCCACAATATGCCCGTTATCTAATCGTTACTAACGATATTTCCAGTTCAGGGGTTAAATCCCTAGAAGTTCCGAGTAATTTCGCGTAGAATAGAACGCATGAACGATGACGTGCGGGGCCTGGGGCAGCAGTTCATGACTGCCGCCTGGAACACCGCGCGCACCAACACCTCCCGCAACCACGCCACCGAACTCGACGCACTATTGAGCCTTCTCGATGAGACTCAGGCCCAGATCGCCGGACTGAAACTGCACCTCATCCACGAAGCACGCATGAACGGCGTCGACGTCGTGACCGACCGCGTCCGCGCCACCACCCGCACCACCACCGCGCAGGCCACCGCCGCGCTGAGACTCTCCGAAGACCTCGCCGAACGATTCCCTCACGTCGCACGGGCACTAGAAGAAGGTGTGGTGTCGCTGGCGCAGGCAGAAGCCATCGTCGCAGGGCTGAAGAAGCTCCCCTACACCCTCACCCGCCACGACCTCGAGGTAGCGCAGGCCACGGTGCTCAGCTACGCCGAGGTCCTCGGGCCCAAAGAACTCCGCATCCTGGCCTCCCGGATGGTCGAGGTCCTCGACCCCGCCGGAGCCGAGGACGCCGAAGCGCAGCGTCTCGCCGACGAGGAACGCCGGGCGAAGGCGGGCAGGTTCCTGAAACTGCGCCCCGACCACCACGGCTCCATGACCATCACCGGACGGCTCCCGATCGCGGATGTCGCGTTGATCGACGCGCAACTCGAAGCGTTGATGCCGCCGATCTCCTCCTACCGCAGCAACGACGAACTTCCCACCCCGGAGATGCGGCGCGCTGATGCGCTGGTCCTGCTCGCCGAGCAGGCCGCGAACGCCGGCACCCTGCCCGCGCAAGGATTCGACCGGCCCACCGTGAAAATCACCATCCCGCTAGAGACCCTCACCGATGGCCTCGGACCCGCCGCCACACTCGACGACGGCCAGCCGATCAGCGCCGGCCAGGCGCGGCGCCTGGCGTGTGATGCCGACATCATCCCCGTCGTCCTGGGTGGGAACTCCGAGATCCTCGATGTCGGACGCTCCCAGCGGCTGTTCACCAAGGGCCTCCGCATCGGTCTCATCGCTCGCGATCAGGGCTGCGCATTCCCCCATTGCGACGTAACCGCCGCAGCTTGTGAGGGGCACCACATCATCCCCTGGCACCAGGGTGGCGACACAGCCCTTTCCAACGGAGTCTTGCTCTGTCCTTGGCATCACCGGTTGATCGAACCCGACCCCGGACAATCAGAGCATTCCCAATGGCAGGTGTTCCTTGACCCCGACACCGGCAGGCCGTGGTTCACCCCACCCCGACACATCGATCCCGCGAGACGGCCCAGGCAACACCGCCGATACATCCTGGGCGACATCATCCTCACCAAACCCGATGAAACGCTCCGCGGCACCATGCCCGGGTTCGAGGAGACACCACTGTCGGAGGCGCCACCCTGCCCACGCGATGGCGTCGAACCATGCCCCCACACGTGGCCACCGTCGGACAAGCCCAACCCTTGGCACCCCAAAGAAGACCCGAACACCGCGGCGTAAACCGGCTCAACCGGTCGGGATGCTGACTTTGGCGAGCCGCTCCTTCCATCTCGACGCTACCGGACCTTCGCGACGGCGAAGGTGCGCCGGGGGGCGACGTACGCCTCCTGCGACTCGATCAGCAGCAGCTCGCGCACGCCCGCGTTGTGGGTGTTCTCCACCAGCTCGAAGACGCTGGCGGCGGTCTGCCCCAGCGCGAACGCGGCGTCGCCCGTGGCGCGGAGGTGGGCCGAGAACAGCGCGGAGGTGACGTCGCCGGAGCCGTTGCGCTTCTCCGGCAGGTACGGCGTCTGCACCAGCCAGGCACCGTCG
>RRZT011427273.1_pt1 | contig 27234 bp, 24 predicted proteins | sample 2165551 | NCBI WGS metagenome assembly RRZT01 (sample SAMN10456910, study PRJNA506462) | wastewater metagenome | biome: wastewater; feature: sludge; material: wastewater sludge; isolation source: wastewater sludge with Escherichia coli K12::gfp cells carrying plasmid... | place: USA: Moscow, Idaho... | reverse complement strand
GGTTTGTTCTCAAGAGAATGGCTGTAATGTGACCAACCAGGGTTGGTTATTCTCTATAATGTAACAGGAAGCAAACAGGGGAGCCTGACGTCATGAAATTTGTTGATGAAGTCCTGGTCCGGGTTGAAGCCGGTGACGGTGGTAATGGTTGCGTTAGCTTCCGTCGTGAAAAATATGTACCTAATGGTGGTCCGGATGGTGGTGATGGTGGTGACGGCGGCGATGTTTATCTGCTGGCTGACAACAACCTGAACACGCTGATCGACTATCGTTTTGAGCGTTTCCATATGGCTGAGCGCGGCGAGAATGGTCGTGGTGCAAACTGTACCGGTGCCCGTGGTAAAGATCTGGTGTTAACGGTACCCGTTGGTACTCGTGCTACCGATGAAGATACCGGCGAAGTGCTGGGTGATCTGACCAAACACGGTGACCGTCTGCTGATTGCTAAAGGCGGATTCCACGGTCTGGGTAACACCCGTTTTAAAAGCTCGGTAAACCGTGCTCCACGTCAGAAGACAATGGGCACAAAAGGCGAACAGCGTAACCTGAAAATGGAACTGTTGCTGCTGGCTGATGTCGGTATGCTGGGTTTACCAAATGCGGGTAAATCGACTTTCATCCGTGCCGTTTCTGCTGCACGTCCAAAAGTAGCTGATTATCCGTTTACCACACTGGTGCCAAACCTGGGTGTGGTTCGGGTTGGTACTCAGCGTTCTTTCGTGATAGCTGATATTCCAGGTCTTATTGAAGGCGCTGCTGAAGGTGCCGGGCTGGGTATCCGCTTCCTGAAGCATCTGGAACGTTGCCGTGTCTTGTTGCATCTGGTCGATATCTGTCCTGTTGATGAATCTGATCCTGCTGAGAATGCAAAAGTCATCATCCATGAACTGGAAAAATACAGCCCGAAACTGGCTTCAAAACCACGCTGGCTGGTATTTAACAAAATGGATCTGATGCTGGAAGATGAAGCAGAAGAAGTCATTCAGCGAGTGATGGAAGCGCTGGAATGGGAAGGTGAAGTATTCCGTATTTCTGCTGTTAACGAAGGAGGTACTGCGCCTATTTGTTATAAAATCGCCGAATATCTGGAGTCATTGCCGAAAGAACAGTTAGCACAAACTGCCGCACCAGAAACAGTCGAGTTCATGTGGGATGATTACCACAAGGAACAACTGGCTAAGGTTGCGAAGGTTGAGCCTGACGATTTCGATGATGACGATTGGGATGAGGATGACGACGACGGCGTTGAAATCATCTATACCCGTGAATAATAATGATCCCTCACTTTGTGAGGGATTTTTTTTGAGGTAATTAGTGTCTGTATTTGCAAGCGCATCAGCATTTGAACTCTTTATTTACCGGCATATTCGTATTATCCATGTCGTAAAAATCTGTCTGGCACTATTAATCGCGCATCTCATCAATGCCTTTTTCCCTGTTCCCTATTTTGCCTGGACCTCCGTTACTATCGTCATCATTATGCTGACACTCCCGCAAGTGGGGGGCGCATTGGAAAAATCAATTGAGCGGATCATTGGCACGATATCAGGCGCATGCTATGGCATCGCAATTTTGCTCCTGACCAGCAATCCCTGGTTGATAGCTTTTCTGGCGATGCTGGGGATTGCCGCCACTGCATATCGGGCCACCAGCAAGATGGGATATGCTTATCTGGTCGCTGGTTTTACTCTGATTATGGTACTGGATGGCGGTAGCCAGTCATTTGATGAAGCGCTATGGCGGACGGGTACTATTTTACTGGGTTGTGTTATTGCCTTGCTGGTATCTCTGTTCGTATTACCACTCAGGGCACGGAATGAATGGCGCTGGCAACTGGCTGAATCATTACGGCGTATGGGGAAGATCTGGCAGGCACATTTGTCGCCGAATGTCGTGAAACCACTGGCTACCAGAGCCATGTTGAAAAACGTGGAGCGTGCTATTCAGCGACAGAAATCATTGCATAAATCAGTGACGCTGGAATCTAAGCCCTTGCGGCATCACAGTGATGTACTGGACGAGTTGGTCGCGGCTCAAACCCGTTGTTTGTTATTGCTCGAATTACTGGCACAGACCCGCTGGGAAAATAGCCGCAGTGCAGTAGTGATTCAGGAGTTATTTTCATTAGGTTTTGCCGGGCGTGAACTTGGGCAGGATCTGCATGATTTATCGCTTTTTTGTGCCGGAAGCAGTGATTTATTACCGCCATCACGCCAGGAATTGCTGGTGAGCTATAAAAAAGAAATTCAGGCCACATTATCCGGTCAAAGCAATTTTTCTCTGAATGCTAATGGCTACGCATGGCTGGTTTATCAGGCCGGACTGCAGATGGAGCATATCAATAGTTTGATCCGGCGCATTACTGTGGTGACTGATCTGAGTAATGCGCAAAAATCTGGTTCGTGGTGATATATGAAAATGATATAAACTAGTCTGGTTTATTTACTTACATAATATAGAAGGCAGGAATCAGGGTATGCAGAAGCAAGGAGCGCTGTTGTCCCGGGAAGAGCAAACAAAAATTACCCGGGTGCTGGTGAAAACTGCACAAATGCTGGCGCAGTGCGGCGCAGAAAGCCGCTTGATTGAGCAAACCACCTGCCGTGTCGGCGCAATGCTGGGTGTTGAAAGTGTTGAGATGGCAATCTCTCCCAGTGCGATTGTTTTAACAACATTGAATCATGGTTCCTGCATTACTACTACTCGCCGCGTACATGAGCTGGGTATCAACATGCATGTTTTGTGTGCTATCCAGCGGGTATGTATTTTATGTGAAAAGCGTCTGCTGACTACGGTGGATGATGTTGATAAGCATTTATCTGAGATTAAACCATTCCGTTATAACCGCTGGTTAGTGGTTCTAATGGTTGGTCTTTCCTGCGGTGCATTCAGCTTATTGTTTGGTGGTGACTGGCCGGTATTTTTTACCACGACAGTAGCATCAGCGGTGGGGATGTTTGTGCGTCAGGAAATTGCACATCGTCATTTCAGTCCGTTAATTAACTTTGCGACAACGGCTTTTATTGCGACATCTATTGCCAGTATGGCGACTGTTTATCAATGGGGGGATCAACCCTATCTGGCGATGGCTGCCTGTGTATTGCTGCTGGTTCCCGGTTTCCCGCTAGTGAATGCTGTATTTGATATGGTTAAAGGCTATTTCAATATGGGGCTGGCTCGCTGGGGGACGGCGACATTATTGACTGTGAGCGCGACAGCCGGAATTGTGCTGGCGATGAAATTAACCGGTGTCTGGGGATGGAACCCATAATGCAATTGTTACAAGCGCTCCTATTTGATGCCTTTTGGTCGGCTATTCCGGCTGTGGGGTTTGCGATGATTTTTGCTGTGCCGCCACGGATGCTGAAATATTGTGCTATCGGCGGTGCTTTTGCACATAGCTTTCGTATGTTGCTGATTCATCTGGGTATTCCGATTGAATGGGCAACGTTTATTACAACGACGCTGATTGGACTGATTTTTGTTTATATTTGCCGGCGATTGGTGGCTCCCCGGCCGGTATTCACCGTGGCATGCATTATTCCCATGATCCCCGGCAAATTTGCTTTTAATACCATTATTGCAATATTAACCATGAACAGCAGTGGGGTGACCGAGCAGCTCCTGCAAGCAGGTATTGAGAATGGTTTAAAAACGTTGTTTATTCTCTTTGCACTTTGTTTCGGGCTTGCTGTACCTTCGTTGTTTATTTACCGTAACAGACCAATAGTATAATTCTATGCAGATTTCTTTGATTGTAGCGATGGCTCAGCACCGGGTTATCGGACGTAGTAATCAGATGCCCTGGCATTTACCTGCCGATTTGCGTCATTTTAAAAGTGTCACTTTAGGTAAGCCGGTGATCATGGGGCGTAAGACCTTTGAATCGATTGGCCGCCCATTACTGGGACGCCGTAATCTGGTGATTACCCGGAACAGTGATTGGCAAGCGGATGGCGTTGAGAGTGTTAACAGCTTGGATGCGGCTCTGGCGCTGGTAGGCGATGAAGCTGAGGTGATGATCATCGGTGGGGGGCAGTTATACCGTGAAGCGTTGCCGTTAGCGCACCGGCTGTATCTGACCCATATTGATCTGACGGTGAATGATGCAGATACCTGGTTTCCGGATTACTCAGTCTGTCGCTGGCAGACAGTAGCGGAAGAGATGCACTGTGCTGATGAAAAGAACCCGTATAACTATCGTTTTGAAACCCTTGAACGTTGCGCATAATAAATGACCCGGTTAATTCCGGGTCATTGCAGTTTATTCTCCGCCACTGGCGTAAGCCGGACAGTTCAGACTGAACATGGCGTTGTCATCCCAGCGCCATAAAGTCAGCTGATTGCCCCAGACACAACCAGTATCTAACGCTTTGATCGTCGGTAAAGGACATTTTCCCATTAGAGCGGCCCAGTGACCGAAGACCAGATGGGGCTCATCCGGTGCGGCCTGGCGTACTTCAAACCAGGGCGCCAGCAGAGCTGGTTTGTCTGAGGGTGCTTCCTTACATTTAAATTCCAGGCTGCCATCATTGCGACAGAATCGCATACGGGTAAAGCTATTAATAATATAGCGCCAGCGCGGCAGCCCGGTAAGGCGGGCATCCCAGTGTGAAGGTTCTTCACCATACATATGCCCCAGCAACCAGTTTCCCTGATCGCTGCGGAGCAGCATTTCCACTTCGCGGGCACAGCGACGTGCGGTAGCCAGATCCCATTGCGGAGATAAACCGGCGTGCGTCATCATGACCGGTAACGTCGGATGTTCTGCCATGATCGGCCGGGTACGTAGCCAGGTCATGAGTTCGTGGCGATCCGGTGCGGTAAGAATATTTTCTGTTTTATCTTTTTTCTTGGCTTGGGAATAACCTGCATCAACCGCCAGTAAGTTCAGATCATGATTACCAAGCACCGTGGTTGCCCGGTCACCTAATCCGTAAACAAACCGCAATACATCCAGTGATTTCGGCCCGCGGGCAACCAGATCACCTGTCAGCCAAAGTTCATCATGCTGGGGATTAAATTGTGCAAGTGCCAGTAATTGCTGTAATTCATCATTACATCCCTGGATATCGCCAACAAAATAGGTTGCCATACTTCAACACTCTACTCAGCAGGTTGAGCGATTATTCTGCGTCAGTGCAGGATAATGCGTAAGGAAATCAGTTAATCAGATGCGGGATTGCCAGTGCGAAAGGTGCAATGGTTACCTCAAATAACTGTTCGTTGTGTTTATTCCGGAAGGTATAACTACCGCGCATACAGCCGAAAGGTGTCTTCAACAGCACACTACTCTGGTAAGTGTAAGACTGACCTGCTGTGATAACGGGTTGCTGCCCGATCACGCCTTGTCCCTGTACCTCGGTTTGCTGACCATTGGCATCGTTGATCAGCCAGTGACGATCCATCAGCTGTATATCACCATCCGTATGATTACGGATGGTGATTTCATAGCCAAAGGCATACTGAGCTTCTTCCGGAGCAGATTGTTCAGCAAGGTAGAATGGACGCGGTGTGATCAGTATACCCGGCATAGTGCATCCTCAGCGGTGAGTTGTCAGCCAGTTAGCAATACTTACAAATTGTGCCAGCGTCAAGTTTTCTGGTCGCAGGTTTGGATTAATATCAATCTCCTCCAACTGCTCGGCAGTAATGAAACTACGGAAGGTGTTACGGATAGTCTTACGCCGTTGGCCAAAACCTTCCTGACAAACGCGTTGCAGGTCAGCGATGTTGAGTGCTTCATATGGCCGTTTCTTCCATGGTGCCAGACGCACAACCGCAGAGTTTACTTTAGGTGCGGGTTTAAATGCGTGCGGACCTACTTCCAGTACTGGCATTACCTGACAGTAATACTGAGTCATTACTGTCAGACGGCCATAATCTTTACTGTTCGGACCAGCAGCCAGGCGTTCTACAACCTCTTTCTGCAGCATGAAATACATATCAGTAATATATTGTGATTTTTCCAGCAGATGAAAAATCAGCGGGGTTGATATGTTGTAAGGCAGATTGCCGAATATGCGTAACGGACGACCCGGCTGCGCCAGTTCGTCAAAGTTAAATTTCATCGCATCGGCTTCGTGCACAATCAGCTTGTCTTTCAGGCGTGGATGCTCCCGCAGACGGGCAGCCAGATCGCGGTCGAGTTCAACGACATGCAGTTTATCTATCTGATCACAGACCGGTTCGGTAAGTGCGCCAAGGCCAGGACCAATTTCGACCATAACATCATTCTGACGGGGTGCTATCGCTGATACGATTGAATCGATCGTGTATTGATCATGCAGAAAGTTTTGGCCAAAACGTTTACGGGCGCGGTGACCGAGATGAACATTGTCATTAATCATTGTTTATGAGATACCATTGAAATCGCTTGTTGTAATGCTGTCAGCAGACTGCCGTTATTGCACTTGCCGCTGCCAGCTAATTCGAGAGCTGTACCGTGATCAACGGAGGTGCGGATAAACGGCAGCCCCAGTGTGATATTGACGGCACGGCCAAATCCTTTGTATTTAAGTACGGGCAGACCCTGATCGTGGTACATGGCCAGTACCGCATCTGCACGTTGCAGATATTTATCCTGGAAAAGTGTATCTGCGGGTAACGGGCCTTCCAGCGAGTAACCTTTCCCACGTAATTTTTCCAGAACAGGTTCTATAACTTCTATTTCTTCCCGGCCCATATGACCGCCTTCACCGGCGTGCGGATTCAGACCACACACCAGAATATGCGGTGCAGGAATACCAAACTGGTTTTGCAGGTCATGCTGCAGAATGTCTATGGTGCGCTGCAGACTTTCAGCGGTAATTGCATCGGCAACATCACGCAGCGGTAAATGCGTGGTAGCCAGAGCAACGCGAAGCCCTTCAGTTGCCAGCATCATGACGACCTGATCGACGCCAGCCTGTTCAGCAAAAAATTCGGTATGTCCACTGAATGGCACACCGGCTTCATTGATGACACCTTTGTGCACCGGTCCGGTGACTAGAGCGGCAAACTCGCCGCTGAGGCAGCCTTCGGCAGCCCGGCGTAATGTTGCCAGGACATATTTGCCATTGCGTTTGTCCAGTTTCCCGGCAGATACCGGCACCATTAACGGCACTGAACAAACAGTTAAAACACCGGCTGGCTGTGCCTGAGCAGGTTGGCTGGCATCATAAAAACGGATCGTAATATCCTTGCCTAGCATTGCGGCCCGTTGTTGCAGCAGCGCTGGATCCGCCATGATCACCAGTTCCGCCGGCCATGCCTGGTCGGCCAGCGTCAGTATCAGATCCGGGCCAATCCCTGAAGGTTCGCCCGGCGTGACGACGATGCGGGGAATTGTTGTCATTCCTGACCACTCCCGTCCACGAATTTGATAAAGGCTTCATCACGCAGTTCGTCAATCCAGGTCTGTGCTTCCTCGGCAAACCGGCGGTTGTAAATTAACTGATAGGCGCGGTTTTCCAGTGCTTCCGGCGTGTTTGCCAGATTACGACGTCCTTCTACCTGAACAATATGCCAGCCATGCACGGTCTTAAATGGCTGACTGAGCTGACCAATCGGCAGGTTTTTCGTCATATCGCGGAATTCCGGTACATACATCTCCGGATTCGCCCAGCCGAGTTCACCCCCTTTCAACGCTGAACCGGTGTCATCAGAGTATTTCTCTGCCAGTTTGGCAAAAGAGGCTTTGCCTGACTGGATATCACGCAGGTATCCTTTCAGCATCTGTTCTGCTTTTTCATCACTGAGAATAACTGATGTTTTCAGCAGGATATGGCGTGCGTTCACTTCCTGCATTTCAATCGCCTGTTGCCCCTGCATATCTTTTACATGAATGATATGCAGACCGGCACCGGAGCGTAGCGGTCCGATAAACTGGTCTTTATGTGCACCGCTGATGGCTTCGGCCATAAGCGACGGCATTTCTTCAATCGTCATCCAACCCCAGTCACCACCATCCAGTGCTTTGCTATCCGCACTTTCTGCTACCGCCATCTGATGGAAGTCAGCGCCTTTTTTCAATTGCTGCAGCAGTTGCCGGGCTTTTTCTGCAACTCGTTGTTGCTCGCCGCGATCCGCATCCGATGACAGGCTAAGCAGAATATGCTCAATATGGAAGCGCTGACCTTTATTCCCCTGTTCGCTGATCTGTTTGGCTAACTGCTTCACTTCCTGATCAGTAATATTGATCCGCTGACGTAGTTGATTGCGGCGCATTTCCGAAATCATCATCTCTTTACGCACAGTCTCGCGGAACTCAGCCGGTGTTAAACCTTCACGTTCTGCTTTGGCCTGCATATCCGCGACACTCAGCCTTTTTTCCGCAGCGATGGATGCCAGTGCCTGATCTAACTGGCTATCACCGATCCGTAAACCTTGTCGCTCAGCCAGTTGCAGAATCAGACTGTCTTCAATGAGACGATCCAGTATTTGTTTATGCAGCTGATGATAGGGCGGCAGAGTCTGACGTTGCTCAGCCGCATCAGCCTGTACTTTATGCATCAGACGATCTAATTCACTTTGTACTACGACATCTTTGTTAACGATGGCAATGACATTATCCAGTGATTGCTGAGCAGCCTGTGTGCATAACGGCAGAGCGAACAGGACGCCAGCCAGTAACCATTTCGGTGAAAAGTGTTTTAACTGCATCAAAAAATACCTTACTTAGTCGTTAAGGTTAAATGGTCGGGAATAAGGTAATAACCGGGTATTCAAGTTGTACTTCGGTCCGTTACCGACACTGCCCAGGCCCTTGAATTCAAATTGTAAACCGTAGGAAGTTTCCGGTTCGGCGGTTAATGTGGTGTTATCCGGTGCATTATTGCGTTCAAAGGTAAAATTCACCGCCCAGCAGCATGAGTCATAACGGAGCCCTACCAGGTTATCAATACTCTGACCTGTTTGCGTATCCCGGTAGTGCGCGCCGATCAATTGCCAGTCGCGACTGATTGGTAATCGCAATACCGCGCCGGCCTGACTGATGTCTTCCCGATCATCATTCGTGTCTACCACAAAGTTTTCCTTGCTGACGAAGCGGTAGTTTAACTGAGTCGTATATTTCTGCTGCTGATATTCGACGGCAGCATTACCGGAAGAGACATCTTTGCTCTGGGTGTTGTATTCAATACCGGTATGGGTGTACCAGTCATCGGTTGGATGGGTATCTGCCCGCAGCGATAACAATGAACGTGAGTTGGTTTGTTTCTCATCATTCGGTAACAGCGTAACCTGCGGTGCAACCAGGTCATAGGCCTGACCTACGGTAAAGCGCATCCGTTCTGTGTTCTCACTGTCAAACAGACGAGTCGTCACACCGTAACTGACCCGGTTCGCATCACTGATCCGATCCAGCCCGGCAAAGCGGCGGTCACTGAACAGATTGTAATAATCTGACTGCAGATTGGTGGTGTCATACAGCCCGATGTTGTTCTGATTTTTGTAAGGGATGTAAAGATACTGAACTTCAGGTTCCAGTGTCTGGGTAAAGGCCTGATCATTGAACGAAGTCTGACGATCAAAGCTCATGCTGCCATGAACACGTGCTTCCGGCAGAACACGGCTAACGTTGGAATCGAGACTGTCCATTCCCAGATAACTACTGTAATAGGACGACATATCATCAGGAATATCCTGCTGATAATACGTGGACATCAGTTTGCCTTCCGCTTCCAGCGAGTATCCCGGAGCCTGCAAAATCGGCACAGAGATGGCCGGTTCTGCGTGCAGGCGCTGACCGGTATACGCTTTATAGGTTTCAGAAGTATTTCCGAAGTTTGATACTTCGGAATTAAAGCTGAAACTGTATTTATCGGCGGTGTGATACTGGTTATAGATTACCTGTGGCAGCAATTGATGCGGTGCCGGTGTATTCGGCAACAGGATCTGATAATCACGTACTTCTGTGCTCAGGTTCCAGTCTCTCTGGTAATAACCGGCAGTGGTGGATTGCAGCAACTGGTTATCGACAATCTGCCCAACCGGCGGATGCAGGTCATTAAAGTAGTTGTAATCATTTTCGCCAACGCGGGTGTAATCCAGATTCCAGCGCAGATCACCGTTTTGAAAACCGGAATTATGACGGATACTGGCTAACCAGCGGGGATTTAGCTCTTCATCACTGACTTTCCGGTCATTGGCCATATATTCGGCATAAATTGTCCCGCTGTGTCCGGCTGCCGGCAGATAACGGTATTCAATTTGCTCCATTGTGCCGCGGTTTGACATCACCCGGGGGGTCAGGGTCATATCGTAGTTCGGTGCAATGTTCCAGTAATACGGCGTGCTGATGTCGAAACCATTGGTGCTGCTATAGGTGAAGTTCGGGTAGAGCAGCCCTGATTTACGTTCATCTTTGACCGGGAAGGTGATGTAGGGGGTATAAAAAACGGGAACGTTTTTCAGCCACAGCGTCGCGTTCCAGGCTTCGCCAAACACTTCTTTCTGATCCACGTTGACTTCACTGGCACTCAGCCACCAGCTTTCCTGCCCGACCGGACAAGTTGTGAACCGGGCTTTGCTCAGGGTCAGCTCTTTTTTCTCGTTATCGAGATGGATTTTTTCTGCCTCGCCACGGGCGGGGGAGCCATGTAACTGATAGGTAGCATTATCAATCTGAGATTCTTTAGAATCCAGATTAGTAGTCAGCTGATCATTACTTTTCAGGGTCACCTGACCGTCACGGTAGAATATATTGCCGTGTGCCAGTACATTCCGGCTGACCTGATCGAGCTCGGTATAGTCGGAACTGAAATATTTATTGCCCTGACTGACTTCAACACCACCCTCATAAACAGCTTTGCCGTCACGGACTGCATTCAGTTGATCGGCGGAGACTTCAACCGGTGTTGTCCGGCTATATTCGGTTGCGGTGGCCGGCGGAACATCGCTGTAGCAACGTTCATCGAACGCACCCGCACGGAGATTGGACGGTACTTTTATACTGTTATCTGCCGCCTGAGCTGGATGCGATGTGAATACGAGTCCGGCAGAAACAGAAAAAATCGCCGCAGTAATAGCGTTGATACGAAACACCATTGGTTATCAGATCCCCTGGCAACTGAAGCACAGAACCTTTCTACGGTTGTGCTTTCACGGTCATTCTTTTATGGTAGCAGGCTATGATAAAGCATTATTCCGATAACGGCTAACACCGAGTAAGAGCCTGCCTGCATGATGAGTCAACGCCATGCCCAATTACAGCAATGGGCACAACAAACCGAACAAAATTCTGACTTAACTTTAGAACTGATTTCCGGTGATGCCAGTTTTCGCAAGTATTATCGCGCAGCCAACCGCATCTGGGTTGATGCGCCACCTGCAACTGAAAAAAACCGCGAGTTCATTGCTAATTCAGCTGCATTACTGAATGCCGGTATCACTGCGCCGCTGGTGCTGCAGTATGAGATGGAAAACGGATTTCTCTGTGTTTCCGATTTAGGTGACCGATCATTGTTATCCTGTCTGTCTGATAGTTCAGTAACAGCATGGTATACCAAGGCATTACAGTTATTGCCACAACTTACACAAGTTCAGCTTGATTTGCCGGTATTTGATGCTGAATTTATGGCACGGGAAAACGCCATTTTTCCTGAGTGGTTGCTGGAAAAACATTTGCAACTGGAATTGTCGGCAGAAGAAAAAACGTTACTGGCAGAGACTTTTGCCTTGCTGACCGAAAATAATCTGCAACAGCCTCAGGTTGTGATGCATCGCGATTTCCACAGCCGGAATCTGATGGTGTCGGAAGATGACTCGCTGGCGGTGATCGATTTTCAGGATATGGTGCTGGGGCCGCTGACCTATGATGCAGTATCACTGCTGAAAGATTGCTACTGTCGCTGGCCTGATCCGGTGATCGCACAAGGGGCGGAATATGCCTGGCAGCTGTATGTTGATACCGGTGTGTTAAGTGCCGGGACGTCATTACCGCAATTTATGCAATGGCTGGATCTGACTGGTATGCAGCGTCATCTGAAAGCAGCGGGTATTTTTGCCCGGTTACATCATCGGGATGGTAAATCGGGCTATTTGAAGGATATCCCCCGTACGCTGAGCTATGTCAGCGATGTGGCTGCGCAATATCCGCAACTGGCGGCATTTTCCGGCTGGTTACAGCAGCGGGTCTTGCCTGCATTTACGATGGATGCACTGGCATGAAAGCGATGATTCTTGCTGCGGGTCGTGGCGAGCGGATGCGGCCATTAACCGACCATTTACCCAAGCCGTTGCTGCCTGTTGGTGGTAAGCCGCTGATCCAGCACCATATCGAAAAGCTCTGCGCTGTGGGGATCACCGAGCTGGTCATCAACCATGCCTGGCTTGGGCATAAGCTGGTGGATTATCTGGGAAGTGGTGCTGAATTCGGGGTAACCATCAGCTGGTCAGCAGAAGGGGATTCCGGACTGGAGACGGCGGGTGGTATTCGTCAGGCGTTGTCGCTGCTCGGCGATGAACCCTTTCTGGTCGTGAATGGTGATATCTGGCTCGATACGGATTACCGTCAGTTCAGTTCATTCCGGCTGTCAGCGCCGGATCATGCACATGTCTGGCTGGTGGATAATCCGCCGCAACACCCGCATGGTGATTTCAGTTTGTCCGGTGATCGGGTTGAAGATCGTCCCGGACTGACTTTCAGTGGTGTTGGTATCTATCGTCCGCAAAGTTTTTTATCGCTGCAACCCGGTGTGCATAAATTAGCGCCGTTGCTACGGCAATGGATGACAGAGCAACGGGTTGCCGGTTCACATCTTAAAGCTGACTGGCGGGATATTGGTACGCCGCAGCGGCTACACGAGTTAGATCAGGAATTACAGCGAGGTTAGTATGCCGGTTAAAGGCAAGATTATCGGATTTCTGATCGGGTTATGGATCCTCAATTTTCCCGGTGCATTACTGGGGCTGTGGATCGGTCATATCTACGATCAGAAGCTGCAGGCCCGGCGTGGCGGGTTCGGTCGCTGGCGTGCTCCGACCCGGGAAGAGCAGGCGCTGTTTCTGCATACTACATTTGCAGTAATGAGCCATATCGCCAAAGCCGCCGGACGCGTTACGGAACAGCAAATTCAGATCGCGACTCTGTTTATGGATCGCATGGGGCTGAGTGGTGATGTGCGCCGTGAAGCCCAGGATTCATTCCGACAGGGGAAAGAGCCGGATTACGATCTGGAAGAGGCGCTGACCTTGTTCCGTCATTCCTGCCGGGGACGTCCGGATCTGTTGCGGGTATTTCTTGATATGCAGTTGCAGGCGGCGTTTGCTAATGGCTCGCTGCATCCCGCCTCCCGTCAGCGGCTACTTGAAGTTGCCGAATTACTGGGCTTTTCCCGCTGGGAACTGGAACGGTTACTGGCGATGGCAGAAGCCGGCTTTAATTTCTCCCATCAGGGGCAGCAGCAACGGGGCTATTCCTCCGGTGCCGGTCAGCAGCAGGCACCATCCCGTGATCGCTTACGGGATGCCTATTCTATTCTGGGAGTATCTGCTGATCAGTCTGACAGTGAAGTCAAGAGAGCGTATCGTAAACAGATGTCGCAGCATCATCCGGATAAACTGGCAGCGAAAGGATTGCCGCCGGAGATGATGAATATGGCCAAAGAGAAGGCGCAGGAAATTCAGCAGGCGTGGGAGTTGATCAAGCAATCACGTGGTATGCGCTGACAGAGGTTGTTTCTGCCTCTCTCTGGATTCAGCGCATCGTGATTACACTTTCTTAAAACGGGTCTTAAAGCGGGAATGGAGCAGGGGCCTCGAAACGCATCTGCTCACCGGTGACCGGATGATAAAAACTGAGCATGGCCGCATGCAGCTGTAAATGTGGCACCAGCTCCTGTACTTCTTTTGGCGCGTACAGATGATCGCCCAGAATTGGATGCCCCAGTTCTTTCATGTGCACCCGCAACTGATGTGAACGACCCGTATAAGGGGTCAGTTTCATCAGTGTACGATCTGCTTCCACGCGCACACGTTGCCAGTGGGTTTGTGCCGGACGGCCATGTTCATAATTAACATGCTGCAGCGGGCGGTTTTCCCAGTCCACGCATAACGGCAAATCAATCATCCCTTCCGTGCCTGCTACTTGTCCCCACACCCAGGCGTAGTAAAACTTCCCGGTTTTACGTTCCTGAAACTGTTTCCCCAGAATACCAGTGGCTTTTGAATATTTGGCCATCAGGATCACGCCGGAGGTGCTCATATCCAGACGATGCACGCTGCCGGCTTCCGGACAACGCTGACGTACCCGCCAGGCGATGCTGTCAGCGTGTTCAAGTGCTTTTCCCGGAACACTGAGTAACCCACTGGGTTTATTCATCACGATAATGTGCTCATCCTCATACAGAATGTCGAGATAAGGCTCCATTGGTGGATTGTAAACAAAGGTACTCATGCTGTTTCCGCGTATTCAGAGGGTAAAAGGGTGCCGGAATACAGCACCCTGAGTAAGGCTATTTTGCCGCAGATCACTGGTTGGTGACTACTACAAAACGGACCGCATCCAGTTTAAGTTGCGTTTGATCCATCAAGTGGTTCAGTTCATGCTGCAGGTCACGCAGATGTTCCAGCTCACTGTCACGCACGGATGGGTTGATTGCTTTCAATTGTTCCAGACGGCTTAATTCCGCACCCAGCGTATGCTGCATGGTATGACGCGCTTCCGCGACGATCTGCACCATGCGCGGATGCGCTGCGTGTTCCGCTTTACCGATCATCTCATGGATCACGGCCTGTGAGGCGGCCACCAGCTTGCTGGCCAGCTGACGGTTGATTGGCATCAGCTGACGGTGGAACTGCTCAAAACCGACCTGTTCGCCGACATTGTTGCCGTTTTTATCCAGCAGCAGACGGATTGGGGTTGGTGGCATGAAACGGTACAGTTGCGGGTGGCTGGCCGATTCTGCGACATAGATCAGTTCGAGGAAAATGGTGCCGGCAGGCATCTTGCTGTTTTTCAGCAAAGAGACGGCGGTGGAACCAATTTCGGACGCCAGAACCAGGTCGATACCGCCTCGGATCATCGGGTGATCCCAGGTCAGGAAACTCAAATCTTCACGGCTCAGTGCAACATCACGCTCGAAAGTCACGGTGACGCCATCTTCCGGCAAACCCGGGAAGCTGGAGATCAGCATATGATCGGTCGGCGTCAGTACAACTGCCTGTTCGCCACGATCATCCTGTGCAATACCGATATCATCAAACAGGTGCAGCGCGAATGCGACCAAACTGGTGTCATCATCTTCTTCTGCCAGTTGTTCCACCAACTGGTGGGCATGCGCTCCGCCACTGGACTGAATTTCCAGCAGACGGTCACGACCCTGTTCCAGTTTGGCTTTCAGGGCATTGTGCATACTGCGGGTTTGTTCCAGCAATGACGACATCGATTCATCACTGCTCTGGTTTTCCGCCAGCAGCGTGAACAGCTGTTCCTGAACTTCATCAAACACCACGCGACCGGTAGGGCAGGTATGTTCGAAAGCATCCAGCCCTTCGTGGTACCAGCGGATCAGTGTGCGCTGCGGAGTTTCTTCCAGATAAGGGACGTGGATCTGCACCACATTCTTCTGACCGATACGATCCAGACGGCCGATACGTTGTTCCAGCAGATCCGGATTCAGCGGCAGATCAAACAGCACCAGATGGCGGGCGAACTGGAAGTTACGGCCTTCAGAACCGATTTCAGAACAGAGCATGACCTGTGCGCCACCATCCGGATCCGCAAAATAGGCCGCGGATTTATCACGTTCCAGCAGGCTCATCCCTTCATGGAACACGGTGCAGCGTACGCCTTCACGGGTGCGCAGTGTGTTTTCCATTGTCAGCGCTGATGCGGCTTCAGAGCAGATCACCAGAATCTTTTCATGACGCTCGGTTTTGATCAGGTTCAATAACCAGTCAACCCGCGGATCAAACTGTGTCCAGGAGGCGTTGTCACCTTCAAACTGGCCGAAGATTTTTTCCGGGTAGAGGTAGCGTTTGGCTTTCGCCAGCGCATCGCCGGTATTGCCGCCCATCATGCCCATAACGCGGATGGCCGTTTTATATTGTTCCGGCAATGGCATCGGATAGGCATGCAGTTCACGCACCGGGAAGCCGGCGCTGGCAGCGCGGGTGTTACGGAACATGATACGACCGGTACCGTGACGATCCAGCAGATCCTTCAGGACTTCTTCGCGATATTCTTCATTCTGCAGCTGTGAGGCATCCAGTTCCGGCAGCAGATTTTTCAGTATGTCGATCTGTGCTGCATTCAGGGCATCACCGCTCAGCAGTGGCTGTGTTGCATCGGCGACCTGGCCATAGGCCTGTTCCTCAGCAACAAATGCGTCGTAGTCGTAAAAACGTTCCGGATCGAGCAGACGCAGACGGGCAAAATGGCTGGCATGACCCAGCTGGTCCGGCGTCGCAGTCAGCAACAGCACGCCAGGGATCTGTTCTGCCAGTGTTTCTACGATCTGATATTCACGGCTCGGCGCTTCTTCGCTCCAGACCAGATGGTGCGCTTCATCGACGACCAGCAGATCCCATTCGCATTCCTGAACCTGTTCAAAGCGGACTTTTTTCTTACGCAGCCAGTCAAGACTGCAGATCACCAGCTGTTCAGTATCAAACGGGTTTACCGCATCATGCTCTGATTCGACACAACGTTCTTCATCGAACAACGAGAACATCAGGTTGAAACGGCGCAGCATTTCCACCAACCACTGATATTGCAGTGAGTCAGGCACCAGGATCAAAACACGGTGTGCACGGCCTGACAGCAACTGCTGATGAATGACCATGCCGGCTTCAATGGTTTTACCTAAACCGACTTCGTCGGCCAGTAATACACGCGGTGCGTGACGATGACCGACTTCACGGGCGATATGCAGCTGATGCGGGATCAGGCTGACCCGGCCACTGGCCAGTCCGCGGGTCGGGCTGCGGCGGCGGGCATGCTGGTGGATCAGGGCTTCATAACGCAGCGCAAAACGGGAATGGCGATCAATCTGACCGGCAAACAGGCGATCCTGCGGTTTATTAAATTTGATGAAGTTGTTCAGCATCACTTCACGCAGTGATACTTCTGCTCCGGTATCCACGCGGGTGCCGTGATAGGTCAGCAGACCTTCCTCGGTTTCCTCTACCGCACGAATATCCATCTGCCACTCTTCGTGGCTGGTTATCTTGTCGCCTTCATTAAAACGGACGCGTGTAATGGGAGCACTGTCGCGGGCATACAAACGCTGTTCGCCATTAGCCGGAAACAATAAAGTGATCATCCGACCCTCTATTGCTACCACGGTACCTAATCCAAGATCAGTTTCAGTGTCACTGATCCAGCGTTGGCCTAGTGCAAAGGACATCTACAACTCCACATGTATCAATAAATAAAAAGTTCGAAAGCAACTGCAGGGCAGTTTAAGCGAGGGTCATGTGTATTGACCCGAAAAGGGGCGCTATATTACCCGAAGCTTATCCTAGGGTCATCCGTAATCAGGGAAAGTTTTCGATGGGGTGCAGATGAGACGTCAAAGTAAGAATAGTTGAAAAAACGCTCAACTGCTTGATCATATTGCCAGAATTCGACTACAGCTGTTGCCAGACTGGGCTGGTTTGGGTAATCTGCTCAACGCACCTCAGAGCGGGCGTAGTTCAATGGCAGAACTTCTGCTTCCCAAGCAGATAGCGTGGGTTCGATTCCCATCGCCCGCTCCAAATTCATACGAATCTCATTTATTCTATTCCTTCATCTATCCATTTTGTTTATAGTTCTCAACCAGCTCTCTGTGGGCAACTTTTTGCATCCGTTTATCATCCATTAATCTCTGAAAAATCAGTGGAGTGGTTATGCCATTATTGCTGGGCAGCCTGCGCGGAAAATTTGTTTTCTGGATGTCTGCGGTTTTTACCATTTCGCTGCTGCTGGCTTTTGGCGCATTTCGCAGTGTCAGTGACACGATTATTATCGCGTTGGGTGATCGCTTTGCCGAAAAGCAGGCGCTTTATGATAAATCCCGTATTCGCGCGCCGGTTCAGAAAGAAATTGTTCTGGCGCGGAAGATGGCGGATTCCGTTGTTTTACAGCGTTGGGCTGAAGCGGAAAATGATCCGCAATTAAAAGCCAGTGCACTGAAGGAACTGGATAGTTATCGCCAGTATTTTTTCGACGGCAGCGTTTCATTCATTATCGATAAATCAGGGCATTATTATTTCAATAATAAGCACGATGATTTTTCCGGGCAGGAATTACGTTACACGCTGGATCGGGCTGCAGCAGAAGACCACTGGTATTATCAGATCCGGCAACTGTCGTTTCCCTACACCCTGCATGTGGCACCGGATCAGCATCTTAATATGACGAAGATGTGGGTTGATGTTCCGATCCATTCGGCATCCGGTCAATTTCTGGGGCTGATCCGGGCCGGGATCCAGCTGAAAGACTTCATTAATGATTTCATCCGGAACAATGAAGATGGCATCACCAATATTCTGATTGACGGGGATGGCGCTATACAGGCGCACCCGGATTCATCGCTGATTGACATGAGCAGTAACAGCAATCCCCATGCCGCGCATTTTACTATTTTTAACCTGTTGAATCTGCAGGATGATCATATCGAACTGCAGGCGGCACTGGATGCATTGCGCATGGTGCCGACGCAGGTGCAGACGCTTTATCTGACGATTCAGGGTGAACGTAAACTGGTCGGTATCGCGTATATGCCCGATCTGCAGTGGTTCAATATTACGGTGATGGATATTGATACCTTGCTGGGTGAGCACACCTTTACACCGATGTTTATGGTGCTGGTCGCGGCGTTACTGTTTTCCCTGCTGGCCGTTGCCGGTGTGCTGCAATTTTTTGTGTTACGCCGGATCGCCGGATTGGATAGTGCGGCCCGTAAAGTGGCCGGTGGTCATTATGATGTACAGCTGTCAAACCGGGAAAATGATGAACTGGGGCGACTGGCTTCCGGATTCAATCATATGGCGGCAACGATCCGGGATAATACCGCCAAGCTGGAACATCGCGTGGCTGAACGTACGGTGGAATTGCAGCGGGTTAATGATCAGTTAGCATTGAAAAACAAGCAGATCCTGGATTCTATTCGTTACGCCAAACTGATCCAGACGGCGATTTTGCCGCGTTCTGATTTGATTGCCCGTTATCTGCAGGATCACCTGGTGATCTGGTTGCCACGGGATGTCGTGGGCGGTGATTTTTATTTTTTACATCCGGCTCAGGACGGGTCTTGTTTCCTCGGTCTGGTTGATTGTACCGGCCATGGTATTCCCGGTGCCTTTATGACGATGACCGCCCATGCGGTGCTGCGTCAGGTCCTCAGCGAGTCAGATGGTTTACCACTGTCTTCCATTCTGGCACTGATGGATGAACGTCTGCGGCAGACCCTGCAACATACCAGTGAGGGGGATGCACTGGATTACGGGATGGATATTGCGATCTGCAGACTGAACACCGGGACGCTTGAATATGCCGGATGCGGTATTGATTTATGTCTGGTGAAGAAGGGGGCGTCTTCGGTCATTAAAGCGACGCACCGCGGATTAGGCTATCGCCTGAATCCGAGAAAAGTAAAACCAATCGAAATACACCATATTAAGTTCGATGAGCAGTGCCGTTTTTATTTAGTCAGTGATGGTCTGTTAGATCAGGATGGTGGCGAAGACGGATTTGGTTTCGGCCGTGAACGTTTCCTGAATCAGATTGCCGGATGGGCAGATTTACCGATGAATCAGCAGCAAACATTATTGGTGGAATTACTGGAGCGTTACCGGGGACAACGAGTACAACGTGATGACATCACAGTTTTTGGTTTTTCAGCAAAAAACTTATCGCCTGATGAGGGAATATAAATGCATAAAATTAGTCTGTTGTCATTACACCGGCAATTTGAGGATGCCAATATCCAGATCTGTTTCAATGGTCCGTTATCACACAGTATTATTGAAGAGCTTGGGCTGGCTGTCCGTCGTTATTTAGAAAATGAAACGCCGGGCAGTGAAAAAATGATGGATGTATTTTCGGTCTATATCGAGCAGACTCAGAATGTGCGGAATTATGCCCGTGGTCAGCAGGGTGAGGTGCAGAATGACAAGATTTATAATGCTATTACCCTGATGATCGGCCGTGAAGAAAACAGTTATGTGGTGATGTCAGGCAATGTGGTGAATAAAAATGATCTGGAAAAGCTGACTAATAAAATAGATCTTTTACGTTCATTAGATATGGCCGGCCTGAAAGCGTTATATAAAGAGCAACGGCGTAAACCAGTGACGGACAATGCACCGGGTGCCGGGCTGGGTTTAATTGATATGGCGCGAAAATCAAGTCAGCCGCTGGCTTATGAAGTTCAGGAAATAGATAACAAAACTGCATTCTTTACATTAAAAGCAGTGGTATAGGGGTAAAAAATGGAATTATTAAGCCGGGTTGCCAGTATCTCATCACCTGCCGTTTATTTTGATCCGGAAAATGGTCAGCTGACGATGTCGGGTGAAAGTTATCCTGAAAATACCTTCGAATTTTATGCTCCCATCATTGGCTGGTTGAAAGCGTTCGTTGCAGAAACTGATTTTGCTATTACGCTGACGCTTGAACTGGCGTATCTGAACACCGGGAGTGTTAAATGTCTGATGGATATTTTTGATTTACTGGAGGATGCATTTCAGGAAGGGCGACAAGTATTAATAATCTGGCGCTACCATAAGAAAAATAGCCGGGCACTGGAAACAGCCGAAGAATTCAGTGAGGATTTAATGCTGCCATTTCAGATTGAGGCCTTATAACCATGAACGTACAGGATGACACTTTACAGCCGGTTGATTCGGGTAAACGGTATATTCAGCTGGAAAAACAATATACCGGACATCCTTTATTGGCTGAACTGGACAGCTTGCACAGACAATACCAGCGGCTGGAGCGTCGTCTTAATAAAATCGCCCGGATTGGTGATTTAATGCAGGCACAGATCATGGATCTGAATTCCGAGCTGGATAAACGGGCAAAAACAGACCCGTTAACCGGTTTGTTTAACCGTGGCGGGTTATATCCGCAGATGTTTGCATTGAAAAAGCAGTTGGAGCTGAACCACTCCTGTTTTGGTGTATTACTGCTGGATCTGGATTATTTCAAGGAAGTGAATGATCAGTTCGGCCATCTGCAGGGTGACCACTTGCTGATTTCCGTCGCCGCTATTCTGCAGTCAATCTGTTCAACGCAGGGTGTCTGTGCCCGCTGGGGTGGGGAAGAGTTCCTGATCCTGATGCCGGATTGCAGTGAAAAATCACTACATGCCATGGCTGAAAATATTATGCAGGCTATCCGGAGTGTTCCGTTGCCGGGTAATGATGAACGCTATCTCTCAGCCAGTATTGGTGTTTATTTTTGCCGGGAAGCAGAGATGATCGATGACAGTATCCGTAAAGCGGATTTGGCGATGTATAAGGCAAAAGCACAGGGACGCGATCAATTGGTGACTTATTCCCCTGAATTGGGTGAAACAAAGGTTGTTCTTTAACCCTGACTTTGATAGATTAGCGGCCGTCTTATCAGCCGGTATGTAACATTCTGATGTTACTGTATTTTATTTAACCGGTCATGCCTTGCGGGCATCGTATAATGGCTATTACCTCAGCCTTCCAAGCTGATGATGCGGGTTCGATTCCCGCTGCCCGCTCCAATTTCCCCGAATCTGCTTCTCTTCCGTTTTGCTGTTAGCATTCTTTTGTTCAAATGCTGCCGAAGGTTTTTCTCTGCCAATGCCAGTGTTAGAATGTGATCTGTCCTAAAATCCTGAAAATTATTCCAGTCACAAGGAAGCCCATGAAAGTCAAAACCCGTTTTGCGCCGAGCCCGACTGGCTTGCTGCACATTGGTGGTGCCCGTACTGCACTCTATTCCTGGTTATACGCTAAAAATCAGGGTGGCGAGTTTGTTCTGCGTATCGAAGATACTGACACTGAGCGTTCTACTCAGGCAGCAATCGATGCCATCATGGAAGGGATGACCTGGTTAGGTTTTGACTGGGATGAAGGTCCTTATTATCAGACCAAACGCTTTGACCGTTACAACCAGCTGATCGATCAGCTGCTGGCGGAAGGTAAGGCGTACAAATGCTACTGCTCGAAAGACCGTCTGAAAGCGCTGCGTGAAGAACAGATGGCGAATGGTGAAAAACCACGTTATGACGGTCATTGCCGTGACAGCGATGAACATCATGCCGATGATGAACCACATGTGATCCGTTTCCGTAATCCGCAGGAAGGTGTCGTGGCGTTTGATGACCATGTCCGTGGTCGTATCGAATTTGCCAACACCGAGCTGGATGATCTGATCATTCGTCGTACCGATGGTGTCCCTACTTACAACTTCTGTGTGGTGGTGGACGACTGGGATATGGAGATCACCCACGTGGTGCGTGGCGAAGACCATATCAACAATACACCGCGTCAGATCAACATCTATAAGGCACTGGGTGCACCAGAACCTGAGTTTGCCCATGTGTCCATGATTCTGGGTGATGATGGTGCCAAGCTGTCCAAGCGTCATGGCGCAGTTGGTGTGATGCAGTACCGCGATGATGGTTATCTGCCGGAAGCGGTGCTGAACTACCTGGTACGTCTGGGCTGGTCGCATGGCGATCAGGAGATCTTCACCCGTGAAGAGATGATCAAGCTGTTCAGCCTCGACAACATCAGCAAATCAGCATCTGCATTCAACACAGAAAAACTGAGATGGCTGAATAACCATTACATCCGTACCATGGATCCGGTTTATGTTGCTTCGCATCTGGAATGGCAGATGAACGATCTGGGTATTGATTATAAAAATGGCCCGGCGCTGGCCGAGATCGTGACACTGCTGGCGGAACGTTGCCACACCTTGCGTGAACTGGCACAGCAAAGTCGTTATTTCTACGAAGAATATGAAGAAATTGACGCAGCGGCTGCGAAGAAACATCTGAAAGCGGCAGCGCGTGAACCACTGGCCCTGATCCGCACTAAGCTGGCGGCGCTGGAAAGCTGGGAAACAGAACCACTGCACCATGTTATTCAGGACACTGCGACTGAACTGGAGCTGGGGATGGGCAAAGTAGGCATGCCATTGCGTGTTGCTGTGACCGGTCTGGGTCAGTCACCGTCGATTGATGCGGTGATGCAACTGATTGGTAAAGAACGCGTACTGGCACGTCTGGACAAAGTGCTGGCACTGTTGCCAGCTGCGGAATAATTTCTTGATAACCAGAAGCGGATAACCAAGAAGGTTTCCGCTTCTTTGTTAATAATGATGGGAGCTCCAACATGAAAAAATACAGTTTAAGTCTGCTGGCAGCGTCTGTACTGGCTGCTGGTGCCGCGCAGGCTGCTGATGATTTCAGCATCGGTGCCGGTCTGGACTACATGTATTCCGACATGGATGGTTCGGCGGAAGGCAAGGATCGCAATTACTCTTCTAACAGTCTGTGGACGACATACGTTGATTTCCGTCATCCATTGCTGCTGGTGCCTAATGCAGTTTTTCAGGCCACAGATATCTCTTCTGATGCATCTGCCTTTGATAACAAGCTGAAAACCTACGATTTCGCGTTGTATTACTCTCCGCTGGAGCTGGATACGCTGACCCTGAACGCCGGTCTGAACCTCCGCAGCTATGATGGTACGCTGAATCATCACCACGATTATTCTAACGACACCATCATGCTGTACGGTGCTGCAGAAACATTGATCCCGGGTACTGATCTGGGGGCTTTTGCTGATATGCGTGTTTCGCATTGGGATGGCGATCATTCTCATGACTGGAGAATGGGTGTGAGCTATGTGGTATTCCCGGACGATATTCTGAAGCTGAAGCTGCGTGCCGGTTACCGTAATATGCGTGTGAATTACACCGAAGACAGCGTGCAACTGGATCAGCATCTGGACAACTGGTTCCTGGGTGCAGAGCTGCGTTATTAATTTTTTCGATATAGAAAAAATATAAAACCGATAACTGTGAAAGAGGATGCATATAACGGCATCCTCTTTTTTATTGTCTGTTTTTCATTAAGTTATGCTTGTTTCTGACAATGGAATGCGTAAATCGCCGGTTCTTCGCTGAAAAGTGCTCAGCTATATCCACAAATTGACTATAGATATGACATTTCTATATTAAGAATTTCGATTAATTCTTTGTGAAGCACCTGTTTTGCTTGTAAGCTAATTTTATTCTTAATGCAGGAATCGGCATATGAGCGACAAATCTCCATCTTTGGGTCCCATCGGCGGATCGCAGCTTTCTAAACTGGCGGAAGCCGTAGCAAATTTATCTCCGACTGAACTGATCTGGGCCAGCGGCTTTTTGTTTGGTCTGGCACAAAGCACCGGAGGTGCTGTTGTCACTGCGGGTTCAGCTCCTGCGGCGGCTGTCGCAGCGCAACCAACCGGTAGTCTGACTATTCTGGTGGGTTCACAAACCGGTAATGCCAAAGGCGTTGCGGAAAGCGTGAAAGCACAAGCTGAAGCGCGTGGTATTCCTGTGTCACTGGTGACCATGAATGACTACAAACCAAAACAGCTGAAAAAAGAAACCCATGTCCTGATCGTCACCAGCACCTACGGTGAAGGCGAACCGCCGGAAGCCGCCGCGGATCTGCATGCGCAACTGAAAGGCGGCAAAATCGGTAAACTGTTTGGTCTGCAATTTGCGGTACTGGGTCTGGGCGATTCTTCTTATGAATTCTTCTGCCAGACTGCCAAAGATTTTGATGCGTTCTTCGAGAAAGCCGAAGCAACCCGTCTGCAGGACGCGGCCATTCTGGATGTCGATTACCGCGCTGCTGCCGATGTCTGGGCAGCGAGCTTTCTGGATAAACTGGCCGCGACATTAACCGCAGCACCAGCTGCTGCGGCAGTGGCTGGTTCAGCCGTGATTGCTGCAGGTCATAGCGCGTATGACAAATTTAACCCATTTGCAGCAACACTGAGCACCAACCAGAAAATTACTGGTCGTGATTCGACGAAAGATATCCGCCATTTTGAGATCAATCTGGAAGGCTCTGGTATCACCTATCAACCGGGTGATGCATTAGGTGTTTGGTTTGATAATGATGCTGCCGTGGTAGCTGAAATTCTGGCACTGACTGGTTTAACGGGTGATGAGCAGGTAACCGTATCAGGTAAAGCGGCTGCATTAAGTGATGCTTTGACCAATCAGTTTGAACTGACCCGTCTGCATGCCGCTTTTATTACCGGTCTGGCTGAAATTTCTGCTGACGACAAACTGAAAGCACTGGCGGCTGATAAAGATGAAACCCGCAAATTTGCCGCAAACGCACAGATTGTCGATGTCTTAAAACGCTTCCCAACTAAACTGACGGCTGAACAGCTGGTGGGTTTACTGCGTGCACTGAGCCCGCGTTTGTACTCTATCGCTTCTGCACAGTCTGAAGTGGAAGAAGAAGTGCATCTGACCGTCGGTGTCGTGCGTTATCCGCAGGAAGATGGTTCTGTTCGTTCTGGTGGTGCCTCTTCATTCCTGGCGGATCGTGTATCAGAAGGTGGTGAAGTGCGCGTGTTCGTGGAACACAACGACAACTTCCGTTTGCCAGCCGACTCGAATACACCGGTGATTATGGTAGGGCCGGGCACCGGGATTGCGCCGTTCCGTTCCTTTATTCAGGAGCGTGATGCCCAAGGCGCTGAAGGCAAAAACTGGTTGTTCTTCGGTAATCCGCATTTCACTCAGGATTTCCTGTATCAGGTGGAATGGCAGAAATATGTGAAGAGCGGTTTGCTGACTAAAATTGATTTAGCCTTCAGCCGTGATCAAGCCAATAAAATCTACGTACAAGATAAATTAAAGGCCAAAGGCGCAGAAGTGTGGCAATGGTTGCAAGACGGTGCGCATTTCTATGTCTGCGGTGATGCCAACCGAATGGCGAAAGATGTTCACGATGCACTGGTGAATATCGTGGTGGAACACGGCGGTAAGAATGCCGAACAAGCCGAAGAATATGTAAATGAATTGCGTCGTGCCAAGCGTTACCAGAGTGATGTCTACTGATGAGCTAGCAAAAATTATCTGACAACGAACGTCTGAAAGCGGAAAGTAATTTCCTGCGCGGTACGATTGAGCTGGATCTGAAAAATGATCTGACCGGCGGTTTTACCGGCGACAATTTCCAGCTGATCCGTTTGCATGGCATGTATCAGCAAGACGACCGTGATATTCGTGCCGAGCGTGCTCAGCAGAAACTGGAACCGCTGCACAACGTCATGTTACGTGCCCGTATGCCGGGCGGTATCATCACACCTGAACAATGGTTAGGTATTGATAAGTTTGCGCATGACCACACCATGTATGGCAGCATTCGTCTGACCACGCGTCAGACCTTCCAGTTCCACGGTGTGCTGAAGCCAAACATCAAAATGATGCATCAGACACTGAACAAATACGGCATCGATTCTATCGCCACTGCTGGTGACGTGAACCGTAACGTGCTGTGTACGTCTAATCCGGTTGAGTCAGAACTGCATCAGGAAGCGTATGAGTGGGCGAAGAAAATCTCTGAGCATCTGCTGCCGAAAACCCGTGCGTATGCCGAGATCTGGCTGGATGGCGAGAAGTTAGGCCCAGATGAAGAACCAATTCTCGGTTCAACTTATCTGCCGCGTAAATTCAAAACCACGGTCGTTATTCCGCCGCAGAACGACATTGATGTGCACGCCAACGATCTGAACTTTGTGGCGATTGCCGAAGATGGCAAGTTGATTGGTTTCAACGTGCTGGTGGGCGGTGGTTTGGCCATGACGCACGGCAACAAAGAAACCTTCCCACGCAAAGCGGACGATTTCGGTTTTATCCGCAAAGAAGACACGCTGAAATTTGCCGAAGCTGTTGTCACCACACAGCGTGACTGGGGTAACCGCGTTAACCGTCTGAATGCCAAAACCAAATACACGCTGGAACGTGTGGGTGTCGATGCGTTTAAAGCGGAAGTGGAAAAACGTACCGGTATCAAGTTTGAAGCCAGTCGCCCGTATGTGTTCACCAGCCGTGGTGATCGTTTCGGTTGGGTGGAAGGCATTGATGGCAAACAGCATCTGACGCTGTTTATCGAAAATGGTCGTATTCTGGATTTCCCAGGCAAGCCGCTGAAAACCGGTCTGGCGGAAATTGCGAAAATTCACAAAGGTGATTTCCGCATGACCGCGAACCAGAACCTGATCATTGCGGGTGTACCGAAAAAAGATAAAGCGAAAATCGAG
>RRZT012238989.1_pt1 | contig 27236 bp, 22 predicted proteins | sample 2165551 | NCBI WGS metagenome assembly RRZT01 (sample SAMN10456910, study PRJNA506462) | wastewater metagenome | biome: wastewater; feature: sludge; material: wastewater sludge; isolation source: wastewater sludge with Escherichia coli K12::gfp cells carrying plasmid... | place: USA: Moscow, Idaho... | reverse complement strand
TACCGTCAAGTGCCGCCCTTACCTGAAAGCATCCAAAGCACAACTGGGCAGACCCTTTTTACCAAGGAAGATATTTTAAATGGACAACAGGTCTGGCAGTCAATAGGTGGTCAACAGGTTGGGTCTATCTGGGGACACGGGGCGTATCAGGCACCGGACTGGTCGGCTGATTGGCTGCATCGGGAGCTGCTGAACCTGCAGGATATCATCAGTAAAAGAGAGTATCAAAAACCCTTTGCGTCTTTGCAGGGCGCTGAGCAGGCTGCGGTGCAGGCGTATTTGAAAGAAGAGATGCGGACAAACACCTATGACAGCGCTAAGGGCCTAATCACTGTCTCGCCGGAGCGGGCCCAGGCCATTGAAAAAAATATCCAGTATTACATGGGCTTATTTGGTGATGATTTGGCCTTTGTCAAGCTGCGTGATGCATATGCCCTGCACCGGTCAGCTGTTCCAGATGAAACGAGGCGAAGAAGCCTTGCCACCTTTTTCTTCTGGACCTCCTGGGCAGCTTCCACGGACCGGCCAGGCATGACCTCAACCTACACAAACAACTGGCCCCATGAACCTTTGATCGATAATAATCCAACAACGGCAAACCTGATATGGTCATTTATATCGGTGATCATTCTGTTGGCTGGGGTAGGGGCACTTATTTGGTATAAGGCCTTTACTGATAAAGAAGAGGACCTGCCCACTCCCGCCTCGACAGATCCCTTTAACACCATGCCCATAACTCCATCCATGCGGGCTGCTGGCAAATATGCCCTGATCGTTATTGCTCTTTTTGTGGCGCAGTCGGTGGTGGGCGGTGTGTTGGCTCATTTTACGGTTGAAGGCAATGCCTTTTACGGATTTCCATTGTCTGATTACCTGCCCTATTCGATAGTGAGAACCTGGCATATTCAATTGGCAATGTTCTGGATAGCAACGGCATTTCTGGCTGCGGGCCTTTTCCTGGCTCCGGCTGTTGGCGGGAAAGAACCTCGATTTCAAAGACTGGGCGTAAATGTGCTTTTTGGAGCTCTTTTATTGGTTGTCACCGGATCGCTTGTCGGCGAATGGTTGTCTATTAAACAGGTTTTCAGCCTCAATATCGGGTATATGTTTGGCCACCAGGGCTATGAATACATTGACCTTGGTCGTTTCTGGCAAATTTTACTTTTTGTTGGCCTGATTCTGTGGCTGGTTTTAATGCTGCGGGGCATGTGGCCAGCTTTGCAGGAAAAAGGCTATAGGCGCCAGCTGGTCTTGCTATTTGCCGGAGCCTCCGCAGCGATTGGCCTGTTTTACGGGGCAGGTTTCTTTTACAGCGCCAGAACGCACTTAACCATTATGGAATACTGGCGCTGGTGGGTGGTTCATCTTTGGGTGGAAGGATTTTTCGAAGTTTTTGCCACAGTTTCTCTGGCCTTTATCTTCACGAATCTTGGTTTGATTCGGGCAGTGAGCGCCACCAGGGCAGTGCTCCTCTCCTCAGCCATTTATTTATTTGGTGGAATCCCGGGGACCTTCCATCACTTATACTTCAGTGGTACGCCAATCTCGATAACTGCAGTTGGGGCAACTTTTTCAGCCCTTGAGGTTGTACCTCTTGCCCTTATCGGTTTTGAGGCCTGGGACACCTACCAAAAAACGCAGCTTGCCAGTTGGATGGCAAGATACAAATGGCCCATCCGTTTTTTTATAGGGGTTGCCTTTTGGAACCTGGTTGGGGCTGGAATTTTTGGTTTTCTTATTAACCCGCCTATTTCTCTTTATTATATGCAAGGACTTAATACGACCCCGGTCCATGCCCATGCAGCGCTCTTTGGTGTATACGGGCAGCTTTCCCTCGGCCTTGTGCTCCTTGTTTTAAGGTTGCTCTATCCGCAAGGAGTGTGGAATGATAAGGCGCTTGCCATATCCTTCTGGGCAATGAATGGTGGGCTGGTCCTGATGATAGTCTTAAGCCTCTTGCCCGTTGGCCTGGCACAGACCTGGGCAAGTATTGAGCATGGCTTATGGTATGCTCGCAGTGCTGATTTTCTTCAGTTGCCAATTATGGCGAAGCTGCGCTGAATGAGGATGGTTGGCGATCTTGTTTTTTATGTGGGCGTTTCTGCCCTGGCGTACTTTGTTGTGCGACTCGTCGTGAGTCGATCCCGAAAAGCAAATGCGGGGTAAGAAATAACTGTGCTTAGATGATACCATAAATAAACACGCAAATTTTTTAGTAAATTAAGGAGGAAAGAATGAAAACCATCCATTTGTCAGAGACAAACGAATTCACCGAAGGAGCTATGAAGAGATTTTTCTTGGTGCAGGATTCGGAGAATTTCAAGATTATTAACTTTAATCTCGATGCCGGCGTTACCTTTCCGGTGCATTCGCATGACTTAGACGGTGAGTTGTCGATAGTGGTCTTGGAAGGGGAGGGATTTTTTCTCGGCGATGGCGAAACAGCCATTCCGGCCAAGCAAGGCGACATACTTATTTCGCAGATCCGGGAACCTCACGGAGTGCGTGCCCAATCAAAGATGCGTATTTTAGTGACTATTGCCCCTCCTATTTGATGGCAAAAAGAGGAATCTGAGAATTTTTGCAAGACGAAAAGCGTTCTATGAAACGAGCCTGTCAGGGAGTTTTTTCTGATAGGCTTTTTAGCACGCCTCTTAGGGCCGGATGATGTTGCAATTTAAGGATGATTTTTTATCTTCAGCAAGAGGAATTTGGCGCTGCAGCCGTGTTTAACCAGCATTTTATGTGCCATTACAACCCGGCCTCCACCTGCACAGGCACGTAAATTTTCTTGTCTTTGGTATCTCGCCAAGAGATATATAGCTCGCATTTCAGAATATACTAAGCTCGGCAGCTTCTTCTTTGCTGCAGGCAGCAACTACAATGGCATTTTAATCATATCCAGATGTAGCCCTATGAAAAGCTGGCTTGCATGCTGAGCAGGTCACGTGTGTGAAGGGATAACTGAAATATCTGCCAACTAGATCTTCAACTACCGCTTTTTGATTTTACACTTTATCAGTCCTACGCCTAGTTCCAGCTGACTTTTTTATTTTTTTCTGCTCAATCATATCAAATTATTTCCCCAACCTTTTGTCTTCAATTGTCCGCACATAAATGTAAAGTTACATGTCAAGAAATATGCATATATGAAGCGTTTAGGCCTGTAGGTTTTGTTCCTCTGATCTTTTTTCTTCATTATTTTTCGTGGTTAGCGCCTTTTTTTATTTATATAATTATATGATAATACTTCAATAATTCGAATATCTCCTCATTTGTTGTTCTCGCGTGTGATTGTGGTACGCAACATGCATGGTAGCTTTGCATCTTATAAAATATAAGATTTGCCCCTGTGGCAAAAAAACATGAGTTACGCAAATTATAAATCACGCATGGGAATTGAAACACGAGGAGAGAAAATGAACAGTAAATCAGTATTTTTTGGAATTGTGCTTGCTGTCGTATCATTGGCCTTTGCCAGCGAAAACAATGCCTTTGCCTCAACCGATACCCTGGCTCAGATCAAAGAGACTGGTGAATTGCGGGTCGCTGTCCCTCAGGATTTTCCTCCTTTTGGCTCAGTTGGCGCGGACATGAAGCCCATTGGTTATGATATTGATATGGCTGAGCTTATTGCCAAGGATCTGGGCGCAAAGCTTAAGTTGGTACCGGTGACCAGCACGAACCGCATCCCATATCTGACTACAGGTAAAGTTGACCTTGCCATATCTTCGCTGGGAAAAAATGCCGAGCGGGAAAAGGTGATCGACTTCACTAAACCCTATGCACCTTTTTACAACGGAGTTTTTGGCCCAGCCGATATTGTGATCAAAGATGCAGCGGGCCTAGCTGATAAAACAATAGCTGTTACAAAAGGTTCCATAGAAGACCTGGAATTATCTAAAATTGCCCCAACATCAACAGAGATTCAGCGCTATGAGGATAATAGCTCTACTATCTCCGCCTATCTGTCTGGTCAGGTTAAGTTAGTGGCCACCGGTAACGTCGTGGCCGCCTCGATTAATGAACAGGATCCTGCCAATAAACTGGAACCCAAATTCTTGATTAAAAACTCACCGTGTTTCATCGGCCTGAATAAGAATCAGCCAGCATTACAGGCTAAGGTCAATGCTATTATCGAGGCGGCAAAAAAAGACGGCAGACTGGAGGCTATTTCTGAGAAATGGTTGCATATCGCGCTGCCTAAAGACCTGTAATTTCATATCAAAAAAAGACTCATACACGGGAGCGTTGCCCCATGGAATATCAGTTTTCCTTTGAAGCTATTCTGAGCAACTGGCAGGTCTTGGCAAATGGTGCTGGCTTAACCTTGGTACTGACAGCTGTGGGTTCCAGTATCGGGCTTTTGGTCGGCACCCTTGGGGCTGTTTCCCGTGCCTGGAGTTTACCCGTTCTCTCCAAGATTTATGCGGTGTATGTGGAATGCATCCGCAATACCCCTTTTCTGGTGCAACTCTACTTTATTTTTTTGGGCTCCCGGCCCTTGGCGTGAAACTGACGAGCATCGAGGCCTCGATCCTGGCCATGGTCATCAACCTGGGTGCCTATTTCACGGAAATTATCCGAGCTGGTGTCTTGTCAATTTCAAAGGGGGTCATCGAGGCAGCCGAATCGCTGGCCATGAATCGCTGGCAGATGTTTCGCTATGTAGTGCTCCAACCTGCCTTAAAAAATGTGTGGCCGGCCCTGTGCAGCCAGATCATCATTGTCATGTTGGGTTCATCTGTCTGCTCTCAGATTGCCACTAAAGAACTCACCTATGCGGCAAACTTGATTCAGGGTCGAACCTTTCGTGCCTTTGAGGTCTACTTAATGAGCACCCTGATGTATCTGTTCCTGGCCATTTTTACCAGGAAATTACTTCAGATCCTTGGCAACCATTTCCTTGGGAGGGGGCGAGCATGACCCGCTTCACATACCTAGACATTGTGCATCACCTGCTCGTCGGCATGGGCTGGACCGTGGGGCTTTCAGTCGGCGCCTTTATTCTGGGTGGCTCTGTCGGCTTGCTCATCCTATTTGCTCGTATTTCACCAAATCCCTTTCTGCAAAGGGCAAGTAAGGTCTATATCGAGTTTTTCCAGGGAACACCGCTTCTCATGCAGCTCTTTCTGCTTTTCTTCGGGCTGCCACTTTTGGGTTTCGATATCTCACCCCTTGTTGCAGCCATGGCAGGGCTTACTCTCTTCACCAGCGCCTATCTTGCTGAAATATGGCGGGGTTGTATTGAATCACTTCCTAAAGGACAGTGGGAGGCCTCGGCAAGCCTGGCCATGAACCGCATCCAGCAGATGCGCTACGTCATCCTGCCCCAGGCCATAAAAATATCCCTGCCGCCTACGGTTGGTTTTTCTGTGCAGGTGGTGAAGGGGACAGCCGTTACCTCGATTATTGGTTTTTTGGAGGTTACCAAAACCGGCACCATGATTGCCAATGCCACCTTTAAGCCGCTTATGGTCTATGGCCTGGTGGCACTTGGTTATTTTATTATCTGTTTTCCACTTTCTGCCTACGCCAAACATATAGAACGAGGAATGCATGCCGCTCATACTCATCGATGAACTCTACAAAAATTTTGGAGATCTGCAGGTTTTAAAAGGGGTTTCCTTTTCCGTTGAAGAGGGTCAGGTCGTCGCCATCATAGGGCGGAGCGGGTCTGGCAAAAGCACCTTGCTGCGGGTCTTGAACGGGCTGGAAAGCTTTGATGAAGGCCTTGTGGCTATTGAGGGGAAGCGTCTTAGCGGGCTAAAGGCCGATCTGATTCCGCTTCGCCTCAAGGTTGGCATGGTTTTTCAGCAGTTCAATCTCTTTCCCCATCTCAGCGCTGGAGAAAATGTGATGCTGGCACCTAAGATTGTGAAAAAGGTGGAGCGAACGATCACCAAAAAGCTTGCCCAGGAGATGCTCGAGCGAGTTGGTTTGGCCGATAAATTTAACTCTTATCCGGATCAACTTTCCGGCGGGCAACAGCAGCGTGTTGCCATTGCCAGGGCCCTTGCCATGCAACCCAAGGTGCTCCTTTGTGATGAGATTACCTCAGCGCTTGATCCAGAACTGGTTGATGAGGTGCTGGAAGTGGTCAAACGCCTGGCTGATGATGGTATGACTCTTATCATGGTGACCCATGAAATGCGTTTTGCCAGGGAGGTTGGGGATACACTTGTTTTTATGCACCAGGGCAAGGTGCACGAGATGGGTCCACCACGGGAACTCTTTGCCAATCCACAAACCCCTGAACTCACTTCTTTTGTTAAGTCTGTCTTATAGAAGTGAAATTAGGTTTTGCCCTTGTTCCTCGCAAGGGCAAAGCTCGGGCAGAGTTCATGTTTAGGTCAAAAGTGCCAAGGTCAGCGGTAGGGAAAAAAAAGAAAGGCCACTTTGCAGGGTAATGATGGATGCCATGGCTGCAGAATCGCCGCCAAGCTGCCGGGAAAGGATATAGGCAGAAGGTGCTGTGGGAACGGAAAAAAGGAGCACCACAATGCAGGTTGCCGTCTTGTCCATGCCGAAAAAATGGGCAAATGCCAGGGCTGTCAGTGGTTTGACGATAAACTGTACCAAGCTTGCGAAAAAAAGCGGTGAAAGTTGACTGGAAAAATTCTCCAGCCTGTAGGCGGCGCCAACGGCCATTAAGCCAATGGGAAAGGCTGCCTTACCAGCAAGGGCCATTGTGCCATCCAGTCCACTGTGCAAACCTACGCCACTCAAGTTTAGCATGCCGCCTATCAGGCAACCCAGGATGAGGGGGTTAGTGGTGAGGCTTTTTACTAGTCCGGTCACGCTGAAGCGAGTAGCTGCAACGGTGAGGGAAAATGCCGAGATGCACAGGAGATTGATGAGCGGGATAGCAAAGCCGGCCGCCATGGCAGCAAGTAAAAGGCCCTTTGAACCAAACATGGCCTCTGCCACGGCCAGTGCCACAAAGGTGTTAAAGCGGACCCCACCTTGAAAAACCGAAGTAAAGAGCGGTCCCCCTGCCTGTCGTTTAAAAACCCACCAAAAACTGACCACACCCGCACTTACAAGAACGGTGCCTTCTGCAGTCAAGAGAATCTCCCGCCAGGGCAACTCATGAATATTTTTGTTCGCCAGATTATGGATAAGCAGGGCAGGCATCAGCAGAAAATAGGTGAGTTTTTCAGCTGCGGGCCAGAATTCTTCTGCCAGAAATCGCCACCTTTTTATGAGAAATCCAACAAAGATAAGCGTAAAGACAGGCGTGAGAGCAACAAGAATCGTCTGCATGTACTGGCGTCTATATTTTTAAGCGTCATTAGATAGCATTAGCTCAACGAGCAATGTGGAGCTGGGTACCAAATAAAAGAAAACCGTCTCTGCTGGGAGTCTTTTCTTTACCTATTTTGCAAATGCCGATTTTAAAATGGCAAAACCGATTAAACCTAAAATTGCTCCGGTTACCTTGTCGATATAAAAGGCAATTTTTGCGAACTTTCTGCGTACTCTGCTTGTGGATAAGACAAAAATAATCGCCATATCTCAGAAGAGGACCAAAAGCGTCATCCATACGCCCAGGGCAACTTTAAAGCCCAGGCCCACATCTTTTGTCAGCACAACAGTAAATAGACTCAGGTAAAAGAGCAGGTTCTTGGGATTTGATATGCCCGAGATGAATCCGGTGACAAACTCTTTAAGAAAGCTGGTATTGCAAGCGGCGCCTCGCTCCTCCATGGCCAGGCCCTTGTAATCTTCTCGCTTGGCATGTATGGCCTGTACGGCCAGATAGAGAAGAAAGAGGCCTCCGAGTAGTTTAAGCGCAATAAGTAAAGGGGCCGAGGTCGCCAGAAAAGAGCCAATACCAACCAGGCAGAGCATAATGTAGACCGCATTGGCTGAGGCAATACCAAAGGCTACGCCCACTGCGTTTTTGTGTTTATTTTTTATGGCACTTTTGACAATGAGCACGAAATCAGGCCCTGGGCTGAGCAAGGCTAGAAAATGGGCTGTGGCTACGGCAACAAAGGTGGCGAGCAAACTGATATGCATGGAAAAATACCCCAAAAAGAAACATGGAAATCTCAAAGTCTTGTTTTTTTAACAAGCCTTGTTTTTAAAATGCATTTTTTATGTAACCGCATTTAAAAAATCATTCTATCGCAGGCAGGAGAAAGAACAAGGGAAATGGTGCCAAACTGTCGCAATAAGGCTGTAATTTTTGTTATCCGTTGCCTTCTGCTCCTGTTATGCCTGCCACTATTTGTTAACCAAAGATTTCTTGAGCGATTTCATCTCAATTTCAAGACAAATGAGGTCGCATTTTGCTGTTATTGTGTAAATTTTTTGTCAGCAAAAAAATGAATAAATATGTTCGATAAAATAGATTTCGGGTATAGTGGAGGAGCTTTCTTGATATACAAGAATGAATTTATAAGGTCTTAAAGCTTACATAAAAAGAGAAAGTATCCCTTTTTGCCGCTGGACAGCGGGAAGAGGGTTGAGGGAGGGCTAAGGCAGTGGCGAAATTGAGAAATACAATGACCTGCGCTGGAAAGGATATGTAGGGCATGGGAAAAAACAGTTTAGTGATAGCGGTTTTGTTGGCTAGCTGTTTTACGGTCGTTCTCGCGGGCTGCAATTCCGGGGAATCGTGTCAGCAGGTCGTCGCTGCAAAGTGTATGCGATGTCATTCGGTAGCCACTACCTGTGCAAAGATTGGTGAAAGCGAGGCACGGTGGCAGGATACTCTCGACGCCATGGTCAAACTTGGGGCAGATGTCACGCCACAGGAGCGGAAAACCCTCACAAAATGTTTGAGCAATCCTGCGGGAAAGCAAAAGGAAGGAGCTTGCCAGTAATTTGGAAGGAATCGGCCACGGCATGTAATTATGTTGTGTGGTCAAGGGGCCGTTTATCAGGAGAACGTGTATGCAAGAGAAAGATTTTGACCGGATTCAACAACGATTAGGTGGTATTTCTCGCCGGGATTTCATGAAATTCTGCTCGGCTGTGGCTGTCAGCATGGCCTTGCCAGAGGCATTAGCACCAAAAATTGCCCAAGCCATCACGAGTCCGAACAGGCCGCCTGTCATCTGGCTGCATGGTTCGGAATGCACGGGTTGCTCCATGTCTTTGCTTCGTGCCGAACATCCAAGTTTGGAAAAACTTATTTTTGACCTTATTTCCCTGGATTTCCACGAAACCATTTCTGCCGGTGCCGGTCACCAGGCCGAGGCTGCCCTGGAGCATGCTGTGGAAACCAATTATGGTAAGTTCATCCTCGTCATTGAAGGAGCAATTCCTCTAAAAGACGGAGGTATTTATTGCCGCGTCGGCGGGAAAAATTTTGTTGATGTCGTGAAGGATGTGGGGCCAAAGGCCGGTGCTGTGATTGCAATGGGCTCCTGCGCATCCTGGGGTGGTGTAGCTGCCATGGGTCCTAACCCCACAGAATGCGTTGGTGTGCAGTCGGTGCTGACAGATAAAACCGTTGTCAGTGTCCCTGGTTGTCCGCCAAACCCCTACAACCTCCTTTCCACCATAGTGTACCTGCTCACCTTTAATAAGCTGCCCGAACTGGATCAGGAAAACAGGCCCAAATTTGCCTACGGCAGGCTTATTCACGAACATTGCGAACGACGGCCTCATTTTGATAATGGCCGTTTTGCGCGGTCTTTTGGCGATGAAAATCATCGCCAGGGCTTTTGCCTCTACTACCTTGGCTGCAAGGGGCCAGTTACCTATGCCAACTGCTCCACCGCCCAGTTTGGTGATGCCGGCTCCGGCTGTTGGCCGGTTGCCATTGGGCATCCCTGTTATGGCTGTACCCAAAAAGGGGTTGGTTTTAATCTGCCCCAGTTCTCTACAAGCCCAATTCTCCATGTTGCTCCTTCGGCTGAACATGCCCCGATTACTGCGGAGCGCGGACAGGGCGCCTCGCCAACTTCCGCAGCACTGATGGCTGGTTTGGGCGGAGCTGCTCTTGGCGCCGGGGCAGTCTTTGCTGCAAAACTTGGCAAGAAAGAGGATCGTCATGAAGATGAGAAGGCGTGAATTTTTAAAAGGGGCAGCCGGAGGACTGGCACTCCTAAGCCTTAATGGTCAACAGGTGCATGCCCGCACGATTGAGGCGCTGCCTCCCGATGCCCTGGGTATTCTCTATGACTCCACCTTATGTGTTGGCTGCAACGCCTGCATGGCGGCCTGTAAAAAGGCCAATTCCATGGAGCCGGAGCAGGTTGGCGGACAGCATCTCTGGGATAATCCCCAGGATCTCTCGGCCTCTACCTTAAATATCATAAAGCAGTACTCAAGCGGCACCGCCACACACAAGGATGTGGTGGAAAACGGTTATGCCTTCATCAAGCGACAGTGCCTGCACTGTCTTGATCCTTCCTGTGTCACTGCTTGCCCGGTCTCTGCCCTGACCAAGGATAAGAATACCGGCATTGTGCAGTACAATAAGGATGCCTGCATCGGCTGCCGCTATTGCCAGGTGGCTTGTCCCTACAATATTCCTAAATTCCAGTGGGATGATCCCTATCCGGAGATCGTGAAGTGTCAGCTTTGTTCCCATCTGATTGCCAAAGGTGGTATCTCAGCCTGTTGCTCAAGCTGTCCCACCGGTGCCTCACTCTTTGGACCCGTGGCCAAGCTGCATGAAGAGACGAGAAGGCGGCTGCAGATGAAGCCTGGCAAGCAGTACGATTTTCCGGTTTCTTCCATTGATTCCGGGAAAACGCATGTTTTCACGGCGCCAAACTATGTGCGCCATGTCTATGGCCAGGAAGAGCTGGGTGGCACCCAGGTCATGTATATGGCGGCTGTGCCCTTTGAGAAACTCGGTCTGCCGAATTTCCCTAAGGAGTCCTTTGTCTCCATGGCCAGCGGTATCCAATATGCCATCTACAAGGGCATGGTCTACCCCCTTGTGGTCTTAGCCGGTCTTATCTTTGTGGCTAAAAAAAATAAAAATAGTGAAGAGGAGAAAAAGCCTGCTTCCACGCCTGAGCAAGGAGAGACGCATGAGTCATGAAGCTAAGCCTCTGGGTGGAAGAATCTTCACACCCACCTTTTGCCTTTGCCTGCTTATTGTGGTCATTGCTGGCTACTTTGCAGTCAAACGTTTTGTCTATGGTATCGGTTCTATTTCAAACATGAATGATGGCTTTCCCTGGGGAATCTGGATTGCCTACGATGTAGTCGTTGGTACGGCCTTTGCCTGCGGCGGCTATGTCATGGCGCTTCTTGTCTATATCCTCAACAAGGGGGAATACCATCCGCTGGTGCGACCTGCGCTCCTGGCCTCCATGTTTGGCTATACCCTGGCAGGTGTGTCGGTATTTCTCGATATCGGTCGCTATCTCAACGCCTACAATCTGTACCTGCCCTGGCAGATGAACTTTCATTCTGTCATGTTCGAGGTGGCCATGTGCATTGGCACCTATATCTTTGTCCTTTGGATAGAATTCACTCCGGCCTTTGTGGAAAAATGGGGGCTGAAGAACTTCGGTAAACGTCTGAACAAGGTGATTTTTGCTGTTATCGCCCTGGGCGTGCTCCTGCCCACCATGCATCAGTCTTCCCTGGGCACCATGATGCTCATGGCAGGATATAAGCTCTCGCCGCTCTGGCATACTTCTATGCTACCGCTGCTCTTTTTGTTAACCGCGATCATCATGGGTTTTTCCATGGTAGTCTTTGAGGCAACCATCTCTTCCCGCGTCTATGAGCTGGGAGATGAGACATCAATGTTGTCTAAGATCGCCCGTATTATCACCTATGTACTGGGTTTTTACCTGGTTATTCGCTTTCAGAATATTTTTATGCGTGGCCAGATGTCCACGGTTTTTTCCGGCACCTTTTTGGGCAACATGTTTCTTCTTGAAAACTTCATGATGCTTTTGGGCTTCATCCTCTTGGCCTATCCCGGTAACAGGTCTAATCCACGGCTTTTGTTCATTGCTGCTGTGTGCGTGCTGGTGGGCGGATCGCTTTACCGTTTTAACACCTACATCATTGGTTTTGACCCCGGAACCGGCTGGAAGTATTTCCCTTCGATTGGCGAGCAGATGATCACCTACGGACTTATTGCCTTTGAAATTGCCATGTACACGCTTTTCGTGAAGATATTCCCGGTCTTTACCGGGCATGCCGAGCCTGTTGGCAGAGAAGCGCAAGACGCACTTATGACAGAACAACAGCTTACTGAAAATTGATTGCCACTTGCGCGACCTGCGTCAGAAGTGAGCATTATTGAGGAGTGAACACCATGTCGAAGCAAATTGTTATAGATCCCATTACCCGCATTGAGGGGCATCTCCGTATTGAATGTGCCGTGGATAATGGCCAGGTTGTCGATGCCTGGTCAACTGGTACCATGTGGCGCGGCATTGAAACAATCCTAAAGGGCCGGGACCCTCGCGAGGCCTGGCTTATTGCCCAGCGCATTTGCGGTGTATGTACCACGGTGCATGCCATGGCATCAGTTCGGGCGGTGGAGCATGCCTTGAAAATGGATATACCTGTCAATGCCCAGTATATCCGCAATATGATTGTCGGTGCCCATTGTCTGGCTGATAATATCATCCATTTTTATATCCTTTCTGCCGTTGACTGGGTGGATATAGTTTCTGCAGCGCTTAAGGCCGACGCCCGTACAGCCTCTGCCCTGGCTCAGCAACTCTCACCTTGGAAAAATAACAGCTATCAGGAATTTAAAGAGGTGCAGGACAAGCTGAAAAAATTTATTGAGTCCGGCCAGCTTGGACCCTTTGCCAGTGGCTACTGGGGCCATCCAGCCATGCAGCTTGAACCGGATGTAAACCTCATTGCCGCTGTACACTATTTTCAGGCCTTGGAATATCAACGCAAGATCAATAAGGTGGTGACCATTCTCGGTTCTAAAACGCCGCATATCCAGAATCTTGCAGTGGGCGGCGTGGCTAACCCCATCAATCTCGACAGCCCGGCCACCCTGACCATGGAGCGCCTGATGTACATCAAAAAACAGATGGATGAGGTGCATGACTTTGTGGAGCAGGTCTATATGACGGACGTGGCTGCCATAGCCGCCATGTATCCAGATTGGTGTTCGTATGGTAAGGGGAACGGCAACTTTCTTTCTGTCCCTGAGATGCCCATGGATGAAAAGGGAACGCAGTTTGCCATGCCCGGCGGTTATCTGAAGGGGACTGATTTCAGCACCTTCCGTCGCATCAACAGTTCACGTGATCCTTACTTTGAGGAGAATGTTAAGGAGAGCGTGAAGCACTCTTTTTATGTTGGCGACTGGACCATGCATCCCTATGTTGAGGAAACTGAACCAAAATATGCCGATGCCCAGCTCAGCGGCAAATACTCATGGGTCAAATCTCCGTCTTTCTTAAATGAGCCGGCCGAGGTCGGACCGGTGGCATCGATCTTGGCCATGAATGCAGCCAAACACGCGCCGGCCGTAAAGTATACAGAGCTGATGCTAGCAACGATTGGTTCTATAGCTAAGACCAAACCTGGCCTGGATATTCTGCCGTCCACCATGGGGCGGCACATTTCTCGCAGTATCCGGGCTGCCGTGGTGCAAGATGCCATGGCTGAGCAGTGGCAGGCCTTGATTGACAATATTGAATCCGGCGACAGTACCACCTTCAACGAGCCGCATTTCCCGGAAGGAGAACAGCGTGGAGTCGGTATCCACGAAGCCCCCCGCGGCACCTTGTCGCACTGGATAGTGATAGAAAACGGCAAAATCCGCAACTATCAGGCGGTGGTGCCTTCAACCTGGCTGGCCTGCCCCCGCGGCACCAACGATGAACCAGGTTTTTACGAGCGCTGCCTGGTGGGCAACCCCATTGCTGATCCGGAAAAACCATTGGAAGTCCTGCGTACCATCCATTCGTTTGACCCCTGCATGGCCTGCGCAGTTCATATGTTAAACCCGAAGGGCAAAAAGCTCTCCACCATTAAGGTGCTGTAATATTTTTGATGTAAATCTCCCTTTCTTTGCCAGTGTAGAGGAAGGGAGATTTTTTTTGAATATTGAAGGAAGTACAATGGCTCAGCAGGAAAAAAAAATTGGCATAATGGGGCTTGGCAATCTGCTCCTGGGTGACGAGGGCTTTGGTGTGCATTGCATCAGGTATTTTGAGGATCATTGCCCGTTCCCGGAACATGTTGAGCTTATTGACGGAGGCACGGGCGGTATTTTACTCGCTCCCTTTATTGAGCAGTTTGATGAACTCTATGTCATTGATGTAGTCGATATTGAAGATGAGCCCGGTTCAATTCATACTTTCACTGGTACTGATCTTCGTTCCGGGGGAATACAAACCAGGATGTCTCCCCACCAGATTGGCATGCTGGAGATTCTTGATATCTGCCGTATAAGCGGGAAGGTGCCGGAATTGGTGGAGTTTATCGCCGTGGTGCCACAGAGCATTGATGCCGGAATGGAACTCTCGCCGCTTCTTACAGAACGAATACAGGATGTGCTTGCCATTGTGTTGCAAAAATTGCAGAAAAGCGCAAGTTGCTAGCCGTTATCTGGCCAACAGGCTCCTCACGTACAATAGAAATAATTGCAGGAGAGGCTCCATCACTTACATGGAATTTTTTTTATTGTAAGCGTTCAAAAAAAAAGCTGGTCTCATAGCGTCAAAGGTTAACTCAGATGCGGGCAAGGCGATTTTTTCCTACATTGAAAAAAAGAGTTGCATTCTAAGACGACTGGTTATATTATGAGCGCGCCATGAAACAGCGAGACGAAAACAAACAGCATATCATCCGCAAGGGACTCAAGGCCTTGTATCTCAAAGGGTACAATGCGACCGGCGTGCAGGAAATCGCCAATGCCGCCGGTATCCCCAAAGGTTCTTTTTATAATTATTTTAAGAATAAAGAGGACTTCGCCATCGAAGCTATGCGCCTTTTCACGGAGCGGGAGCTCGAGATGATGGAGCAGGTGCTCCTTGATGCGTCCATGCCGCCTCTTGAGCGGATCAGACAGCTCTATCAAAAGAAAATTCAATACTTATCTGCAAAAGGCGCGTTTTCGCTCGGCTGTTTTCTCTGCAACATCACCCTGGAAATGGCCGATGTGAGCGAACCTATCGCTCTGGCCGCCTCGCAATGCTTCAAAAACGAGTATGCACCACTACTCACCTGTCTTGAGCAGGCTCGGGAAGAGGGTGCGTTGGCTGCGGCAACCGACCTGGAAGGGCTGGTGCATCTGATTCGCAACAGTTGGCTCGGTGCGCTGGTGATCATGAAGGCCAACAAATCGGCGCAACCCCTGGACGAGTTCATGGCGCTCCTGGACGGATTGTTGCAGCAGGTCAAAATTTCTGAACAAGCACTTTAAGAAAAATATTTATCTAACTGATGTTCAGGTGTTTTTGATTTTTTAAAGGTGTTTTATCTGCAAGCGCCGCGTGATCAACTGTCAATGATCATGCGGGAGAAGCTATTATCGACCAACATAAGACGACTGGTCATTTTAAAAGGGCTCTTTTTTACCCCATCTGCGCTCTTTTGACCAAGCGTTGAATGCTAAGAGGTGCGTATCAACTCGAATACGCAGAAATGAAAGGATTCATTAAACCCAAGACGACTGGTCATATAAGCCCAGTTAAGGAGCACTCCATGGAAAACATCGCATTTAAGGCAATGATCGTCACCGAAAGCAGTGACAAACAGTTCACCCGTGAAATCAAGGAAAAACACATTGCTGATTTGCCCGAAGGTGAGGTGCTGATCAAGGTGCATTACTCGTCACTCAACTACAAGGATGCGCTTTCAGCCTCGGGCAACAAAGGCGTGACTAGAAAATATCCCCACACCCCGGGTGTCGACGCTGCAGGTGTGATTGCCGAAAGCAGTGATTCCGGTTTCAAATCGGGCGAAGAGGTGCTCGTGACCGGATATGATCTTGGCATGAACACCTCCGGCGGCTACGAGGAATACATCCGGGTGCCTGCCAACTGGGTGGTTCGCCTTCCCAAGAATTTGAGTCTCCGTGAGAGCATGATCTACGGTACCGCCGGGTTCACCGCCGCCCTCTCGTGCTACAAACTCATCAATAACGGAGTCACTCCCGATAAGGGACCTGTCCTGGTCACCGGCGCGACCGGCGGTGTGGGTAGCATCGCCCTCTCCATTTTGGTGAAGAGCGGCTACGAGGTCGTCGCGGTCAACGGTATTGTCGATGAGACCGATTATCTGCGCAAACTCGGGGCCAAAGAGGTGATTTCCATTGAAGAGGCGGACGACAAAAGCGGCCGGCCCCTGCTCAAACCGCGCTGGGCGGGCGCCATTGATACGGTCGCGGGCAATATTCTCGCCTCGGCCATCAAAACCACCATGTACGGCGGCTCGGTCACCTGTTGCGGCAACGTGGGCTCAGCCGAACTGGTCTCTTCCATCTATCCGTTCATCCTCAACGGCGTAAGCCTCCTTGGCATCGATTCGGTCAATTGTCCGGTGGATCTGCGGTTGAAGGTGTGGAACAAGATCGCCTCCGACTGGAAACTCGATCACCTGGAAAACATCACAACCGAGTTGCCTTCCTTGGAAGCGCTTGACGAGCGAATCGGCCTGATTCTTCAGGGAAAAAATAAGGGAAGGGCCATTGTCAAAATAGCCTGATTTTTTCTCGATTTTAAAGCATTTCTGAAGGCATCCAGCCTGGCGATGCAAAACAAAAAGGGACAGCCTGAAATATGGCTGTCCCTTTTTTGGTTATCCCGCTGCTCTGCAGTCTCAAATTCGGCGAGTCATCTCAAAAGCAAAGAAAAGACAAACGGGAGCGAAGAGATGGCAAAGCCAATGCCGCCCTGGCGGAGGTAGCGTGGCAGATTCAGGGGGCAGTCCCGTATCTGCGGCTGGAGGAAGCGAAAAAGGAGTCCGCTGAGAAGGGCGGCGATCAGGGCAAAAAGAAGGTCAAGTATGCGCAATTGCCTGTAAGTGACGAGAAAGTAGGGGATCATGATCATGGCAAAGGCAAGCAGGCTGGCCTTGGTCATAATTTTGGTCAGGCTTTTTTCCTGAAATTCAAAAGCCCATTGGGCGATGAAAATACATGTCAATTCGGCCATATAGGCCAGGTTGTAGCAAAAAAAAAGCTCAGGAGACTAGTGACGGGAAAAATGCAGCAGCCAGAAGAGGCCGGGCAGGGTCACGGAAAGGGTTGCGTGGATGGTGTGGACCCGTTCCGCTGCGGATTTTTTCAGCGGCCCGAGAAAGAGATAGTTGATGAAGAGCACGAGAGGGGCAATGACCCACTGCCAGCCACCGGCGGTCACCGAAAGATAGGCGACCAGGCTGGCGCCGAGAATGGCGGCATCATCGAGTCTTGAGCCGGAACGCACGATAAAAAGGGCGATGATGATGCAAAGAATAAAGAAAATTCTGATCAGGATCTGCCAGGCGCTGAAACTGTCGTAGACGTTGAGCAGGATACAGACGCAAAGTGGAATAAAGAGATTGTCAAGCCCACTCCAGGCAACGGCTTCGACGAGCATCACCAGAATAGCGATGAGCAGAGCAATGAGCAGGCACTCGGCCCGGCCGATGGTGGTCAAGAGAAGCAGCGGCACATGGATGCAGAGAAAGGCTGCGGAAAAGAAGGTGAAGCTGCCCTCCCAGGATTTATGGCCTTCGGCGGTGGTGTAGTGCCGTAGGCCATATTTGGTGCCGACCAGGGCAGCAAAGGCATCAGCCAGGGTGAGCACCAGCACCGAGAGACTGTAGTAGAGCGGATTTTCTGGAGAGATATACCAGACCGCAGCCACCGCCACCGGAAAAAGGAGTTCGCCAAGGGACGAGCGGGTCACGCCATGCAGGCTTGCGCCGATGGTGGTTCGCAGGCCGGGCAGGGTTCTGACCACAAGCAGCGAGCAAACCGCCACCCCGGCCAGCAGCAGCACCGGCCAGGTTTGGGCAAAAATGAGGGGAAAGAGGGTGCAAAGAATCCCCATGCCCATGTGCACGATTTTGCGGCTCAGTTCGGCCGAGAGTGAGAACCGCTGGCTCGCGTAGCGGCAGCCGCCAAGGAGCAGGCCCAGGCTGCCGAGAACAAAAAAAATACCGATCCAGGGATTCACAAGATCTCTTCCACAATAAAGGCGGAATAGAAAAAGGCCTTATCCTGGTCAAGGAGCTGTTGTTCCAGCTCGCGTTTGCGCTGGACCCTGTCGCTCCATGCATCCGGGCAGGCGCGCGGGGCAAGCATGTTCCAATAGGCGAGCCGGCCGCCGCTGCGGGTGGCGGCAACGATTTGCGCCAGCACCTGGTGGGCGGTCGCCTCCGACATGTATTCAAAAATATCGCTTAAGTTGAACCGGTCCACACTCTTTGGCCCCTCGGCCTCCAGCACCGATTCCAGGGTGCCGAGACGGATTTCCAGCCGGTCGATATTGTTTCTGATGAGCTCGAAATGCTCTGGCCGCAGAGCGTGCGGCAGGGCCTCGCCATGGATCCCGGTGAGAATCCAGTGGAGATAGGCATTGTTGCCGGGATCGAGTTCGCAGAGCGCATGCCGGGTCCGGGCCAGGATCCGATCGGCAACGCTGCCCTCGACATAGGCGAAAAAAGAGGGATCGCGTCCAAGTCGCCCCATCATCGACCGGGAAAAAAAGAGACGGAAGAGCAGCCGCCAGCGCCAGGTATCCCAACTGGTGTCGTAGAAGCGGGCGCACTTTTCCCGGTTGCCGCCCTCAAGCAATCGTGCGACAGTCTTTTTGCGGTGAATCAGGGGGATGATGTACTGGCGGAAAAGCTTGAAATAGTGCTCAAACTTGCCCGCCGAGCCGATGCCGTTTTCAATAGCCTGCTGGTTTGCATCCCAGAATCGACGGTTCTCTTCGGAGAGATGGGGCCGGCATTGATTATAAAGCTCCCGCCGCCGCCCGCTTGGCCGAGAGCCGAGCAATTCAAGCAGCTCTTGATGTTGCAGACCTTTGAAGGCCGCCACTCGCAGCTCGATGCAGGCCAGCTGCGCCGGGTTCATGTCAACGGCGATCACCCGCTTGGGATTTTTGGTCAAGAGCGAGAGACAGTTGTCACCGGCCGAACCGATACCCACACAAACATCGCCCTCCTGGACGTTCAGCCCCTTGAGGAGGACATCGGCATCCTCCCAGCATTGGGCGTAGCGGATTCTATCAAACGAGGCCTTTGCCGCAATTTCCGTCTCAGCCATGCGCCTGCTCCCGTGCAAGCAGCCGAACCAGGCCGGTGCTGCCATTGAGTTCAACCGTATCGCCGTTTTTGAGCCAGCTCGTCACTCCCGGCACCGAGACCACGGCGGGCAGCCCCAGCTCACGGGCAACGATGGCCGAGTGGGAGAGGAGACTGCCCCGTTCCACCAAAAGGCCCGAGGCGGCCGGGAAAAGCATGATCCAGCCCGGATCAGTCCGTTCGGCAACGAGGATGGCTCCTGCGGGCAGCTCCACTCCTCTGGGGTCGCGGACAACCCGGACCTGACCGCGCACTATCCCTGGGCAACAACCGATGCCCTGCCGCGTTCCCTCATCCGCAGCCAAGGGCTGCTCCTCTTCATCGCTTTGGAAAAAATCGTTGCCAACAAACACCATGCCCAGGGTCTGGAACCGGTCGGCAATGGGCTCCATGGCACCATAACGCTCAAAGTGAGCCTTGCGTACCATGGCTATGCCGCGTAAATCCGGACAGGAGGCAAAGCCTTCGACAAAGCCGAGAATCTCGTCCTTTTCCAGATAGAAGATATCGGTGTGTTTTTCCAGCACTCCAAAGGCCGCAAACCGCCGCCCCAATTCGACCATGATCTGCCGCACCCGGCCATAAAGCCTGGTGCGTTCGAAACGGAGATTTTCCCTCGATTCGACCCTCGCCCGCGCATGTTTGAGGATAAAGGCGAAGATCCAGCGGCGGAATTTGCTTTCGCCAAGCGCCGCCATCGCCTCTTTTTCGGCGGCAATTCGGGCTTCTACCGCGTGATCGGCGGCCATTCGTTCTTCTCTCGCCGCGAAGTGGCCGATGGCCCGCAAGAGCGGCGTGGGATTGTCGCGAAGGGGCACGCTCTCCAGTTTGAGCTCGTCAATGCAGCGATCGCCAAAGGTATCGAGGTATTGACGAAAGAGCTCTTCCATTTCCTTGTGCTCGTCAAAATAGGCGAAGAGTGCTGCCAGCGGCGCCTCCTGGAACAGGCGCACCGCCTCCTGGTTGCCACGGATACAGGCGGCCAGTTCCGCCACCCTCCTTGCCGGTTCGGCACTGATGACTTTTCCGCTGCCGCCCACCAGATCGTTTTGCAGGGTGCCGTTTGAGTCGTTGCACCAGGATTTGCAGAGTTTGCGCAAAACGCCGAAAAAAATCATCGCGAAAAAGTCGTTGATCAGGGGCGCATCCCAGCGCAACAGGAGCTGGTCTTCAAGATTCCGGTAGGCGGCAGCCAGTTCATCGGCTCGCTGTTCAGCAAACTCGATCTCCGGCTTGGCCAGGGCGCGATCCAAACGCTTGTAAAACTGTTTGATCTTGCGGGAGATCAAGAGATAGCTCCAGCCCATGCCCACCAGCGCCTTGGCCAGGTAGAAAAAGCTGAGCAGTCGACTGGTTTTGTGCTTGGGGATATGTTCGAGCAACTCGTCGCCCAACTCCTTGCGCACGCCCATCATTTGTTCCATGAAGCCGCGGTTTACGGAAAAACCAGGGAAACAGGCCATCCAGCGGTACCAGTTGATCAGATTGTAGTACATCCGGCCATGCATCAGACCAAGCAGCCCGCGAAAGGTGGCCTCGTTGGCGGCGATGACGTGACTGGGAACACCCATGATTTTGCAGAACTGCCGGTACACCGCCTCGTAGATCGAGCGGGCAAAGCTGTAGGTGAGGGGGGTGGTCACGCCGCCGTAGGATTCGGCAATATTGGAGTTGTCCCAGAGATTGTACCTGCCGCCAGGATCGGGCACCTGTCCAAGGCTTGTAATGGGCCGGGACTGGAGCAGGTAGAGTTTGCCGTCTTCGTAGGCCCACTCAATATCCTGAGGGCGGCCCTGCCGTTTCGAGCAGAGCCTGGAAAGCGCGGCTACCTCGGAGGCCATGGATTCCTTCAGGGAAAGGGATTCTGCCTGCTGCCGCTCATGTTCTTTTCGCTTGGCGCTGCCATTGTGCAGATAGAGGCCAAAGGGCTTTACTGCGGCCTGTTTGCTGACAACGCTGCCATCCCGCGCCACCCGAAAGGTGTCGGCGTCAAGTTCGCCGTCAACCAGGGCGCTGCCCAAGCCCCACACCGAGGAAACAAGGGCGTGCTCCCAGTTGCCGGTGATCGGATCGACAGCGAAACAGACACCGGCGCACTGGGCATCGACCATCCGCTGCACCACCACGGCGGGCGGCACGCAGTCGCCCAGGTGATGTTCGGCCCGATAGGCCTTGATATGATCGGAAAAGGCCGAACGCCAGACATCGGCAACCCGGTTTGCCACGTCATTTTTGTTTACGCCCAGAAAGGAATCGAGCTGTCCGGCGAAGCTGAATCCCTGACTGTCCTCATCGACCGCCGAGGAGCGCACCGCAAAGGTGGCCCCGTCGCCGGAGAGTTGGTCAAGCGCCTGCTGGATTTGTTGACGAAGGGTTTCGTTCACCTGCCAGGCGGCGGGCTCCTGGTCCAGGCAGCCGCTCCCGACAAAGGCAGCCGGAATGATCACAAACCACTCGGGAATAGGCAATCCATGCAGCGCCTGAAGCGCCGAGGCCTTGCCGCCCATCTCTTCAAGGGGCATATATTGATGAGGAAAGCGGATCATCTCATCCATGGGCGAGCACTCCGGGAAGAATTCCAAGGGAGAGGTAAAGGCAGAGCGTCCACAGGCCTGCGGCCAGTTCAAATCGTTTTGCCCGTGTATCTGTCTGTTTTTTCAGAAAGAGCAGGACAAAAAGACCGCAGCCGCAGACGCTGGCAACGAGAACGGCGCCGACCGATCCAAGAGCTCCGACTTTCCATGCCGTCAGACAGCCGAACAGGGCGGTGATCACGACCATCCCCAGCCAGACCACCGCCGCCTTGCGGTTGCCCCAGAGCCACGAATAGGTTTCCACGCCTTCTTCCTCCTGGGTAGGTGTCCGGATTTTCCTGCCGATCTCGATGACGACCCCGTTGAAAAAACTGGCCGCGAGAAAGAAGATCAAGCCCTGTGGCGGCGCGGAATGGCCAGCCATCATCCAGTCGGTCGACGAGGCATAGAGATCGATGAGCGGCATGATCAGCATGTGGGTCCAGAGGTAGGTGATGGGCCGGGCCTTGAGCCACTCGCGCATGCCGAATTCAACACTCATGGCGGCCAGGTAGCCCCAGGTGATGAGCAGCAGGATCATCAGTTTCGGTTGCCACCAGAGGACCATGCCCGCCTGAATCAAACAGGTGATGACAAAGAGGGCGCCGAGTTCCCACAGCCGAACCAAACCACGCGGTACCGCGCGGTAGGGGCGATAGCGGGTGTCTTCTTCGTTGTCCTTGAATTCATCGGCGATGCGCAGCTGGAGAAAAAAGAGCAGGCAGGAAATAAAGGCCACCACCACGGAAGGCCAGTGCGGCCAGACCCCGGCGCGGAGGCGTGAGGAAATCGAGACCGCGCAGAAACTGAAGGCGAGAATGAGCGGCCCATGGGCGGCCAGCGGGAACCGCTCACCCTGGTAGATCCAAAAACGTTTCCAGGTGGGAAGTTTTCCCTCCTCACTGGCGGGTTGTTGAGCAATTGCTGACATTTTTTTTATCCTGTCTCTTTTGAATGAATTGAAGGTGGCTTATCACCATCATCGTTTTCTGGCGAGATCGTCATGGGCCTTGGTGAAGTCGCCTGCCGACAGCGAACCGATAATGGAGATTTCACCGGCCAGAACCGCCGCGGCGCAGACCTCGGCAAAGGCCTTGGCATGGCCCGCTCCCGCGAGCCCCATAAGTTGCAGGGCCGCCTGCTGGCTTGGCAGCTTGGTGCCGCCGCCCACCGTGCCGACGATCATATTGGGCAAGGTCACGGAAACATAGAGATCGTCGTTTTCCATCCGGGCGAAGCGGGTGATGCCGACCGCGGCCTCGGCCACGCAGGCCGCATCCTGGCCGCAGGCGATGAAGAGGGCGGCCAACCCATTGGCATAATGCCCCTGGACGCTAATGGTTCCGGTCATGACCCCGCCGAGAACCGACATCTGCCAATATTGCACCATCCTTTCCGAAGTGGTGTGGAGAAAGCGTTCGATGTATTTGCCCGGGATAAGGGCCTCGGCAGTCACCTTCTTGCCCCGGACCGTGGTAAACGACTGAGCGGCGGCCTTCTTGTCGCCCGAGGCGTTGGCCTCGACGAACCAGTATTGCGGCTTGACAGGCGTCTGGCTGATGAGGAAGTCGCAGAGGGCCTGGGTGGCGATGGTGACCATGTTCTGCCCGGCCGCGTCGCCGGTGGTGAAATCGCAGAGCAGATAGAGATGGCTGCCCTGGGCGGCAAAACGGATATCCTCGAGCTTGCCGAAGCGGGTGGTCGTGGCGGCCACCTCCTTGAGTTGCTCCTTATGGGTCAGCACCCAATGGGCAAAGAGCAGCATCTCGCTGATCGAGGCAAAGGCGAAACCGGGGGAGCGGGTCACACCTTCGGCGAGAATCACCGCCGAACAGCCGCCCGCCTTGGAAAGCACCACGGCGCCGCGATGATAACTGGCCACCAGGGCTGCTTCGGTGGTGGCCATGGGCAGGTAGTAGTCGCCCTTGGCAAAGCTGCCGTTGACCCGGATGGGCCCGGCAATCCCCACCGGCATCTTGACCGTGCCGATGCAGTTTTCGATATTAGCGCTGTAGACCTCCATGTCCTCGCCGTCGTAGAGAGCGGACGGGATGGTCTTGTCCGGCCCGATCAGACCCTGCCAGCGGTTGCGCGTCGAATCGGGATCCGACCCCTTGATGTTGGCTAGCCGGGCATAGGGGGTTGTTGTGTCCGGCTCAAGTCGTTGGCGCATTTCCTCCGGCGAACGGTCGCGGAGCAGGGTATGGGCCAGCTGCTCTATTTTCTGCGTATTTTGTGTCATAGGTTTACCAGCGGCTGGTTACGATGTAAGTGTGGAACCAAGCCGTTTGATGAGTTCAGGATAGTTGACCTTGGCATTATGGCGCCCGTCCATGGGAACCGGGGCAATGATGAGCCGGTCGAGGTGAAATTGCCTGCTCAGCGGTGCGAGCAGGGTTGATGCGGTGGCCTGATCGAGTTTGGTTTCGATCACCAGGACCCGTTCCTGGTCAATCTGGCAGAAGGCCGCCGCGATAATTTCTGTAAACTGCCGGGCAGCGGTCTCGATGGCAAAGGGGTAGGCCGGTCCATGGCTGTCGTGGATGGCTGCGGAACAGCGGCCCAAGAGCCAGAGCCGCCCCTGGGCATCAAACGCGCCAAGATCGCCGGTCCGGTGCCAGATCTGCCCAACGACTGAAAATTTGTTCTCCGCATCGCCGACCCCATCCAGATAGCCGGTGAGCACGTGGACGCCATGAACCACGATTTCACCGACGGCTCCAACCGGTCGCTTCAGGGCAGAAAAAGCGGCCTCGCTCAATTGACCCAGTTCCTTGCCCCAACCATTTTCGATAACGCAGCAGTTGATGTCTTCGACCACATTACCAGCAAGCAAGCCCTCGCCTTCAGCCATGCGCTCGTAATCGTCTTTGCTGATATCAGAGGCGCACAACTCGGCAATGGGCTCGGCCTCGGTGCTGCCATAGATCGCAACGACCCTAGTCTCGGGTAATGCTGTCATCAGTTTGCGCAGCAGGCCGGGGAAAACCGGAGCCCCGCCGGTATAGAGCGCCTCAAGGCAGCGGAGCGCTTCATGCTGGGGATCTGTAAGCAGGCGGGCAAAAAAGGCTGGCGAGGCCACGCTGGTGGCCGGGCGCAGACGGGTGCAATCCGCCAGGATGGGCCGGGTTGCCACCATGGCCGGCCGCTTGAGGCTGGTGCCGGGAATAACGGTGGTGACCCCGCAGGCCAGGTTGATCAGGGCGAAGATGGGCAAGGTGGCCAGGTCGGTCTTGCCGGGCTGTAACTGCAGAGTTTTTTCGAGAACCTCTTTTTGGGCGAGGAGAAATCCATGGGTGCGCACGGTGCCCTTGGGCTGACCGGTTGTGCCCGAGGTGAAGGTGATCAGCGCCGGTGTCTCGGGCGGGCAGTCCACCATTTCCCCGGTTGGCGCATGTTTTTTCTTTTCCGACCAGCAGGTGAACAAAGGGAGCCAGCCCGTGGTCAACACCGGTGACAAACGCCGGAGAGCCGGGGTTTTCAGGCGCAGCAGCTGGGCCGTTGGCGTGCCGATCATCCCCTTGGGTTTGGCCCTGTTGCAGCAGGCCGCCATCTTCTCCGCGCTGGCTGAAGGATCGACAAACATCGCGGTCATCCCCAGACGCCATAATGAGAGGAGAATAGAGTAGAGGTCAATCGACATGGGCACGAAGACCAGCAGCACATCGCCCGGTGAAAAGCCCAGTGATTTGAGCAAGGTACTGCCCTGGCGGGACTGTTCGTTCAAATCGTGAAAGCTGACATAGTCCTTGCCATGATGCAGGGCGATCTGATTCCCGCGCAGTTCAGCCTGCGCTTCCAGCAATCGCACCACATTCATGACAGCGTCCTGGCAAAGAGGGTGTAGCGCCGGAGGGGAACATTGTTCCTGCCGACCTTGGTCGAGACGTTTCCGCTATGCATAAAGGCGGTGATAACGGAGCTGAAACCGTTTTGCCGCGCTGTTTGGCGAATCTCGTCCACCAGAACGCTCACCAACCCTTGCCGCCTGATGCTCGCGCGCACCGCGAAGGTCTTGATGATCAACCGGTCCAGGGTTTTTCCCTGCTTGAGCTGCAGCAGATCGGGGATGGCAAAGAGAAAGCCGCAACAGTCGCCGCCTTTATCATGGGCCAGCAGCACATACCTTGGGTCAACGTGATCGGCAAAGGGCAGGTACTGCTGGAGAAAGGTTGGCTGGTCGATCCCGGTATAGAGGACGTTCTGGCTGAAGGTTTCCAGGGAAACACGGTAGATTTTGGCGAGTTCTTCGCCAAAGTGGCCAAGATCGATTTGTTGCCAGGTGATCCCGGCCTCAGCAAGCCTGGCTTTTACTTCGACAAGCCGCTCGTCTCGCGTGGCGAGATCGTGGGTTATCGTGGAAAGGTATTCATGCCTGGGTGTGAAACCGGCCTCGAGCCAAAATTGGGGCCACTGCGGCGGGTGTTGCGGCTCCATCAGAAAAGGGGGAGAGCCATCCGACCAGGTGACGAACCGGTATGGCTTCCAGGTGTTTCCATCCATCGGTCCATAGACTGTGGCACAGCCGTTTTCCCGGAGCAGATCGCAGGCCGTGGTGAGCAATTGCAGGCTTTGCTGGCTGTCCTCCGCCCAATAGTGGCCAATGACGCCGTAGCGTTCCCCCTGGCTATCGCTCCGGCCAAACCAGACGCCGCAACGGCTCTGGCCGGCAAGCAGACACGTATCCGGTCTGTTTTGTCTGAATCCTTCGAATGCAGGAACAAGGGGCAACTGATCAGTGTCGAGTATTTTAAGCGACATGAAGCATGAGAAACGCAAATAAGGGAGATAAAGTTACATTCTCGGTAGATCGGCATTATCACATATTAGGTCTGAAAAACACAAGTGTTTCTCCTGAATTCTATGATGATGTTCATGGGTTTCTTTCATGTATAGTTTGAAACTCTGTGGCCGATTATCGGTTCAAAATGCCGCTATCCAAGCTGTATTCCATTATTTTTTTTGCCGATCCAAAACGCTTGCTGTATATATTGGTGGTGTTTTTGTTGGTAAAGAAGCTCAAGGTGAAGCAATAAGGCATTTCCACATCAGTGGTAGAGGCTTCTTGATGTGGCTTTTTTTTACGGTGCATTTGGCAACGTGTGTCTCAGTGCTGCCGCCCTGTGAAATGTACGTGCCTGCTTGTCACAATTTGCCAGGTTTTAATGGGCAAGCTTTCGGTGCGATTTGTTTAGTTTAATGAGATGGATGTGTCATGACTACAATTGAAACATTTGTACGAGTTCTTGATCTTGGGGGTACCTTTGTCTTTGCCATTAGCGGTGCCCTTGCAGGGGCTAATCGCCGCCTCGACATCTTCGGTGTCCTTGTACTCTCATTTGTGGCGGGCAACTTTGGTGGCATTACACGTGATGTGTTGATTGGTGCAGTGCCCCCGGCAGCCATTGCCGATGACTGGTATCTATTGGTGTCCTTGCTGGCCGGGCTGATCAC
>RRZT011994186.1_pt1 | contig 27288 bp, 24 predicted proteins | sample 2165551 | NCBI WGS metagenome assembly RRZT01 (sample SAMN10456910, study PRJNA506462) | wastewater metagenome | biome: wastewater; feature: sludge; material: wastewater sludge; isolation source: wastewater sludge with Escherichia coli K12::gfp cells carrying plasmid... | place: USA: Moscow, Idaho... | reverse complement strand
GGGGGTGACCGTCCGAACCGGGGCGGGTACAGCCGCGATGACCGCGGTGGTGACCGTCCGAACCGGGGCGGGTACAGCCGCGATGACCGCGGTGGTGACCGTCCCAACCGCTCGCAGGAGGACCGTCGCCCGGCCCGCCCCAAGCGCGAGGAACGCGAAGAGCGCCTCGATCGCCTCGACGGACCGCCGCCCGGTCTGGAGCGTCGGGAGAACGAGCCTCCGGTGCCGGCGGACATGGATCTCAAGGAGTTGCCCCGCGCGGTCCGCGCTGAGTTGCGCAGCCTGCCGACCGACCGCGCCGACGAGGTGGGCGCCTATCTGCTCATGGCCGGCAAACTCATCGACACCGATCCGGCGTCCGCATACGCACATGCCGAAGCGGCACGTCGCCGTGCTGCGCGACTGCCCGTCGTCCGCGAAGCGACCGCTGAAGCCGCTTACGCAGCAGGCGAATACGCCGTGGCGCTCAGCGAGTTCCGTGCGCTGCGGCGCATGAACGGTGGCGTCGACTACGTTGCGGCCATGGCCGACTGCGAAAGGGCGTTGGGGCACCCGGACAAGGCCCTGAAGCTGATCCACGAGGCACTCACCGAGACCGTCGACTTCAACCAGCGTGTCGAACTGCGACTCGTCGAGGCGGGAGCCCGTCAGGACCTTGGCCAGGGCGATGAGGCGTTGCGACTGCTCCGTGCCGAGATCGAGCAGGCCGGCGGACGCGGCTCACGCCTCACCCGGGCACGCCTGCGGTACGGCTACGCCGACGCTCTCGAAACCGCCGGTGATGCCGACGGCGCCGAGCGCTGGTTCGCAGCCGCGGCGTCCCTCGACACCGACGGCGAGACCGACGCGCAGGAGCGTGTCGAGAAGCTGCAAGGCATCGTCCTCGAGATTGACGAAGACGCCTTCGACGACGGCCCCGAGAGCGCTGAACGCGCCCAGGACGCCGGCGCAGGTGACGAAGCTGACGGGGACGACGAGTCCACCGGCGACGACCTCGACGCCGACGAGATCGAGGCGTCCGACATCGAAGCCGCCCAGGAGGGCGCCGAGACCGACGATGACGACGAGCTGGCACCGGCGTCCGACACCGACGACGACCAGAGCGCCGACGACGAGGCTGAGAGCAGCGTCATCGCCGGCCACGACGTGGCGCTGTTCGACCTCGACGGCGTCATCTACCTCGGGCCGAACGCCGTCGACGGCGCACACGAAGGCGTCGAGGCGCTGAAGGCGCGCGGCGTCCGGGTCGTGTACGTCACCAACAACGCGGCGCGCAGCGGCGCGGTCGTGGCGGGGCACCTCACCGAGCTGGGCTTCCCGAGCACCGAGGACGACCTCGTCACCAGCGCCCAGGCAGCCCAGGGTCTGCTCGAGCGCGAGCTCGAACCGGGCAGCAAGGTGCTCGTGTCCGGCACCCAGAACCTCATCGACCACGTGATCGCCGCAGGCATGGTGCCCGTCACCTCCGCCACCGACGAGCCCGTCGCCGTCATCCAGGGCTACGACCCGCAGATGACGTGGCCGCGCCTCGACGAGGTGGGTTTCGCCGTCCAGAACGGCGCCACCTGGTACGCGACCAACACCGACTCGACCCGGCCCACCGACCGCGGCCTGGTCCCCGGCGCGGGTGCCGCCATTGCGGCGGTGCGCTCGACCGTCAACCACGACCCGATCGTCGTCGGCAAGCCGCACCGCCCGCTGTTGGAGGAGGCCGTCCGCCGCACCGGAGCCGAGAACCCCATCTTCGTGGGCGACCGGATTGACACCGACATCCAGGGCGCGCGTCGCGTCGGCATGGACGCCTTCATGGTCTTCACCGGCGCCCACGGCAAGCGGGACCTCTTATTGGCCCCGGAGGACGGTCGCCCGACCGCCATCGGCTGGAACGTGCCTGCACTGCTCGACCCGCCCCGGGTGGCGCAGGTCCGCGACAACAAGGTCGTGTGCCGCCGCGCCGCCGTGGTGGTGCGTCGAGGTCGCGCCGAGATCGAGGGTCCGCTGGAGTCGCGCGAGCAGCAACTGGACGCGCTGTGGGCACTCGCCCAAGCGGTGTGGGCGCGCAAGGTGTCCGACTGGAGCGATGTGGTCACGGCACTCGATCTCATTCCGTAGGCTGAGTCTGTCCCCAGACAGGAGTTGCCCATGTCCACCAAGACCGTCCCGCCCGCGACCAACCTCGCCCTCATTGCCGTCTTCGCCGCACTGATCAGCGCGTTCTCGCTGGCCCCAGCCATCCCCGTCGGGGCGCTTGCCGTCCCGATCACGCTGCAGACGCTCGCCGTCGCCCTCACCGGTCTGATTCTCGGCCCGTGGCGGGCGTTCGCGGCGACGGCGCTGTACCTGCTCGTCGGCTTCGCAGGCCTGCCGGTCTTCGCCGGCGGGGCATCGGGGCTGGGCTCCTTCGCCAAGCCCTCGATCGGCTACCTGCTCAGCTTCCCGGTGGCCGCTCTCGTGTGCGGCTGGCTCGCCCGGGCGTTCCTCCGCCGCTTCCCGGACAGGCAGTGGCTGTGGTTGTTCGCGGCTGGCCTCGCGGCGTCCATTCTGGTCAACCACCCGGCCGGCATCGTCGGCATGAGCGTTGTGGCGAATCTTCCCCTGATGAGAGCGGCGGTGATCGACCTCGCCTACTGGCCGGGCGACATCATCAAGAATGCGATCGCAGCGACGGTGGCAGTGGCCGTCCACCGCGCCTTCCCGGAACTGCTCGGCTCCGCGGCGTCCCGGCAAGAGCGTGCGGAGTGCGCGCCCGTCCGGTGATTCAGCTCGTCGGCGCCGGCGTCCGGGTCAAGGTGCTCGCCGGCCGGTCCTGGGTCAGTCGCAGCATTCTCACCGACGTTACCCTGACGCTTTCTGAGCGGCGCATCGCCTTCGTCGGAGCCAACGGGTCGGGCAAGACCACTCTGCTGCGACTCCTCAACGGGCTCGTCACGCCGACCGTCGGAAAGGTGCTGGTCGACGGGCTCGACACCGTCTCCGACAGCCGCGATGTGCGGCGCCGCGTCGGATTCGTGTTCACCGATCCCCTCAGCCAACTCGTCATGCCGACACCGGCCGAGGACGTCGAACTCAGCCTGCGGCGCACCATCAAGGACGCCGCTGCGCGTCGAGACGCCGCCGTGGCGCTCCTCGACGGTCGCGGCCTGGCGCCCCTCGCCCACCAGAGCATCTATGACCTGTCCGGTGGGGAACGACAGATGGTGGCGCTCACCTCGGTGCTGGCCGTCAACCCGCAGGTGCTCGTCGCCGACGAACCGACCACCCTGCTCGACCTGCGCAACCGCAACGCGCTGCGGCGCCTCCTGGACTCGCTGCCCCAGCAGGTGATCGTCGCCACCCACGACCTCGGGCTCGCGTCCGACGCCGACCGGGTCATCGTCGTCCACGACGGACGCATCGCCTTCGACGGAGACCCGACGCCGGCCATCGACCACTACCGCGCCCTGGTGGAGGCATGAACGCCGCGCGGGCCCTGCTCGGCGTCCATGTGCCGGGGCACACGATCTGGCACCGGATGCCGGTGTGGCTGAAGTACGTTGCGTTCCTGGCCATCACCCTGCCGCCGGCCGTCGTGATCGACTGGCGTTGGGCGGTCGCCTCATTGGTGGTCGCCCTCGCAGCCGTGGCGAGCACGTGTGCCACGCTGCGGGTGTCGTGGGGGCTGCCCACCGCGCTGATGTGGCTGATCGGCGTCCTCGCGGCCTTCCACGTCGTCAGCGGGGCGTGGGAGACGGCCATGCGTGTCACCTGCCTGCTGCTCACCGCGCTCTACGCGAGCCGCATCATCCTGATCACCACCCCGTGGCCGCACCTGATCGACGCGCTGGTCGCGCTCACCCGGCCCCTGGCCTGCCTCGGGTTTTCTCCGGAGCGCTTCTCGCTGGCCGTCTCGGTGATGGTGCGCAGCATCCCATGGGTCGCGGCAGCATTCGACGAGGTGCGCACCGCCGGACGAGCCCGCGGCCTCGAACGCAACCCGCTGGCGTTGGTCACCCCGGTCGTCGTGCGGACGGTCGCCTACGCCCGATCCACCGGCGAGGCGCTCGCCGCCCGCGGGCTGGGCGAGGACTGACCGGCCTATACTGCGGCCGTGACCGACGCACCGACCAGCGACCAGCCGCTCCCCGAGCGTCCCGCCACCGGCAACGCGTTCATCGATGAGGCCCTCGCCGAGATCGACCTGAGCGTCGGCGTCCACGAACATCCTGAGGTGCTCGCCCGGGCCCTCGAAGCAGTCCAGGTCGCGCTCAACCAGTCGCGTCAGCCGCGCTGACCCCATGCGTCTGGACGCCGCCCTCGTCGCCCGCGGCCTGGCCCGCTCACGCGGCCAGGCCCACGAGCTCATCAAGGATGGAGGCGTCCGCGTCAACGGTGTGCTGGCGACCCGGCCAGCCACCCCGGTCTCGGACGCCGACACGCTGGACGCGGCGTCCGACCCCTGGGTGTCGCGCGCCGCACACAAGCTGCTCGGCGCCCTGGACGCCAGCCGCACCACCGTGGCCGGCCGCGGCCTCGACGTCGGCTCCTCGACCGGCGGCTTCACCCAGGTTCTGCTCGCACGAGGCTGCGACGAGGTCGTCGCGCTCGACGTCGGCACCGCTCAGCTCGTAGCGTCGCTGCGGGCCGACCACCGCGTCCTCGTGCGCGAGCAGGTGAACGTGCGCGACCTCACCCTCGACCATGTCGGTCGGCGTCCGGTCGACCTGGTCGTCGCCGACGTGTCGTTCATCTCGCTGCGACTGGTGATTCCACCGGTCGCGCGGGTGGTCAGGCCCGGCGGGTGGGCGTTGCTGATGGTCAAGCCGCAGTTCGAGGTCGGACGCGGCGGGCTCGACACCCACGGCGTGGTCACCGACCGCCACCTGCAGGAAGAGGCGGTCGCCGGGGTGGTGGACGCGGCGTCCGCGGTGGGCTGGCGCGAGGAGTGGCGCGGCGAGAGCCCCCTGCCCGGCGCCTCCGGCAACCGCGAGTTCTTCGTCAAGTTCGCGGTGTGAGGCTCCAGGGTTGTCGGTGGCCCGCACTAGGGTGGTGCCCGTGACCACGCGACACATCGCCGTCAGCCTGCACTCGGCGCGCCCCGAAGCCATCAGCGCCGCTGCAGACTTCGTGCGCGCCGTCGTCGGCCGAGGAATCGAGATCTGGCTGCGCGACGAGGCGCGCGACGCCGTGGCCTCCCTCCTGCCGGGAGTTCGGCTGCAGGCCCTGGGAGACGAGCCCCACACCGACATCGAACTGGTGGTGGTGTTCGGCGGCGACGGCACCATCCTGCGCGCGGCCGAATGGGCGATGCCTCACGGACTGCCGGTGCTGGGAGTCAACCTCGGCCACGTCGGCTTCCTCGCCGAACTGGAACCGAGCCAGTTGAACCGGCTCGTGTCATGCGTTCTGGAGAAGTCCTACGCCGTCGAAGAACGTCTCTGCCTCGAGGTGATGCTGCGCGACAAGCCCGGCGGCGACGTGGTCTGGTCGTCCTTCGCCATCAACGAGGTGTCGCTCGAGAAGGCCGCCCGCGAACGCATGGTCGAGATCCTCGTCAGCATCGACGGTCACCCCCTGTCGCGCTGGGGGTCCGACGGCGTCCTGGTGGCCACCCCGACCGGCTCCACCGCCTACGCCTTCTCCGCCCAAGGGCCCGTCGTCTGGCCAGAAGTCGAGGCCATCCTCGTGGTGCCGCTGCTCGCCCACGCCCTGTTCGCACGCCCCCTGGTGTTGAACCCCAACTCGTGGGTCGGCGTCAGCATGATCGAAGACCAGGCAACCTCCGGCGTCCTGTGGTGTGACGGGCGCCGCAGCGTCAACGTCGCCCCCGGCCAGTTCGTCGAGGTGCGTCGCAACGCCCGCTCCCTGCGCCTGGCTCGCACGTCCGAGCAGCCGTTCGTCGACCGCCTCGTGCGCAAGTTCGACCTGCCGGTCGCCGGCTGGCGCGGGGCGGCCGAGCTCGAGCGGCGCCGGCAGCGGCCCGCGCCGGTGGCCGACTGATGCTCGTCGAACTGCGCATTGCGTCGCTGGGTGTCATCGGCGACGCGACGGTCGAGTTCGGGCCCGGGTTCACTGCCGTCACCGGCGAGACTGGCGCGGGCAAGACGATGATCGTCACCGGTGTCGGGCTGCTGCTGGGGGCGCGCGCCGAATCGCGCATGATTCGCCACGGTGCGCAGCGGGCCCTCGTCGAGGGACGGCTCACCCCCGACGCCGCCTTGGCCGACGCTGTCGTCGAGCGCGGCGGCGAACTCGACGGGGGAGAGGTGATCGTCGGACGCGCCCTGACGCCGTCGCGGTCACGCGCGACGCTGGGCGGCGTCCAGTTGCCCGTGCCGGTGCTCACGGGGTTGCTGGGTGAGCGGCTCACGATTCACGGACAGTCCGAGCAGGTTCGCCTCGCCGGCTCGACCCGGCAACGGGAGGTGCTCGACGCCCACGCCGGACCCGGACTGGCGACGCTGCTCGAGGCGTACGCAGCCGACTGGGCCCGGCACCGCGCCGAACTGGCCGAACTGGCGTCCCTGATGGCCGCGTCGCAGGCGCGCGCCCGCGAGCTGGCCATGCTCGAGTTCGGACTCGACGAGGTGGCCAAGGCCGACCCGCAACCGGGCGAGGACGCCGCACTCCGGGCCGAAGCGTCCCGGCTGCAGGCGGTCGACGACCTGCGTCTCGCAGCGCGCGGGGCACTGGTCGCGCTGGCCGGCGACGACGACGCCGTCGACGACGCACCGCAGGCGATCGGTCTGCTCGCGGCGGCCCGGCGGTCTCTGGAGCTGGCGGCGGACTCCGACCCGGAGGCGGCAGGACTGGCGTCCCGGGTGGCGGAGGCCGGCTACCTGGTCGCCGACGTGTCGGCATCGCTGGCCAGCTACCTCGCGTCACTGGACGCCGACCCGGCCCGTCTGGAGGCCATCGCAGCCCGCCTGTCGGAGCTCCAGTCGCTGACGCGCAAGTACGGGCCGACCGTCGACGACGTGCTCGCGTGGGCGGCGGACGCGGCCGTTCAGGCCGCAGGGTTGGCGTCCGGAGACGAGCGGATCGACGAACTGCAGCAGTCGACGCGGCAGCTCGTCGCGGCGCTGCAGCGTCGGGCGGCCGAGATGGGCGACCTGCGCCGGGCAGCGGCATCCGACCTCGCCGGGCGCGTCCGCCACGAGCTGGCGGCGCTCGCGATGCCGCGCGCCGAACTGGAGTTCCGGGTGACGCCCCTGGCCGAGATCGGTCCCCACGGCGGCGACCACGTCGAGATCTGGTTCAGCGCCAACCCCGGCGCAGCGGCCTCCCCGCTGGGCTCAGTGGCGTCGGGCGGTGAGCTGTCTCGCGTCCGCCTCGCGCTCGAAGTCGTTCTCGCCGAGGGCAGCGCTGACCACACGTTCATCTTCGATGAGGTGGACGCCGGTGTCGGTGGATCCGTGGCTCTCGAGATCGGACGCCGTCTCGCACGCCTGGCTCGACACGGGCAGGTGATCGTGGTCACCCACCTGGCGCAGGTGGCGGCCTTCGCCGACCGTCACTACGTGGTCGAGAAGGCCGACGACGGTCGGGTCACCACGAGCGGCGTCCGCGAAGTCGTCGACGCAGACCGCGTCGACGAGTTGGCCCGCATGATGGCCGGTCTCGAGTCGTCCGACTCGGCCCGCGCCCATGCAGCCGAGCTGCTCGCAGCGGCTGGTGGCGAGGCAGGGGTCTAGGGCACAATGGCCGCACGGCCCTGAGGGGTCGCGACGCTCCCGGCGTCCCGAGGTGTTGGGGAAGACAACTCGGTCGAAGGGAGTGCAGATGACAACGACTCGTGGAGTCCTTCATATCCTCTCGGCGCCGTCGGCGCTCAGGCCTCATGTGGAGTGGGCCGTCGGCGCTGTTTTTGGCGCGCCCGCGGAACTGGCGTGGGCGCCTCAGCCTGCCGAACGCGGCGCCCACCGCGCCGAGCTCAGCTGGGTGGGCCAGGTCGGCACGGCGACCAGGCTCGCCAGCGCCATGAAGCGCTGGACGCGGCTTCGCTTCGAGGTGACCGAACAGGCCACCCCCGACTCCGAAGCCGAGCGCTACTCGTTCACCCCGAGCCTCGGCGTGTTCCACGCGGTCGTGGGCCTCCACGGCGACATCCTCGTGCCCGAGGACCGGATCCGTCACGCCGTGATCACCCACGGTTCGGACGCCTCTGCCCTCATCGAGGCGCTCGACGAGCTCGTCGGTAAGCCGTGGGACACGGAGCTCGACATCTTTCGCCAGGCGGCTGACGGTGAGCCCGTCCGCTGGCTCCACAAGGTGGGATGACTCCGCCGCCCATCATGTGAGCAGCCCTGGGTCACAGGCCGGGACGAGCGGTGCGGCGCGCGAATCCGTGATGTGATCAGTTCACGAAGCAACGCCGCGCGAAAGGTGCCGACATGGCCCGTGTCATCGTCCTCGGATCGATCAACGTCGACCTGGAGGTGCGAGTTCCCAGACATCCGCGCGTCGGCGAGAAGGTGATCGGGGAGTCCCTGTCGCGCTTCGCGGGTGGCAAGGGCGCCAACCAGGCGGTCGCAGCCCGCGCCCGTGGCGTCGAGGTCTTCATGGTGGGGGCCGTCGGCGATGACGACGCCGGGCGGGCTTCGCTGAACAGGCTCTACTCCCGCGGCATCAGGCTGCTCGTGGACCGGGTCCCCAACACCCCCACCGGGCATGCGCTGATCACCACCGACGGCGGCAGCAACGAAATCGTCGTGATCTCGGGCGCCAACCTGAAGCTGGGCAGCCGTCCGCTCGACCCCATCAAGGGCCTCGGCGCCGACGACCTGTTGCTGACCCAGCTGGAAAGTCCCGTCGACAAGGTGGCGTCTGCGTCTCGCTTCGCGGCCGAGCGTGGCGTCCGCGTCATGATCAACCTCGCACCGTGGGCCGAGCTGCCCGCCGACGTCGTCGAACTCGCCGACCCGCTCGTGATCCCGGCCTCCGACCTGCCCACCCTGAGGCAGGGCGGGGCGGTGCCGCGGTCACTGGTCGTGCTGCACGGCAAGGAGGGGTTGGCGTGGGACGACGAGTTCTACCCGGCGTCCCTCGTGCCCGACAGCGATGTGGTCGACACGGTGGGTGCGTCCGACGCCCTGATCGGCACGCTCGCAGCTGCCATCGCGATGGGAGAGGACCGGGCGACGTCGGTGCAGCTCGCCCAGGAGGCCGCCGCCGAAAACGTGCGGCACTTCGGGGCGCAGCCCGACCCACGGCTCTGAGCCGTGGGCCGCGGCGTCCGAATCAGTTGATGTTCTGGTTGGTGACGGCGATCGCCACGTTGTGACCACCGAAGCCGAACGAGTTGTTCAGCGCCGCCAGATCGCCCGCAGGCAGCTCGCGAGCCGTGGCCGCGATGTCGATCGGAAGGCCGGGTTCCGGATCCTCCAAGTTGATCGTCGGCGGCACCTGACGGTGGTACAGCGCGAGCACCGTCGCGATCGTCTCCAGCGCGCCGGCCCCGCCCAGCAGATGGCCGGTCATCGACTTGGTGCTGGTCACGACCACGTCGTCGATGGCGTCACCCAACGCCTGGGCGATCGAGTTGGCCTCGGTCACGTCGCCCTGCGGGGTCGAGGTGCCGTGGGCGTTCACGTGTCGAATGTCCGACGCCGACAGCCCGGCCTCGCGCAGCGCCTTCTTCATGGCGCCGGACTGGCCGAGGCCGGCCGGGTCGGGCTGCACCATGTCGTGGCTGTCGGCGCTCATGCCGGCGCCAGCCAACGTGCCCCAGATCTTGGCGCCGCGGGCCTGCGCGTGTTCGAGCGTCTCGAGGACGAGCGCCGCGCCGCCTTCGGCGAGCACGAAGCCGTCGCGGCCGCGATCCCAGGGGCGAGACGCCCGCTCAGGCTCGTCGTTGCGCTTGCTGAGGGCCTGCATCTGCGAGAACGCGGCGAACGGGAGCGGGTGGATTGTGGCCTCCGCGCCCCCGACGAGGGCGACGTTGGCGCGTCCGAGCCGCAGCTGATCGACCGCGAGCGCGATCGCCTCGTTGCTGGACGCGCACGCCGACACCGGGGCGTGGACGCCGGCGCGGGCGCCGACCATCAGACCGACGTTCGCGGCGGGCGCGTTCGCCATCAGCATGGGGATGGTGAAGGGGCTGACACGGCGGGGGCCCTTCTCCTTCTGGTTGTCCCAGTTGTTGAGGGTGCTGATCAGGCCGCCGATGCCGCTGCCGATGGCGACGAGCAGGCGCTCGCGGTCGACGGGATTCTCTTCGTCGAAACCGTAGCCGGCGTTGCGCCACGCCTCCTCGGCGGCGATCATTCCAACCTGGCTGGAGCGGTCGAGGCGGCGGGCCTTCACGCGGTCGATGTGTTCGAGCGGGTCCACGGCGAGCTGTCCGGCGATGCGCACGGCCAGATCGTCGGCCCAGTCCTCGGTGATCAGGGAGACACCGGAGCGACCGCCGATCAGGCCGTCCCACGTCGACTCGAGTGTGCCGCCGATCGGGGTGGTGGCCCCCATGCCGGTGATGACGATGGTGGTCATGGATCCTCCGGATTGTTGCTGCGTCAGTTGGGTGTCAAGGAAGAGCGGTGTCGGGGGACGCCGAAGCGCCCCCCGACGGGGTCGTCAGCTGTGCGACTCGATGTACGCGACAGCGTCGCCGACGGTCTTGAGGTTCTTGGAATCCTCGTCGGGAATCGTCACGCCGAACTCCTCCTCGACGCCCACGATGATCTCGACCATGGCGAGCGAGTCGACATCGAGGTCATCGGTGAAGGACTTGTCGAGCTGGACCTCGGCGGCGTCGACGCCAGCGACGTCGTTGACGATCTCGGCAAGACGGGCGCGGATCTCTTCAGTGGTGGCCATGTGTTTCTCCTTTGGTTGGGGTCTTGCTCCGGGGGTTGGCCGGATGATCAGGGAAGGGTGATGACCTGGCCTGCGTAGACCAGGCCGGCGCCGAAGCCGATGATGAGGCAGGTGTCTCCCGACTTCGCCTCGCCCGACTTCAGCAGCGACTCGATACCGATCGGGATGGAGGCGGCCGAGTTGTTGCCCATCGTCTTGATGGAGCGCGCCACCACGACCGAGTCGGGCAGCTTGAGGTGCCGCAACATCGAATCGGTGATGCGGTTGTTCGCCTGGTGCGGGACGAAGGCGTCCAACTGGTCGGGGGTGAGCCCGGACGCCTCGAGCGTCCGCTTGGCGGCGTCCGCGATGAAGCCCGTCGCCCAGCGAAAGACGGACTGGCCCTGCATGGCGATGTACGCCGGACGCCCCTCGCGGGCGGCGGTCAACCAGTCGGTGGTCTGGTTGATGACGTCTGCCTGGTCGCCGTCGGAGCCCCAGATGACCGGGCCGATGCCGTTGGTCTCGGACGGGCCCACCACGACGGCGCCGGCGCCGTCGGAGAACAGGAACGCGGTGGAGCGGTCATGAAGGTCGGTCAGCCGGCTCAGAGTCTCGACGCCGATGACCAGCACGTTCGTCGCGGCGCCGGAGCGAACCAGCGATTCGGCCTGGGCGAGTCCGTAGCAGAAACCGGCGCAAGCGGCGGAGATGTCGAAAGCCGCCGCGCCAGTGGCGCCGATCTTCGCCGCCACGATGGCGGCCAGCGACGGGGTCTGGTGGAAGTGAGACACCGTCGACACGATGACGCCGTCGATGGCCGACGCGTCGAGGCCGGCGTGGGCGAGAGCGTTGCGTGCGGCGTCAAGCGCGAGGGACTCGGTGGTCTCGTCGTCGGAGGCCCAGCGCCGCTCAACGATGCCGGTGCGCTGCTGGATCCACTCGTCAGAGCTGTCGATGTAGGTGCACATCTCCTCGTTGTCGACCACGCGTGACGGGATCGCGGTGCCGAGGCCGAGGATGCGGGCGAACGGCGCTCAGGTGCTGGCCTTGAGGGTGGTCATGCGGCGTTCCCTTCGCTGTGGCGTCCGACGAAGGCGCGTGCCTCGTCGAGCTGATCGGGGGCGTTGAGGCTGAACAGCTCGACGCCCTTCATGTTGCGCTTGGCGATGCCGGTGAGCGTGCCCGACGGGGGCAGTTCCAGCAGGCCGGTGACGCCGAGGTCGAGCATGGCCTGCATGCACAGGTCCCAGCGGACCGGGTTGGTGACCTGGGCGACGAGCCGCGACACGTACTCGCGACCGGACGCCACGGCGTCGCCGTCGGAGTTGCTCAGCAGGCGGGTGGTCGGGTCGGCGGGCGTCATGGTCTCCGCAAGCTCCGAGAGCCGGCCCTGGGCCGGCGCCATGTGAGGCGTGTGGAAGGCGCCGGCGACCGACAGCGGGAAGAGCCGGACCTTGGCGGGCGGGTTCTCGGCGAGGGCGGCCAACTGCTCGACCGTGCCTGCGGCGACGATCTGGCCGGAGCCGTTGTTGTTCGCGGCCACCAGCCCGTTGGCGGCGCTCGCAGCCAACACCACGTCGGCGTTGCCGCCGACGCACGCGGTCATCGAGGTCGGGGTCACCGCGCTGGCCTCGGCCATGCCGCGGCCACGTTCACGCACGAACACGACCGCTTGTTCGCCCGGCAGCACGCCGGTGATCGCGGCGGCGGTGATCTCGCCCACGCTGTGCCCGGCCACCACGTCGACCCGCGAGAAGGACGCCGGGTCGCCCACCAGCTCGGCGGCGGCCAGCAGGCCAGCGGCGACAAGCAGCGGCTGGGCTACTGCGGTGTCGCGAATCGTGTCGGCGTCAGCCTCGGTTCCGTAGTGCACCAGGTCGAGCCCGGCGACTTCCGACAGTGAGGTGAGGCCCGACGCGAAGGCGCCGACCTCAAGCCACGGCGTCAAGAATCCAGGGGTCTGAGCGCCCTGCCCGGGCGCGACAATCGCAAGCACGGGTTCAGTCTTGCGTGTTCCGCCCGCTCAGGTCCGCATCGCCGCACCAGTTTTTCGCGCGTCAGCTTTGTAGGTTTCCCACAACAGGCCCGGTCGCTGTCCGCCACGACCGGACGTCTAGCCCAGCAGATGGCCCAGCGTCACGGCCAGCCGCAGGATGTACTGGTCGCGTGGCTCGGTGGGGGAGTAGCCGGTGAGATCGGTGATGCGGCCCAGTCTGTAGCGGACCGTGTTGGCGTGGATGAAGAGAGCGCGTGCCGTGGCCTCGATGGAGGCACCCTGGGCCAGGAAGGTCTCGAGTGTCAGCAGCAGGTCGCCTCCGTAGTCGGCGAGAGGTGCGTAGAGGTCGCGAGCGAGTCGTCGCCGGGCGTGACCGTCACCTGCCAGGGCGCGCTCGGGCAGGAGGGCGTCGGCTGACACGGGGCGCGGCGCGTCAGGCCAAGCAGGCGCGGCGCGGCGTCCCGACACGGCGGACCGGGCGCTGCTGACGGCCTCCCGCAACGAGTCGACCACGGGGCCGACGACCACCGGCCCGGGGCCGAACCAGGGGGCGAGGACTGCGGTACAGCCCACGGCAGAGGCGTCCGACTCGAAGTCGCCGCCGAGCAGCACCACCAGCCGGTCGCCCTGCGGGGCGATGAGCACGTCAAGGCCGCGGCTGACCGCGGCTGAGCGCATCTCTTCTGCGGCGCCCGGGTCGTCGGGCAGATCACCGATCACCACGCACAGGCCGGACGGCTCCCGCCAGCCCAGCGTGGACGCCCGGGAGACCACTGACTCGTCGGCCTCGCCGCGGATCACGGCGTCCATCACGAGTGCCTCCAGTCGCGCGTCCCACGCGCCACGCACCTCGGCGGCTCGCGCGTAGACCTTGGCAGCGTCGAACGCGATCTCGCGGGCGTAGTTCAGAACGGCCGCCTGCAAGGTGGCCCTGTCGCCGCGCGGCATCGATGTGGCGACCTGACGTTCGACACTGTCGACCGTGGTGCGGATCAGATCGACGGTCTGGTGCAACGAGATGCGCCGGGTCAGCGCACGGGGAGCCGAACGAAAGATGTTGGTCGGCGCGAGATGCGACGCGCCGCCCCCGAACCACTGCACGAAGTCATCGACGCCCGCCCGCACGACCAGCGTGATCATCGAACGGTGCTCAGCATCCAGATCGCCGAACCACGTGTGCGCCTGCGCCACGTCGGCGAGCGCGGTGGTGGTCATGGACGCCGACGCGCCCGCCAGCCGGCGCGCGATGGCCGCCCGCGTCCGGGCCGGGGGCATCCAGGAGGGCGTCGGTGGCACAGCCCTCACCCTACCGGCGCCCACCCACCCGGGGCGGCGTCCGCGATCACCTAGCATGACGGCCGTGAGCGATCGTCTGACACCGGTGCAGGCCTTGCGCGAGACAGCGCACCTGCTGGAACGCGCCGGCGGCCAGACGCGCCGCGCCCAGGCGTTCCGGACGGCCGCCGCCGTCGTCTCCGAGCTGAGCGACGCCGAGCGTGCCGACCACGCCGGACGCCAGTCGTGGACCCAGTTGCCCGGCATCGGTGCGACCACCGGCACGGTGCTCGCGCAGGCTTCCGTCGGCCGCGTCCCGGACTACCTGGCCCGGCTCCGGGCCGAACGGCGCGAACTGGCGCCGGCGTCCGGCATGGCACGCGCGCTGCGCGGCGACCTGCACACGCACTCGCTCTGGTCGGACGGCGGGGTGAGCGTCGAAGAGATGATGCTGACCGCGGCCTCGCTCGGACACGAGTACTGCGCCGTGACGGATCACTCGCCGCGGCTGCGGGTCGCCAACGGGCTGACGGCCGAGCGGCTCACCCAGCAGCTCGACCTGATCGACGCGCTGAACGACGCGATGGCCCCTTTCCGCGTGCTGAAGGGGATCGAGGTCGACATCCTCGACGACGGGGCGCTCGACCAGACGCCGGCGATGCTCGCGCAGCTCGACGTGGTCGTCGCCAGCGTGCACAGCAAGCTCCAGATGGACGCCGACGCCATGACCCTGCGCATGGTCACGGCGGTCGCCAACCCGCGCACCAACGTGCTGGGGCACTGCACAGGACGCAAGGTCGAAGGGGGCAAGGTGCGGGGGCAGTCGAGGTTCGACGCCGAGGTGGTGTTCGAGGCCTGTCGGCAGTTCGGCGTCGCGGTCGAGATCAACAGCCGACCCGAACGCTGCGACCCTCCCGACGACCTGCTGGCGCTGGCGGCCGAGTTGGGATGCCTCTTCGCGATCGACACCGACGCCCACGCCCCGGGGCAGCTGGAATTCGGTGCCTACGGCGCGTTCAGGGCCGAGCAGGCGGGCATCGCCCCCGAGCGGGTCGTCAACACCTGGCCCGTCGAGCGTCTCCTCGAGTGGTGTGCCTCACGATCCTGATCGTTCCGGATTGCCCGGAGCAGTCCTCCAAATTCCATCCACCGGCCTGCGCGTCCACGAAGCGCGCCGATCGTTGTCATCCCCTGGTTACGCATGCGTAGACTGGGGTCATCGACTCCGCAGAATCCACTCCGGATGGTGTGAGCAGCGATGGAATGGCGGAGCCATGTCAGACACGGTTGTCTCCCCGCGCGCCAGCGCGATGGCGGAGCGGCGCGAGCGGGTGCGGGAGGATCTGCAGCGCCGGACCCACAGCTACACCGAACTCGCCAAGCGGGTGCGGGAGTTGGGCCTCAACGCGCGGACGCCCTGGTTCTATCTGACCTTCTTCGTCATCCTCGTGGCGCTCACTGGCGCGGTGTTCACGGGCATGGTGCTGCTGGACAACTCGTGGTGGCAGCTGGCGATCGCGGCGGTGCTCGGCGTCATCCTCACTCAGTTCGCCTTCCTCACCCATGAGGCGTCGCACCGCCAGATCCTGGCGTCCGGGAAGGCCAACGACTGGATCGGGCGCATCCTGGCCACGTTGTTTGTGGGCGTCAGCTACGCGTGGTGGATGAACAAGCACACGCGACATCACGGCAACCCCAACAAGGTGGGCAAGGATCCCGACCTCGCACCCGATCCTCCGATCGTGATGCTCGAAGAGGACGCGGCCAGCACCCGCGGCCTGCACGCCTGGTTCGTGCGCCGCCAGGGCTGGCTCTTCTTCCCCCTGCTGCCGTTGTTCGGCATCAGCCTGCACGCGGCGTCCTTCCGCGGCTTGGCGCGCCCGAACGTCGCGAAGCGTTGGGTCGAGATCGCGTTCATCGCTGTTCGGCTGGCCGCATACCTGTTCGTCCTGTTCTGGCTGATGCCGGTCGGCCTCGCGTTCGCCTTCCTCGGCGTCCAACTCGCGGTCTTCGGCGTGTATCTGGGCACGGCTTTCGCGCCCAACCACATCGGCATGCGCATCGTTCCCAAGGATCTGAAGCTCGATTTTCTCGACAAGCAGGTCAGCACGGCGCGCAACGTGTCGGGCGGCTGGTGGTGCACGCTGCTGATGGGTGGCCTGAACTACCAGATCGAGCACCACTTGTTCCCGGCGATGTCGCGTCTGCACCTGCGTCGCGCTCGGACGCTGGTGAAGGAGCAGTGCCTACAGAGCGGCATCGAGTACGTGGAGGAGCCACTGCCGGTGGCCCTGGGGCACGTCGTGAGGCACCTCAACAAGGTCGGCCTGTCGGCTCCTCTTGAGTTCTCCTGCCCGACTGCGTCCCGCATGGGACGCTGACTTCACAGATCTTCGAACAAAGACGAGCGCGGGACATGCGGATTCGTCCCGCATCAGACAAGATGGACGGGTACTCACCCTGCCTGAGGAAGGATGCACAGTGGCACAGCGCGACTCCGGCCCGATCCTGAACGGATTGCCGACCAACCTGCCCGATATCGACTCCGAGGAGACCGCCGAGTGGTTGGAGTCGCTGGACCTCCTCATCGACGAGACGGGTCGCAACAGGGCCCGCTACATCATGCTCAAGCTGCTGGAGCGCGCGCGTGAGCGTCAGATCGGTGTGCCTTCGCTGACTGCCACCGATTACGTCAACACCATTCCGCCGGAGCAGGAGCCGTGGTACCCCGGCGACGTCGACCTGGAGCGGCAGTTCCGTCGCCTGGCCCGCTGGAACGCCGCCATGATGGTGCACCGGGCGCAGCGTCCGGGCGTGGGTGTGGGCGGCCACATCTCGAGCTTCGCCTCGTCGGCGACGCTGTACGAGGTGGGCTTCAACCACTTCTTCCGCGGCAAGGATCACCCCGGCGGCGGTGATCAGATCTTCTTCCAGGGCCACGCGAGCCCCGGCATGTACGCGCGTGCGTTCCTCGAGGGACGCCTGTCGGAGACCCAGCTCGACGGCTTCCGTCAGGAGAAGAGCCACATTGTCGACGGCCGGATCCAGGCACTCCCGAGCTACCCGCACCCTCGTCAGATGCCCGATTTCTGGGAGTTCCCGACCGTTTCGATGGGCATCGGCCCGATCAACGCGATCTGGCAGGCGCACTTCAACAAGTACCTGCACAACCGAGGGCTGAAGGACACGTCGCAGCAGCACGTGTGGGCGTTCCTTGGCGACGGTGAGATGGACGAGGTCGAGTCGCGAGGTGCGCTGCAGCTGGCGGCGTACGAAGAGCTCGACAACCTGACTTTCGTCGTCAACTGCAACCTGCAGCGTCTCGACGGCCCGGTCCGCGGCAACGGCAAGATCATGCAGGAGCTCGAGGGCTTCTTCCGTGGCGCCGGCTGGAACGTGATCAAGGTCGTCTGGGGTCGCGGCTGGGATCCGCTGCTCGCCGCCGACCGCGACGGTGCACTGCTCAACGTCATGCGGGGCACCAATGACGGCGACTACCAGACCTTCAAGGCCAACGACGGTGCCTACGTGCGCGAGCACTTCTTCGGACGCGACCCGCGCACCGCGAAGATGGTCGCCGAGTGGTCCGACGACCGCATCTGGAAGCTGACCCGCGGTGGCCACGACTACCACAAGGTGTTCTCGGCCTACGACGCCGCGACGAAGTTCGCTGGCGCGCCGACGGTCATCCTCGCGCACACGATCAAGGGCTACTTCCTGGGTCAGCATTTCGCGGGACGCAACGCTACGCACCAGATGAAGAAGATGGCGCTGGACGACCTGAAGCAGTTCCGCGACCGCCTCGACATGCCGGTCACCGACGCCCAGCTGGAGGAGAATCCCTACCAGCCGCCGTACGTGAACCCCGGGCCCGACGACGAAGCCGTCCGCTACGCCCTGGAGCGTCGTCGCGAGCTGGGCGGCCCCATCCCCGAGCGTCGCGGCAAGGCGCCTGCGCTGAAGCTGCCCGGTGACGATGCCTATAAGTCGGTCAAGAAGGGTTCGGGCCAGCAGCAGATCGCGACCACGATGGCCTGGGTCCGTCTGCTGAAGGACCTCATGCGTGACAAGGAGTTCGGCGCCCACGTCGTGCCGATCATCCCCGACGAGGCCCGTACGTTCGGCATGGACTCGTTCTTCCCGACCATCAAGATCTACAGCCCGCACGGCCAGAACTACACCCCGGTCGACCACGACCTGATGCTGAGCTACCGCGAGGCCAAGAACGGTCAGATCATCCACACCGGCATCAACGAGGCCGGTTCGGTGGCGTCCTTCACCGCGGTGGGCAGCTCGTACGCCACCCACGGCATCCCGATGGTGCCGGTGTACATCTTCTACTCGATGTTCGGCTTCCAGCGCACCGCCGACGCCATCTGGGCGGCGGCTGACCAGCTCTCGCGCGGTTTCATGATCGGCGCGACGGCCGGACGGACGACGCTGACCGGCGAGGGCACCCAGCACATGGACGGGCACAGCCCGCTCCTGGCGTCCACCAACCCGGCTGTGGTGATCTACGACCCGGCCTACGCCTACGAGATCGCGCACATCATGCAGGACGGCCTGCGACGCATGTACGGCGACGACCCCGAGGACATCATCTACTACCTCACGGTCTACAACGAGCCGCACCGGCAGCCGGCCGAGCCGGCTGATGTCGACGTCGAAGGAATCCTGAAGGGCATGTACCTGTTGCAGGAAGGCTCCTTCGAGGGCGTCGGTGAGGACGCCCGTCGTGCGCAGCTGCTGGCCTCCGGCGTCGGCGTCCCGTGGGCGCTTGAGGCGCAGAAGCTCCTCAAGGACGACTGGGGCGTGGTGGCCGACGTGTGGAGCGTCACGTCGTGGACCGAGCTGCGCCGCGAGGCGCTCGACATCGACGAGAAGAAGTTCCTGCACCCCGATGAGGACGCGGGCGTCCCGTGGATCACCCAGAAACTGCAGGACCGTCCGGGCCCGGTGATCGCGACCAGCGACTACATGCGCCAGGTGCAGGACCAGATCGCCCAGTGGGTGCCGGGCGACTTCGCGTCCCTGGGTGCCGACGGATTCGGTTTCTCGGACACGCGTGCTGCCGCTCGCCGCTTCTTCCACATCGACGGCCCGTCGATGGTGGTCCGGACGCTGCAGATGCTGGCCCAGCAGGGCCAGATCGATGCGTCGGTTCCGCGTCAGGCCGCTGAGAAGTACGACCTGCTGAACGTGTCGGCAGGGGCGTCCGGGAACGCCGGCGGCGAGTCCTGACAGGCCGCACACCAGGCGGAGCGGGGCCCACGGGCCCCGCTTTTGCTGGTCACCCCCTGCATGACGTGGCGGTTTCTGGCACGCTGGGACGAACACAAGCAAGGAGGGGGAGTCGAACGTGGTAGCCACCGCCGGCCCCGGCAAGGAGTCCGGGGGAATCGTCGCGTTGGGTCTGGAGGCCGGCATGGCCGTCCAGGAGCTCGGTTGGGACTCAGACGTCGACGAGGCTGTGCGCGACGCCATGATGGACGCGATCGACGCAGACCTCCTCGAGGATCCGCTGGAGGCGGTGGACGCCGTCGCCTTGTGGTGGCGGGCCGACGACGGTGACGTCGCCGACGGCCTCGTGGACGCCTTGCGCGACCTGTCGTCGAAGGGCTGCATCTGGCTGTTCACGCCGAAGGTCGGACGCCCCGGCTACGTCGATCCCGCCGACATCGCCGAAGGCACCCTCACCGCTGGACTCACGTTGGCCAACCCCGCTTCGGTGTCGAAGGACTGGCAGGCCCAGAAGGTCGTACGTCCCAAAGGTCGCCGCTGAGTGAGCGACAGGTTGGGTCGTTGCCGGGCGTGCTGTCAGAATGGCCCCCGACGTTGGGGCCACTCGCGGTCACTCACGCACTCGGGCGCATAGCTCAGTTGGTAGAGCTCCTCCCTTACAAGGAGGCGGTCGGGGGTTCAAGTCCCTCTGCGCCCACCCTGGCGGCACGGCGTCGGCGGACGCCCACCGTGACGTGTCCTGCGTCCCGCGTTCACGATCCTCGCTGGTGATTGTTCGCCTGCCGGGGTCCCTGCCTCAGGACGCCGCGGCCCGGGGGTTCGGCGCGGCGGGTCTGGTGCGCAAGATCTTTCACATCTGGTGTCGGAACGCTGTGAACCTCCACAAGAGCCCTCGGGTGAACACTGTTCGCACCGCGAAATGTGAAGTTAATGTGAAGAAAGTCACCCTCGTAGGTGATCGAGTCAGGGGAGCCACGCCTTCTAGACTGGTGAGCACACTGCGCACGTTCGGAAGGGGGACCCGCGTGCTGAAACCGCCGTTCGTTGGTCCGCTCCGCGGGCCGGTGATCGTTGCCATGGCAGGCGTGCTGCTGCTGGGTGGCTCGATGACATACGGGGCTGTCACCTACTCGGCCCCGGTGGCTCCTGTCGGATCGCCCCTGGTGGTTGAGTCGCCGGCCCTGCCGTACCGACCCCAGACGACGACCAGCCCGGCCGCCAATGTGCCGAGCACTGCTCCTACCTCCGGACCGGACACACCGGACACCACGGTCCCCCCTGCGCCCCTGCCCACGGCGGGAGGGCCGATCCGCCAGCCCGGTCCCGGCCAGGTCGCGCCGCCCAGGATTCCGGGCCAGCAGCGCAACGTCCAACTCGAGTACACGCCGTTCGAGACGGTTTACCGGCTCGATCCGACGCGCCCCGTCGGAACCCAGCGCGTCCTCATCGATGGCCACGAGGGCGTGTCGCGGATCACCGTAGTCGGTGGACGTGTCGTGTCGAGGGTGGTGCTGCGCGCTCCGGTCAGCCGCGTGATTCTGACGGGCTCGGCGCCTGCCCGCTCGGGGTCCCCGTCGTCGAACCCCTCGACCAGCCCGACCACCAGCCTGCCGCGTCCGACAGCGACGCCGAGTACGGGCCAGCCGCGTCCGACAGCGACGCCGAGCACCAGCGAGCCGCGTCCGACAGCGACGCCGACTCCCAGCGAAGCCAGCCCGACGGCCATGCCCAGCAGCGAGCCGAGCCCCAGCGCGACGCCCACGACGACACAGTCCGCATCGCCGACCGCCACTCCCACCAAGAAGCCGAGCAGGCCGATCAAGCCGATCGCACCGCGCCCGACGCCGCTCGAGCCGGCGGTCAGCGTGTCGTGCGGCGTTCTCGCCTCGGGCGAAGGCGGCGGTATCTTCGCGTTGAACCTCAGTGAGGCCGACGCGGTGCTGTTGATCGTCGACGGCGTCGTCGAGAGGGTGACTGGCCCGCTGGTGGATCCCCGGTACGAAGTGAAGAGTGACCGCGATATCGCGCTGGATTGTCGCGTCGAGACGCCGGCCTGAGGCAGGCCGATCTCGCGAGGCGGGGTAAAGTGTCGCCTCGTGGCTGCCACTGACCCGCGCGAAGACCTCGCCGCCCTTGAGAAGTCCCTCCAATCGATCGAGGCTGTGCTCGACCCGTCCAGCAAGAGCCAAGAGATCGCCGAACTCCAGGAGCAGGCTGCCGCGCCCGACCTGTGGAACGACCAGGAGAACGCCCAGCGCGTCACGTCGCGGCTCTCGGCACTGCAGTCGGAGGTCGACCGGTTGACCGGGCTCCGGGGACGCATCGAGGACGTCGAGGTGATGCTCGAGCTCGCCGACGAGGAGGACGACCCGGCCACGCGTGCCGAGGCTGAGCGTGAGATCGCACGTCTGGCGTCCGACGTGTCGGCGCTTGAGGTGCGCACGCTGCTGTCGGGCGAGTATGACGAGCGCGACGCGGTGATCACGGTCCGCTCCGAAGCCGGCGGCGTCGACGCCGCCGACTTCGCCGAGATGCTGCTGCGCATGTATCTGCGCTGGTCGGAGCGTCACGGCTACTCCACCGACGTGTACGACGTGTCCTACGCCGAAGAGGCCGGCATCAAGTCGGCGACCTTCCAGGTGAAGGCTCCGTTCGCGTACGGCACGCTCTCTGTCGAGCAGGGCACACACCGCCTCGTCCGCATCTCGCCGTTCGACAACCAGGGACGCCGTCAAACCTCGTTCGCCGGGGTCGAGGTGCTGCCCGTCACTGAAGAGGCCGACCACATCGACATCCCGGAGGCTGACATCCGGGTCGACGTGTTCCGCTCGTCGGGCCCCGGCGGCCAGAGTGTGAACACGACCGACTCGGCAGTGCGTATCACCCACCTGCCGACCGGCCTGGTCGTGTCCTGTCAGAACGAGAAGTCGCAGTTGCAGAACAAGGCCGCTGCGTTGCGCGTGCTGCAGGCGCGGCTCCTTGAGAAGGCTCGACGCGACCGTGAGGCGGCGCTCAACGCCCTCAAGGGCGACGGCGGGAACTCCTGGGGGTCGCAGATGCGCAGCTACGTGCTGCACCCCTACCAGATGGTGAAGGACCTGCGGACCGACTTCGAGGTGGGCAATCCAGACTCCGTGTTTGACGGCGACATCGACGGCTTCATCGACGCCGGCATCCGTTGGCGGCGCCGCGACCAGAGCTGACGCGGGCTGGCGTGGCGCCGGGGGAGCGGCGTCCGCCTCGCTTAGACTCGACACGGCGTCCTGAGAATCTCTCAGGCGCTTCGTGCCGCCAGCCGCAGGAGTGCCCGTGATCACGTTCGACCACGTGTCGAAGACCTATGGAGGGCAGTCACGCCCCGCGCTCGACGACGTGTCGATCGACATCGGCAAGGGTGAGTTCGCCTTCCTGGTGGGCGCGTCGGGCTCGGGAAAGTCGACGTGCGTGAAGCTGATCATTCGCGAGGTCCGCGCCTCCTCGGGGCACCTGACCGTTGCCGGGCGCGACGTGACGAAAATGGCCGGTTGGCGCGTCCCCAAGCTGCGCCGGCAGGTGGGTGCCGTGTTTCAGGACTTCCGGCTCCTGCCCGGCAAGACCGTCGCCGAGAACGTCGCGTTCGCCCTGCAGGTGATCGGAACCTCCGGCAGCCGTATCCGCAAGCTGGTGCCTGAAACCCTCGAGCTGGTGGGCCTGGCGGACCTGAGAAACCGGCTCCCAGAGGAACTCTCCGGCGGCGAGCAACAGAGAGTGGCACTCGCCCGGGCGTTCGTAAACCGGCCCCAGATCCTGATCGCCGACGAGCCCACCGGCAACCTCGACCCCGACACCAGCGTCGGCATCATGAAGCTCCTCGACCGCATCAACCGCACCGGCACCACCGTGCTCGTGGCGACCCACGACGCCGGCATCGTCGACCAGATGCGCAGGCGGGTCATCGAGCTGTCCCTCGGACGCGTCGTCCGCGACCAGGCCCAGGGCGTCTACGGACGCCACTGAGGCCCGCGTCCCAGAAAGGAAATGCGCTGATGCGCCACATTCTCAGCGAGACGTTCTCGGGCCTGCGCCGCAACGCGTCGGCGGCGGTCGCGATCCTCGTCACCATGGCCGTGTCCCTGACGCTGTTCGGCGTCGGGCTGCTCGCCGCCCGTCAGGTGGAACTGATCAAGGGACGCTGGTACGACAAGGTCGAACTCGCCGTCTTCCTCTGCACCCAGGACACCACCGGTCAGAACTGCACGCCCGGCAAGGACCCGACCGACGCCCAGCGTGACGCGGTGCGGAAGGCGTTGGAGTCGAACCCCGAGGTCTCGCAGGTGTTCTACGAGAGCCGTGCGGAGGTCTTCGAGGAGTTCAAGATCGTCTACAAGGATCGACCGATCCTGCGGGAGATGACCGCAGACCAGATGCAGGACAAGTTCCGGGTGAAACTCGTCGACCCGCAGAAGTATCAGGGCGTCGTGACCTCGATGACCCGGACGCCGGGCGTCCAGGCTGTGCAGGACCTGCGCGTCTACCTCGACCCGCTGTTCGAGTGGCTCGACCTGGGCCGGTGGGCAGCCCTCGGAGCGTCGGTGTTGCTGCTGCTTGCAGCCGCGCTGCAGATCGCCAACACCATCCGCATGGCCGCGTGGACGCGGCGCCGAGAGCTCGGAATCATGCGTCTGGTGGGGGCCGGAACCTGGTTCATCATGGTGCCGTTCCTGGCCCAGGCGCTGTTCGCGGCGGTCGGTGGCGCGCTGCTCGCCTGCCTCGCGCTGGCCGGGTTGGAGGAGTTCTTCATTCTAAGGAAAGCTCAAGCTGCCGTTCAGACAATCCAGTGGATCGGCTGGTCTGACGTGGGAATTGTGATGCTGGCCCTTGTCGGGGTAGCGATCGTCCTTTCTATAGTTCCGACGTTGACAGCGACCCGCCGCTTCCTGCGCGTTTGAGCAGAGGGGGCGGGCTCCCCCCCCTCGAACGGAGACCAGAGTGCGCCCCGGCGAGCCTCACCGAGCACGATCGATTTCGGCAACCCTGCGCAGTACGGCCGTGGCCGCCCTCGTGGTTTCCCTGTGCATCGGCACGCCGGTCACCTTGGACGCCCACGCCGAGACTGTGGCCGCCAAGCAGGCCCGGGCCAAGCGCATGCAGCAGCAGGCGTCCGGCGCCCAGAGCGAGATCCGCGAGTCGCAGTCGGTGGTGAACTCCGCCACCTCGAGGCTGCTGGAGTCCCAAGAGCAACTCGCCGACGCTCGCGCAGAGCTCGCCGGCGTCTCTCGTGAACTCTCCTCGGCGGTGGCGAACGACCGGGCAGCGGCCCGGATGCTGCGGGCAGCCCAGGACGCTCTCGTCCGCGCCAAGGCCGAGGTCGCCAAGTGCGAAGCCGCCATGTCTGCAGAGCTCAAGGTGATGGGTCAGGCAGCCCGCGACGCCTACCAGCAGCAGAACCCCTTCACCGGCCTCAGCATCGTGTTCGAGTCGCAGACCCCGGCCGAGCTGGCCCAGCGCATCCAGTGGAACACCACCATCTTCGACAGCCAGAGCGCCGAGAAGGCCCGCCTCGACGCCTTGCAGATCGAGCTGCAGGCCGCTCGCGACCGGCAGGCAGCCGAGGAGGAGCGCGTGTCGCAGGCCAAGGCGGCCGCCGCCGTGCAGGTGCAGCTCGTGTCCGACCTTCGCGACCGTGCCGCGCAGCAGGAAGGCGCCGTCCAGTCGCTCGTCGCCACCAACGCGAAGAACCGCGCTGCAGCCCAGTCCGAGCTCGACGCCGACCAGGCCGCCTACAACGCCTACCAGGCACAAGCGGCGGCGCTGCAGCGTGAGATCAAGGCTCAGATCGCCAAGGAGCGCGCCGAGGCGATCGCCCGCGCCAAGGCCGAGGCGGCGCGCCGAGCCCGGGAGGAGGCGGCCCGCAAGGCCCGCGAGGCCCGTGAGGACGCCGCCCGCCGGGCCGCGGCCGCGAAGGCCAACCGCCCCTACGTCCCGGTGAAGCGGCCCGTCGTTCGTCCGGTGGCGGCACGGCCGGCCACCTCGTCGACCGGCTTCGTGCGGCCCGTGGCCGCGTCCCCGGGCTCGCCGTTCGGACGCCGCTTCCACCCGATCCTGCATTACTGGCGCATGCACAACGGCAATGACTGGGGCGCCAGCTGCGGCCAGCCCCTGCGCGCCGCACGCAGCGGCAAGGTGCTCATCGCCGGACGCAACGGCGGCTACGGCAACTTCGTCCTCATCGGCCACGGCGACGTCAACGGCCGCTACGTGACCACCGGGTACGGACACATGTCGAGCATCGCGGTGCGGGCGGGACAGTACGTCAGCACCGGCGAGTACATCGGCGCGGTCGGCTCCACCGGTCTGTCGACCGAGTGCCACCTGCACCTCGAGCTGCGCCTCGACGGCAACCCCGTCAACCCGATGCGCTACATCCCCTGATCGGTCACCTTGGGACGCCGCCCCGCGTTGGTACGCTGGGCGGCGTCCCATTCACCGTTGCAGGAGGCTTCCGTGCCACGACCGACCGGCCGCATCATGGTCGCCCAGAACCGCAAGGCGCGTCACGACTATCACATCGGTGACACGGTCGAAGCAGGCATGGTTCTGACAGGAACCGAGGTCAAGTCGCTGCGCCTCGGGCGTGCCTCGTTGCAGGACGCCTTCGCCACCGTCGATGACGGCGAAGTGTGGCTGCGGGGCGCCAACATCCCCGAGTACAAGTTCGGCACCCACCAGCACGGGCCCACACGCAACCGCAAGCTGCTGCTGCACCGCCGTCAGATCGACAAGCTCGAGCGCGAGGTGGGCTCGTCGGGGCGCACGCTGGTGCCGCTGTCGATCTACTTCATGGATGGCTACGCCAAGGTTGAGATCGCCGTCGCCACGGGCAAGAAGGACTGGGACAAGCGCCAGACCATCGCCGAGCGGGACGCCAACCGTGAGGCCCAGCGGGCGCTCGCCACGCGGAACAAGCGCGGAAGGAACTGACATGACGAGGCTTCGCCGGCTGCTGATGCCGCTGCTGTTCCTGCTCGCGCTGGTCGTGCCGATGTCGGTGAGCGCCGGCACCGCGCACGCTGCCGAGTCCACCCACGACCGCTTCGACGTGGCCTACAAGGTCAACTCCGACGGAACGGTCGACGTCGCCGAGACCATCGTGCTGCGGTTCGGCCCGACGTCGGGGCGGCACGGCTATGAGCGTCAGCTGATCACGCGCGAGAAGTTCAGCGACGACCAGGACCGCGTCTACGAATACAGCAACGTCGACGTCAGCTCACCTTCGGGTGTCTCCACCCGCCTGAGCACCTACACCAACAACTCCGGACGCAACTCGGTGATGACGCTGCGCATCGGTGACCCGAACCGCACGATCAGCGCGGCGACCGCCACCTACGTGATCAAGTACCGCGTCACGGGCGCGCTGATGACGGCCAACGGCGTCCCGGAGTTCTCGTGGGACGTCACCGGCTCGTCGATGGGCGCCATCAAGGCGTCCCGGGTGACGGTAGAGGCGCCCGGGGGAGTGACGGCCGTCCAGTGCTCGGCGGCCCTTCCGGGGCAGCGCGGTGAATGCACCAGCGCGACGGTCGAGTCCGGCAAGGGCGTGTTTGTCCAGAACGGCATCCCTGAGGGGTCGCTGCTCACCATCGGTAATCAGATGACGGCCGGCGCCGTGCAGAACGCCACCCCGATCCTCGTGGAGCCGGCCGACGCCGCCGAGACGCGCAGCCGCAACCTCGGCCTCGGCGTCGGCGGTGTCGCCGCGCTCGCGATCCCCTTCCTCGGATGGGCCTACTACCGGCGCAACGGACGCGACGACCGGTTCGTCGGGGCGCCTCCGGGGACGTTCCCGCCTGCGGGCGCGCAGATCGCCACGGCACCGAGCGCGAAGATCGAAGTGCCGGTGGCATTCAGCCCGCCCAAGCTGCCGCTGACGCACGCCGGGTTCCTACTCGACGGCCAGGTCCAGACCTCGCACCTGACCGCGGCCATGGTGAACATGGCGGTGAAGGGGGCGATCCGCCTGC
>RRZT010727824.1_pt1 | contig 27336 bp, 28 predicted proteins | sample 2165551 | NCBI WGS metagenome assembly RRZT01 (sample SAMN10456910, study PRJNA506462) | wastewater metagenome | biome: wastewater; feature: sludge; material: wastewater sludge; isolation source: wastewater sludge with Escherichia coli K12::gfp cells carrying plasmid... | place: USA: Moscow, Idaho... | reverse complement strand
TAGAATAAGGATAAATCTTTGATATGTTTGCAATATCAATAAATATTGATTTATCAACTTTTATTTTTGTTTCTAAATCTTTTAAATTTATTGTTGTTAGTGAACTAAAATCCATATCAATTAAACTATTTTTATCTTTAATTTCAAGAATTGCTCCGCCATCATCATCTTTTACAATTAAAGAGTTTATATGAACAGTTCCTGTTGATTTTAAAGTATTTGTGTCTATACTTAAATTCGCATTTGCATCTATCATATCTTCATATAAAAAACTCGCATCATTTATATAAACTATATTTTCATCAAGAGTTACTTTTGCTTTTTTACTAAAAAAAGAGAAATTATCAATAGAAATTAAAGAATTATCTACTAAAAATTCGCCTTTTGTGCTCATTGGTTTATCAAGAGCATAAGGAAAGTTTAGAACTAAATTTGCATTTGTTATTCCGCTTTTTTGTTTTACTGGAAGATTTATTTCATAAGCTTTTAAAATACCTAAAATATTGTCATCAAGTTTGCTATTAGTTTTTATATTTACTTCAACATTTCCATTTATTTCATCAGTTAAATTATGAATAGTTACAAAACTTCCTTCTATGTTTTTATCTTTAAATTTTGGTTCAATTAGATTAAAATGTAAATTATCATCTTTATAAGTTACATCAATACTTTTTGTAAAAATTTCATCAACATCTTTATGAAATCTTATTTTTCCATCCTTTATATGAGCTTTTCCTTCGATTGAGTTTTGTACAAGTTCATTTTTCTTTAAATCATATTCACCATAAAGCCAGTCAAGTTTAAAATCACCTGTTACATTATCATACATCCACTCATTTGCTTCTTGTGGTAAATCTAAATGTTCTTTTAAAAATTTCAAATTTTCAAAATATTTGCTTTCTAAATAAAATTTTATTTTTTTAGATGTTATATCAATATTTAGAGCTGTTTGAAAATTCTCAAAGTATAAATTTCCGAAAAAATTTAACTCTTTAGAGAAATAATCTATTTTTGCTTTCCCATCAAATAAAACTTTATAATCTTTTAAATATAATGAATTTAACTCAAAAAAAACTGTATTTGAAGAATCATTTATTTTAGATGAAATATTTACAAAATTATTATCAAGATATAACTCTTTCCCATTAAACCAAATATAAAATTGATTTTCATTTATTTTTAAACTCTCTATTTTTATGCTTTGGAAAAATTTTAAAATTTTTGGAAGTAACTGTATATCATTTTTTAAATTCTCTAAAGAGTTACTTTCTTTACTACTTTTTGACTTATATTCAACTTTTTCAATACTCAAAATGAGCTTTTTATCCATTTTTATATAAAATTGCGAGATTAAAAAATTAGAGAAAGAAAAAGAGTCGATTTTGATGCCAATATACAGAGATGAAAACATTAAAAATATAAAAAGAAATGATACAAATATTGCAATTTTAATGTTTTTTAACATTATTGATTTTATCCTCATTGGTTTAATTGTTGTTTTATTTTATTTAACAATGCCAGTAAATTCCACAAAAGTTTTGTTTATTCCTAAAGGCAGTACAAGTAATATTATATCACACTTAAATAAAAGTGGCTATGAAATGAATGCTTTAGATGAAATAATTATCAAAATGACAGGTTATATTCAAAGTGGTTGGATAGATATTGATCAAACTAGACTTACAAAAATGGATTTTATTTATAAACTGATTAGCTCAAAAGCTGCTTTAAAAACTATTACATTAATACCTGGTGAAACTTCTTATTTTTTCTTAAAAAAGATAGCTCAAGAGTTTAGTCTTTCAGAAGAGATTTTAACAAAAATTTATAATGAACATGCATATAAAGCAGATGGAAATATTTTAGCAGATACTTATTCTATTCCTATTGGTATGAAAGAAGATTATATTATTTTTTATCTATTTTCTCAAACAAATAGAAAATATGAAGAGTTTTCAAAAAAAATATTTGGAGTTTATGATAAAAAGAAGTGGTATAACTATATAACTTTAGCCTCAGTTATTCAAAAAGAAGCAGCAACTACAAACGAAATGCCAATAGTTGCAAGTGTGGTTCATAATAGGTTAAAAAAAGGTATGCGTCTTCAAATGGATGGAACTTTAAACTATGGTAAATATTCAAACAGTGTAGTAACAGCAGATAGAATAAGAGAAGATACAAGTTCATATAACACTTATTTGAATGCTGGGCTACCAAAAGATCCTATTTGTGCAGTTAGCCTTGATTCTATAAAAGCTGCAATATTTCCAGTAAAAAGTAGCTATTTATACTTTGTAAGAGATAATCGTACTGGATTACATAAGTTTGCTTCAACTTTTGAAGAGCATCAAGTAAATATCCAAGCAAATGTTGGTGTTGCAAAAACTTATACAAAAGTTAAAGCTGTTGAAACGCAAATTGATGAAGAAGCTCAAAATATTATGAAAACAGATATTTCTAATCAAAAGCCAACTTCAATCAAAGATTTATTCAATAATATAAATTAATATTTTGTGAAAATTTGAAACAATCAAATTTTCATAAACTAATATATATTCTCAAATTAAATAACCTTAAATACAAATCTAGCTAATATTTTTACAAATTCAAAATTTAGGAAAAAATATGTCAAAAATCATTTACACAAAAGTTGATGAAGCACCAGCGTTAGCAACATACTCTTTTTTACCAATTATTCAATCTTTCACAAAAAGTTCAGGGATTGAAATGGTTCAAAAAGACATTTCTCTTGCTGGAAGAATTATTGCTGCTTTCCCAGAAAATTTAACTGATGAGCAAAAAATTGGTGATGCACTAGCAGAACTTGGTGAAATGACTCAAGATCCAAATGCAAATATTATTAAATTACCAAATATTTCAGCTTCAATTCCTCAATTAAAAGCTGCGATTGCTGAATTACAATCAAAAGGTTACAAAATTCCTGATTATGATTCAAGTGAAGAAGTAAATGCAAGATATGCAAAAATCTTAGGATCAGCAGTTAACCCTGTATTAAGAGAAGGAAATTCTGATAGAAGAGCTCCTGGTGCAGTTAAAAACTATGCTAAAAACAATCCTCATAGAATGGGTGTTTGGACAAAAGATTCAAAAACTGATGTAGCACATATGAATGCAAATGATTTTTATGGAACTGAAGTTTCAACTACTTTAGATTCAGCTGATAATTTCAAAATCTCTTTTATAAATAAAAATGGAGAAGAGACTGTTTTAAAAGCTTCTTTACCATTATTAGCTGGTGAAGTTGTTGATGCTACTAAAATGTCGTCAAAAGCTTTACAAGAGTTCTATCAAAAAGGAATTGATGAAGCTAAAAAAAGAGATGTATTATTATCTTTACACTTAAAAGCAACAATGATGAAAGTATCTGATCCAATTATGTTTGGATTTGCTGTAAAAGTTTACTTCAAAGATTTAATTGCTAAACATGGAAAATTATTTGATGAAATGGGTGTTAACTTTAACAATGGTTTAGGTGACTTATACTCTAAATTAGACAATATTGATGCTGCAAAAAAAGCTGAAATTTTAGCTGATATTGATGCAGTTTATGCAAAACAACCAAGACTTGCTATGGTAAATTCTGCTAAAGGGATTACTAACTTACACGTACCATCAGATGTTATTATTGATGCTTCTATGCCTGCTATGATTAAAGGTGGTGGGAAAATGTGGAATGCGCAAGATAAAGAAGAAGATACTTTAGCGATGATTCCAGATAGATGTTATGCTACAACATACCAAGTTGTAATTGAAGATTGTAAAAAACACGGAGCACTTGATCCAAAAACTATGGGTTCAGTTCCAAACGTTGGATTAATGGCACAAAAAGCTGAAGAGTATGGTTCTCATGATAAAACTTTCCAAGCAAAAGCTGATGGAAAAATCGTTGTTACAAATAAAGCAGGAGAAACTGTATTTAGTTTTGATGTTGATAATGGTGATATTTTCAGAATGTGTCAAGCTAAAGATGAACCAATTAAAGATTGGGTAAAACTTGCAGTAAATAGAGCAAAATTATCTGGAACTCCAGCAGTATTCTGGTTAGATAAAAACAGAGGCCATGATGCACAAATGATTGCAAAAGTTGAAAAATACTTAAAAGATTATGATTTAACAGGATTAGAAATCTCAATTATGGCTCCAGATGATGCTATTCAATACTCTTTAGATAGAATGAGAAAAGGTCTTGATACAATTTCTGTAACTGGAAACGTATTTAGAGATTATAATACTGACTTATTCCCAATTTTAGAACTTGGAACATCTGCAAAAATGTTATCTATCGTTCCATTAATGCAAGGTGGAGGATTATTTGAAACTGGTGCGGGTGGATCTGCTCCTAAACACGTTCAACAATTCCAAGAAGAAGGTTATTTAAGATGGGATTCTTTAGGTGAATTTATGGCTCTTGCAGCTTCTTTAGAACACTTAGCAAATACACAAGGAAATAAAAAAGCTCAAGTTTTAGCTGATACTTTAGATAAAGCAACTGGAACTTTCTTAATCAATGACAAATCTCCAGCTAGAAAAATTGGAAGCATTGATAATAGAGGTTCTCACTTCTACTTAGCAATGTATTGGGCACAAGAATTAGCAGCTCAAAATGTAGATGCTGAGTTAAAAGCTGAATTTACTCCAATTGCAAAAGCAATGACAGAAAATGAAGAAAAAATTGTAAAAGAATTAACTGAATGCCAAGGAAAAGCTGTTGACATGGGTGGATACTATTTACCAGATGATGCAAAAACATCAGCTGCTATGAGACCGTCTGCAACTTTAAATTCTATTATTGGATAATTAAATTTTTTAATTTATAAAAAGGCAAGGTTTCGGCTTTGCCTTTTTTTATACCCAAAAAGATATAATCTATTTTAAACAAATTTTAAAGGCTCTATTTTGAATAATAAAACAATAGGAATTATTGGAGTTGGAAATGTAGGTTCAACATTAGCTTTCATTTTAGCTACAAATAATATCTGTTCAAATATACTATTAAAAGATATAAGAAACAATATTTCACAAGCTATGGCACTTGATATTTCACAAGCTATGCAAGAAACAAATAGTAATGCTAAAATTACTGCTTGTTTAAATAATGAAGAATTCAAAGATTGTGATATTATTATTATAACAGCGGGAATAGCAAGAAAACCAAACATGAGTAGAGATGATTTACTTATTACAAATGCAAAAATTGTAGCTTCTGTTATGAATGATATATCAAAGAATAATCCAAACGCAATAATTATAATAATTTCAAATCCTCTTGATTCGATGGTTTATACAGCATTAAAATCTTCAAATTATCCTAAAAATAAAATTCTTGGAATGGCTGGAACTTTAGATAGTGCTAGAATGAGTTATTTTATAGCAGAAAAGCTAGGCTTTCCAAATGTTAACATAAAAACTTCTGTTATTGGTGGACATGGAGATAGTATGGTTCCATTGATTGATTTTTCAACTATTGATGGAAAAAAATTAAATGAAGTTTTATCTAAAGAAGATATAGATGATATTGTGATTAAAACAAAAAATGGTGGTGGACAAATTGTAAAACTATTAGAAACAGGTTCTGCATATTATGCTCCTGCTTATTCTACAATTGCAATGATAGAAGCTATTTTAAATGATACAAAAAAATGTTTTGCATGTGCTACTATGCTAAATGGAGAATATGGTTATAAAGATATAGTTTCTGGTGTACCTGTTATTTTAGGAAAAGATGGTGTTGAGAAAATCATAGAATTAGAAATCAGTGATTTTGAAAAAGAACAATTTGCAAAATCTATTAATAGTGTTAAAGAATCAATAAATACTTTAGAAAATAATTTTCTTAATTAGTTATCAAATTAGAAAAATAGGATTTATTGATTAGAGTCAATATTCTTTAAATAATATTTGTGTACAATAATCTTATCTTATTTCACAAAAGGATATATTATGAAAAAAATTGTTATTGCAACTACTATTTTAACTGCATGTTTTGCTTTTGCAAACCCTTTCGCAAAATGTGTTGTATGTCATGGAGCAAATGGGGAAAAAGTAGCTCTAGGTAAATCTAAAATTATTAAAGATATGACAAAAGCAGATTTTGTAGCAGCATTAAAAGGTTATCAAGCTGGAACTTATGGTGGAGCACAAAAAGCTCTAATGGTTGGTCAGGTAAAAGATATGTCTGAAGCGACAATGAATGAGCTTGCTGATTTAATTATCAAATAGTTTTTAACTAGAGAATTTTCTCTAGTTATCCAAAATTTTACTCTTTTTTATATCATTTAGAATATTTAATAGCTCTTTCTTTTCATTTAAAAGTTGTTTTATTAAAATATCTTTTTCATCTTCAACTTCTATTTCAGCTATATTTTTTTGTTCTAAAATTTTTCCAAGATAAAATTCAAAAATACCTTTTTGTTGTAAAAAGTCTATTTTTAAACATTCTATAACAATTTGAGGTTTATCTTCTCCTAAACCATTTGTTATTAATAGTTTATTGATTTGTTTGATTTTGTAAGTTAATTTATTTTCAATAATAATTGGTTCAAGTAACTCTTTTTTCCAATAATTAGAGCTCTCTTTTTCTATAACATACAATTTTTTTGATAATATTTTAGAAAACAAATCTTTATTTACTGAAAGTTTAAACACCCTATTTCCTATATTTTTCTGTACTATATCTATAAATTACTAAATTAAAAATATGATACAATCTCGCAAAATAAAAAAGGATAGAAATGAATAATTTATTTAAATATCTATTTATAACAATATTTAGTACAATTTTATTTACGGCTTGTACTACAAAAGAAGTAGTAATCATAGAAGTAAAAGAAAATGACTTAACAGAATTTTCAAAAAAAGCTAATGATAATTTTATAAATCAAGATCAAGCAACAAATGACTACTTTATAAAATACTTTAGACCTTGGGACTTAACAAAAGTTTCATATCCAAAACTAGAAGCTATGTGGGGGCAATCATATAGATTTAAAAAAGTATATTTAGAAAATCATCAATTAGCTACAAAAGAGTGGTTTGACAAACAAATACAAAACTCAAATTTTGATGAATATAATGTAGTACCGAAAAAAGCAATAACTTTAAAAAATACAAATGTAAGAGTTCTTCCAACAAATTCTCCAATGTTTTATAATCCACTACTACCAGGAGAAGGATTTCCTTTTGACTATAATCAAAATTCTTTAATCAAAATAAATACTCCAATTATGGTTTCTCATTTGTCAAAAGATAAAGCTTGGGCATATATAGAATCAAGTAGTGTTGGTGGATGGGTTGAGATAAATAATATAGCATTTGTTAATGAAAATTTTATAAAACAATTTAAAAATTCAAACTACTTTGTAAGTATAAAAGAAAAATTCCCAATTTATGACCCTATTTTTAGAGAATATATAAAAGTTGGTACAATCTTTCCTAAAGAAAAAGATAACTATTTAATTGCCAAAAAAGATGATAATGCAAATGCAATAATTTCACATATACAATTAAATCCAAATGAAATTGAAGCTATGCCAGTACTTTATAATAGTGAAAATAGAATAAAAATATTAACTGAACTTTTAAATGAACCTTATGGTTGGGGTGGATTACTAAATAATAGAGATTGTTCAAGTTTTACTCAAGATTTTTTTACTCCTTTTGGATCATATTTACATAGAAATTCAAAAGCACAAACAACAAATGGAAAATATATTGATATTTCAAAACTAACTTTAGATGAGAAAAAAGAGTTTATAAAAAAAGAAGGTGTCCCATTTTCAACTTTGGTTTATTTAAAAGGTCATATTATGCTTTATTTAGGAATAAAAGATAATGAACCAATGGTTGTACACAATGTTTGGAGTGTAAGATTGAAAGACAAAAACAATAAAGAATTTAGACATATAATTGGAAAATCAACTATTACAACATTAGAACCAGGAAAAGAGTTAGAAGGATTTGATGATAATAGTAATATCTTAAATAAAGTTCTAGGAATAGTTATTTTATAAGCTTTAGTAAGAACTAAAGCTTAATCTTCTTGTAAATCTTTACTTTGATCTATTTGTTGCAAAGGATTAAATAATAAAGAATCAAGAATCTGATTTTTAAATTTCATATCTTCAAGTTGTTGAGATAAAAAAGTATTTTCTTCTTGTAAAGAGATATAGTGTGCATATAATTTATTTATATCTTTGCTCGTATAATAAATATTGTTTCTTAAATATATTTTTGGAAAATATAAACATAAAGCAAAGAATAATATCGCAAATACAATAGCTATTGAACTTTGTGAATTTAATTTAATCAAATTTAAAAACCCTTAATTTAGAACTTCTGCTTCTAGGATTTTGTTTAATCTCTAAAGCAGTTGGAATTATAGGCTTTTTTGTAATAATTTTTCCTAAAGCATGATTATTTCCACATTCGCATCTAAAAACATTGTCAGGACAAATACAAGATTTGCTCCATTTTTTAAAATAGTTTTTTACAATCCTATCTTCTAAAGAGTGAAAAGAGATAATTGCAACAATACAATCTTTTAATTTTGCTTTCTCTAAAGAGTCAAAAAGTCTCTCTAAAACTCCTAATTCATCATTTACTTCTATTCTAATTGCTTGAAAAGGTAAAGTTGCTGGATGAAGTCTTCCTTTTGACATTTTTTTAGATAAAAAATCTGCAAGTTCTTTTGAACTATTAAAAGGTCTATTATTTACTATCAAAGAAGCAACTTTTTTATACTCTCTTACTTCTCCATAATCTTTAAAAATTCTTTCTAATTCAGTTTGAGAATAAGTATTCACAACAGTTGCAGCATCTAAACTTTGATTTTGATTCATTCGCATATCAAGTGTTAAACTTTCAAAACCAAAACCTCGTTCAAGTTTATCTAATTGTAAAGATGAAACTCCAATATCAGCTAAAACTCCTCTAATTTCATAATCTTTAAAAGTTTCTATTACATGCTCAAAATTACCCTTATTGAAAATCACCCTATTTTCAAATTTTTCAAGCCTTTTTTTACTAAAAGCTAAAGCTTCATCGTCTTGGTCATTGCAAATTAATTTTATATTTTGATTTTGATTTAATAAACCACTACTATGACCAGCAAATCCAGTAGTACAATCTATTATATAACCTTCATTTATATCTTTAAAAGTTTCTAGAACTTCATTATATAAAACGGGGATATGAGGAATATCCATTAAAACTGTCCTTAATTAAATTAATATATAATATCCAAAAATATATTCAAAGGCTTTTAATGGTAGATAAAGATACTATAAAATTACTCTCTGATTTATCATTTTCTATGTTTAGTAAGAACTTTTTTGGTATCTATCATGGTGCAATTTCTTCTAAACTTGATCAATATAACTTTATGATAAATACGAGTGATGCTATATTTGACAAAATGGATGAAAAATCTTTTTGTACTTTAAATATGAATAAACAAGATTATAGATGGAATATTGCTAGTATCGAATCTCATATTCATTCGACAATATATACAAATATCCATGAAGCAAAATATATTGCTTTTGGTATGCCAATTTATACAACAGCCTATACATTACTTCATGACAAAATAGTATTTGAAGATTTTTTTGGTAAAACTTTTTTTGGAGAATTATCTATTTATAATCCTGGTGATTTTTCGACTTGGTATAAAAGAAATGCCCTTGAAATTACAAAATATTTAAAAGAATCTGAACATAATTTGATGGTTATAAAAGGTGTAGGAACTTATGTATATGATAGAGATGTTTATGAACTAGTTAAAAAAATAGCTATTCTTGAGAATTCTTGTAGACTTTTAAGTATAAAAAGTTCTTTTGAATAAAAAAGATACAGAAAAGATAAAAAATTTATTTGCTAAAGCCCGAACTTTTAGCTATTTCAAAGCTTAAATACTATAAAGTTTTCTCGATTTAATTTTATACAAGGAGTTCTCCAATGAACAAAGCAGAGTTTATCGATGCAGTAGCTGCAAAAGCTGGTTTATCTAAAAAAGATGCAAAAGGTGCAGTTGATGCTGTATTAGATACTATTACTGAAGCATTAGTAAAAAAAGAATCTGTAAGCTTTATCGGATTTGGTACATTCGCAACAGCTGCTAGAGCTGCTAGAACAGCAAAAGTTCCAGGTACAACTAAAACTGTAGATGTTCCTGCTACAACTGTTGCTAAATTTAAAGTTGGAAAAGCTTTAAAAGAAGCAGTAGCTAAATAATTTCTTTTAAAAAAGTAAGTTCATCTGCCACAGATGAACTTACTTTTTTTTCTCTAAAATCATATGCCGCTATGGTGAAATTGGTAGACACAAGGGATTCAAAATCCCTCGCCTTTGGTGTGTCGGTTCGAGTCCGACTAGCGGTACCATCACAAACTCCCTTTTTATAGTATTTTTTAAAAGAAATATTTGAAAATTTTACAAGTTTTTTTACAAGGTTTTACCTTATTAGTATTTTTTTATAGTCAATTTTTCTAAAACTTTGTTATATCGTGGAAGACAATTTTTATATAAATCTATTTTTGATACAGTTTCTTTTTCTTCATTATCTAAAAGTAAATTTTGAAATTCTTCTAAAACTATTAATTCTATTTCTTCGTTTATATCATTTCTAAAATTTTTTAATCTCTTATAATCTTCTTTTAAAAAGTCTTTTTCTAAATTCATTTTTTTAGCTTCTAGTAAAATACTTGGAATCATTAAAGCATCGCTTAAAGATAAGCTTAAATATTTTTCTCTTACTTTATAAGTTAGCTCTATAATTTCTAATTTTTTATTATAAATTAAAAGCTTGAAATTGTTTTCAAATGCTCTTTTTGTTGCTTCAATAGTTCTTTTATTTACGAAGTTATTTAATATGCTTTTTATATCTCTTTTTTTGTTGTGTTCATTTATTAAAATTAATGCTTCTTTTATTTTTTCTTGTAATGCTTCAATATCTCTTTTTAATTCTGTTAATTGTGCGTTTATTGTTGTTTCAATCTCATTTTTAACTCTTTTAATTTTCTCTTTTTCTTCTAACATTTTATTTGTTAAAACTGTGATTTTTTTGTTAATTTCTGCTTTTATTTCTTCGTCTTCTGTTTGTCTCATTGCTTGTGTTAAATTCTCCATGCTTTCAATATTTCTTTTATTTTCTTTGTCTTCATTTGATAATTTAAAAGTATCTATTGAAATTTTAAAATCACTATATGAGAATGTTAAATCTTCAATTTGTTTTTTTGTTAAAAATCTTGAATTGAAAAACGGCTTATTTAATGATAAATTGAATTCAATTTCTATTTTGTCATTTGAGTCTTTAATGTTTAAATATCTTTCTAATTCTTCAAATTGTAGTCCATAATCTCGTAATGCGATAAAATCTTGTGTTAATACTCTATCTTTTGAAATTTCATTATCTATATATTTAACTGCTTTGCTTGTGCTTATATTCATTTGATTAACTCCTTTTTTTGTTTGTTCTTATATTTATTATAAAAGTTTTTCAAATTTTTACATTTTAATTTTAATTAATTTTAAATATTTATAAAGAGAGAAATTTCTCTCTTTATATTTCGTTTAAGTCGATTGAGATTTTTGGAGTATATTTCTTTTCTAGTTCTTCGATTTCTTTTTCTAAGTCTTTTAATTCGTCTTCGTTTTCGTCTTCTTCTATATCTTCAATATTTGACATAAATTCTAAAACTTCGTTTTCTGTTGCTGTTTCTTTTTCTTCTGTTATATTTGAAGTAATTTTAGGCATTTGAAAAGCTTCTATTTCTTCGATTTCTTCTTTTTTTACTTCTTCTATAATTTCGATTTTTTCTTCTTTAATTTTTAATCTTTCTTCTGCTTCTTCAAAAATATTTTTTAAATCGTTTTCTAAATCTTCGAAGCTGTCGCAATATGTTTTTTTGTCTGCGTCTTCTAATGCTTTTTCTCTTTCTCTTTCAATTTCTATCGCTTTAATTGAAATTTTTTTGTAGCTTTCAACTTCTTCAATAATTTTTTTTGTGTCTTCTTTAAACTCTAAATTATTTAAAAAATCTGTATCTATTTTATAATCATTAAAAACTGTTAAGCCTTGTTTTACTTCATTTGTTAAAGTATCGTTATAAATATATTGACCTTGTTTTAATTTTAAAGGGTTTATATTATTATCGTTTAAAGTGTCAACATTTACAGCTAAATGTGCCGAAGTTATATTCTCTTGTTTAAGCATAAATCTATTTCTTAAATTTTGACGAAACGCTGTTGATGGCAAAGAATTTACACCTGCTTGTTGTAAAATTACCATAAGTGAAATATTCGCTGCTCTTGCTTTTGAACTTAGCATTTCTAAAATTGATAAACATTCTTGAACGCTGTTTTTTTGAATTTTTGATAAACTTTTACTGTCATTTAATTCTTGTAATGTTTGTATCTCGTCAACTATTACAAGAGTTTGAAATGCTTCAAAATTATCTTTACTATTTTTTGTATTGTAATAATAAATATTAAACATTTGAAGAAGTATTTTTTTAAGCATTTTCAATGCTTCGTCTAATTCTTGACCATATTCAACTTTGTTTAATTTTTTTAAAAAATTGTAATCTGCTGATTTTTTAAAGTTAATAACATAAATTTTATTGTAGTTTATGAAATTATCTTTATATAAAACATTTTTTAATAATTCTTTTACACTAAAACTTTTACCCGAACCTGAACCCCCAACGATTAACCAATGTCCATTAAATAAGCCTTTTCCTTGTTCCTTTTCTGTTCCAAAAATTGGTTTTCCTTTTGTATCTTCTATTCCTAAGAATAATTTATTTTCTGCTAAATATTTGTTATAAATACCTTTTTTTGGTGCTGTTCGAATATCGGGAATTGGCTCTAAGAAATTAAGTCTTATTTGACTTGTTCCAAAACTTTCAGCTTTAAATTTCTCCCTTTGAAATTGTTGGCATATTTTTTCTTCTGCTTTGCTAAAATCATCAATAACAGCCATTTTTTCGCCTTTTATTAAATCTAGTTCAATATAGTTTTTCTTTTTGTTGTATTTTGTTAAAAAATATTGAGAAAACCCGATTGAAGATAATATTTTTTGAAAACTTGAAGCTTTTCTATACTTTATAAAATTTATAAAATAGATTATTAACGCTATTGTTAAAGTGCTAAAAAATAAAATGTTAAATTCCCAACTCTCAAAATTATAAGCGAATGAGTAATATATAAAGCTATAAAATGCGTTGAAAATTCCTAATTCTTCAAACGGGTTAATATCGTTTTTATAGATGCCTAAAATATAAATTTCAAGGGGTATAAATGAGGCTAATAATAAGCCCCAAGAATAGAAAAGGATTTTAAATAATCTTGTATGATTAATATTTCCGTTTCTGTCATGTGTTTTAAATATGAAATTATTTTCTTTTTTTGTGTTGTTATTCATTTTTTTAATTCCTTTTTACTTTTAAAATAAGTAAAAATATAAATATTATAAAACCTAGAAGCAATATATTTAATCTTATAGCATTTACAAAATTGTTAAGTGTTTCAAATGTTTTTATATCTTTTTTAAATTCTTTTATTTGTGTATATGTAAATTCTTTACTACTGTTATATCTCTCAATCTCTTTTTTAAAATCAAAAGCTTTTTTGTTTTTTTCGTCTTCTTCTATTTGTTTTATTATGTTGTTATATTCTTCTATATTTATTTTTTTATTTTCAACTGTTTTATTCTTCCAGTTATTGAATTTGTTTAATTCTGCTTTATATTCTGCGTTGCTGAAATATAGATTTACAAGGTTGTAGGGTGTAAATTGAAACGCTATTAATAAAAGTATTAAAGCTATTATTGTTTTTAATACTCTCATTTTTTTACTCTTTTATTTGTTCTATTTCTTTTTTAAGAACTTCTATTTTTATTAAATTACAACTTATAAAACTATCTTTAAAATTCATATAATCGAAATCTTTTTCACAGATTTTTAATTCTTCATTTTTTAAAGTTTGTAATTCTTCACTCGTTTTGTGTATTCTCTCGAAGTCTTCTTCTGTTGGAGTAGCTAATAAGTTTATAGTTAATAAACTTGACAAGATTAAAGTTTGAATCATTTTTTTTATCCTTATTTTTTTTATTTGATAAGTTTTTTATCTCTTATCTTATATTTATTATAAAGATTTTTTTAATTATTTAAGTTTATTTTAAGAAAATTTATAAGATTTTTTTAAGCTTTATTAAGAAGCCCTTTTTTATGGGCTTTCTTATTTATTAGTGATAGAATTCTATATTTTTAAAGTCTTTATTTTGAGAGAAATTAATAAGATAATTTAAAATTTTTGCCCTGATTTTTTTAATCATTTAAAACTTCCAAGTGTTAAATTTAAGTTATATTTTTCGTTTAAAAGTTCTTTTATTAAGTCTTGTTCTGCTTGATAAGTGCCTGATGTTAAAGCAATTATTGAATTTTTTTCTGTTTCTGTTAAATATAAAGTTATCTTTTTATCTCTTTTAAATTCCAGAGGTTTTAATTTTCTACCTTTCAAAATTTTTATTTCTTTTGTCATGTCTATTTTTTCCTTTTTTCTATATGTTTTTTTAATTTATATAAAATTTTATTTTCTAATTGTTTTTTTAATTCTTTGTTATAAATGTTTAAAAAATCTCTAAAACTTGAATCGTTATCTTCGAATAAAATATTTATATAAGCAATTTTTTTTGAGTTAAAAAAATATAATTCTTTATATTCTGAAATTGTATAAGGAACGAATACAAAAAAATATTTTTCTGCTCTTATTAGAATAATTTCAATTTCTTCTTCAAAATTATTAAAAAATAAATCATAATCTTTATTGAAAATTATGTTTAAATCTATACTTATTAAATCTATAAAATCTTTTTTTATAATCTTATGAGTTAATAAAATTGTATCTTTTGAAAAGAATCTATTTTCACCTTTTTTAATTGTTATTCTTTTTAATTCTTCTTTTGAAATTATGTTAAACATTGAATAATCTATTTTCATTTTTTACTCATTAAAATCAAAATTTGATATTTTTAAAGCTATTTCTTTTTTTTCTAAAATTGATAAAATTATGATAATTTTTTCTTTATCTTCTTCTATTTCTTCTATATTTAAATAGTCATATTCTTTAAATTCTTTTATAATCTCGTCTAATTTATTTATATACATTTAATCCCCCTTAGAGATTATTTAATCTCTTTTGGAGTTGTTTCTGTTGAGAAATATACATTTCCGTTAAATTCAGCGATTTTTATATCTGAAATTAATACTTTTTTATCTTTTAATGCCATTAAATCAGGAGTTAATCTCTTATCTTTCATTTTTATATTTTTAATATTTAATTTATTATCATTGTTTGAAATAATTTGGAACACTACACTATAAGTGATTTTTCCCTCTTTGTCTTTTTGTTCTTTTTCTATAACATTATCTAAGAAAGCAGTAATTTTTTTATTTATACTGAAAATTGTTTCTTCTGTTTTTACTTCTTCTAATATATCTTTAACTGTCATGTATCCGTTATTCTCTAAAAAGTTTTTAAATTTAAAAGTTTTATTTTTCATTGTTTTTATTTGTTCTGCTGTTAATTCTTTTTCTAAATAAAACTGTTCTATATCTAAATCCATTTTTTCTTCATTGAATGTAATTGTTTGAATAAATACTTTTGAAGTATCTAAAACTGGGTTATTGTTAGCGTCCAATACTATTCTTTTATATTCTTTGCCATCTTTTGCGATAGCTGTTTCTTTTTTTTCTAAATAGCCAATTTCTGAAATCGTTGCTGTGAATTCAGTTTCTAATTTTGTGTTTATGTTTTTTACTTTGAAGTTTTTCATTTTGTTTATTTCCTTGTGTGTTTTTTTAATTTGATAAGTTTTTATCTCTTATCTTATATTTATTATAAAAGTTTTTAAAAATATTTAAGTTTATTTTAAGAAAATTTATAAGATTTTTTTAAGTTTCTTTAAGAAGTCCTATTCTATGGGCTTTTATCATTTTAAATATTTTTTATATTTTTAAATGATTTTTATTTTTTTGATATTTTTTGCTTCATTTAAAATTTTTTCGCCCTAATTTCTTTTATATCTTCTTTTGTTAATGAATTTTTTATATGAATATATTCGTTTTCTTTAAAATGTTTTAATGTTTCTAAATCGTCATCTAATATTAGATAGTTTTTAATATCATTTTTTAATATATATTCTTTAATAGATAACTCTTTTGATAAATCTTTATTTGTTATATTTATAAAATCTAATTTAATTTTTTTATATTTGAATAAAAATTTTATTTCTTTTATTGTTAATTGAGTTCTCCATGACGACGATAAAACGATTTCATATTCTGTTAATTCATTTAATAATGAAATAAGCTCTGTTTCGATTTTTGGATAATATATATTATTTATAATCTCTATTTCGTCAGAATAGTTTAAAACTCTGTCAATATCTAAAAATAAAGTTTTCTTATTTTGTTTAAATATATTTAATATTTTCATTTTTATAACTCCAGTTCTGAAATTAAATCTAATTCAATATCTAAGAAATTGATTTTATTATCTTGATACATGTCGCTTTTATATATTATATTTTTGTCTGTTGCTTCTTTTTTGTTAATATCAAAAGTTTTATTGAATGAAGCATTTTCTATTGTTTTATGCTCTTTTATATAAATATATTTCGTTTTTGATATGTTTTCTTTTATTAGTTTGTTTAATTCTTCTTCTGTTAGTTCATAATTAAAATTCTCGAAGTTTTTAATATCACTTAATATAATCTTATCTTTTTCAATTTCTTTTATTATTTTGTCTTTTGCTTTAAATGAGCAATAATTTAAAAAATATTTTTTTATTTGTTTTGCTGAATATCTTTTATCATTGTTAAAATTGATTTTATATTCTTTGTTTAATTTTTGTAATAATAAGATTCTCATTTCATTTTTTGAGTATTCTATTAAATTATCTTTATTTATTTTTTTAAGTATTTTTCTAACTTTTGAGAATTTAAAATCTTCTTTATTGTTTAATATTTCAAATAATTCTGCCCGTTCTTCTCTATATTCTAATGTATAAACACAGCTTTTTTTATGCTCTCTATATAGTTTAAAAAATTCTTTTCTATTCTCTTTTTTTCTCTTTTTTTGAGCATTTGAAACTATGTTATAAGTTTCTTTTATTTTGTTTTTCTCTTTTTTTATTATTGAGATAAGTTTTCTTTTTTCTTCTATAAAAAATTTTTTATATTCTGCTTTTAATAATTCGATATTAAATGAAAAACTTTCATTGTTTTTTAATTCAAAAGTGAAGATTTTTTCTTCTTCTAATTTTTCTAATTGATAATATAAGCTTTTTTTATTATCTTTTAAAGATTGTAAAAAATCAGGATAATTTTCTTTCAAAAATTTATACATAATATCAATCTTTTTTTGTGTTGTTGTCTTAAAATTTGAAGTTGTGAAAATTCTATTAGAAGCCCCAAAGTATCTGCGATATAGATTAAAAAAGTTATCTTTTGTAAATGTTTCGTTTTGTTTTTCGATTATATAATCTCTTTTTGCTTCTGTTATCTCATAGCTTTCTATATTTTTTAAATCTAAATCTTTAAAATCTATTAAATTGTTTTCTTCTAAATTTAAAGTTTTAAGTAAATATTTTGTTATATATGTTGATGCTCTTGCTTCTTTGATTTCTTCGATTTTTACTTGTTTTAAATTAAAATATCTTTTTGTTAAATTAAAACTTTCATTAGCTAAATTTATACAATTTCGAGGAAGAATAAGCATTTTATGGCTATGAGGTTGTAAACTCTTATGAGGTTCAAAAATTGTAAAATGATACATGTTTGCGTTTAAATTTGCTCTTTCTATTCTCTTTTTTAAATCATTATAAAAATATCTATTAATTTTTTTTTGATTTTCTATTCCTAAAATTATTGAATTCTCAAAAGTTCCGAAATTGTCATTATATTGAGGGTTTTTAATAAATTTTTTTGAATTAAATTCTTCGTTTTCTATTGCTTCGATATCTATTTCATTTTTATTTTTTAAAGTGTAATAATGAAATTCACTTGGGTTTGTAAAAGTTAAAAATAAAGAAACATATTCTTCATTCTCGTCTTCGATATATTCTTCTAAACAATAGATTTTCGCTATTTTCTTAGCTGAATATTTTTTATCACTATTTAATAAGAATTCTCCTTTTCTTTTTTCGTTTTCTAATTCAAAAAATAAATTGTTTTCTTCGTCAAATTTTGGCGAATAATTCTTTTTTAAATTAAAATAAAATGTTGAATTGTTTTTCCAGTTTATTAGGGGTTTATCTTGTAAAGTGTTATATTTTGAAGATACATTATTAATAAAAAATTTTAATTGTTTTATTGATTTTTTTTCATAATCTTTTGACATTTTTTCAATTAATTCTGCTCGTGTTTTTAGTCCTTGAAATTTTTGCTCATTTTCTTCATTTAAAAGATTTATAATTGAATTTTTTGTTTTACTTGAAAAGTTTTTAAATGTTAAATTTTCTATTTCTTCGATATTCTTTCTAATTTTTGATTTTGAAATAGTCGCAAATGAACTTAAACTATCAATTTTTTTTATTCTTTTGTGAAATATTTCTAACTGATTTTTGTTCATTGCTTCAAACATTTTATTAACTCCTTTTTGCTTATATAATTCATTATAAGAGTTAATTAAATTTTTACATTTTATTTTTGATTTTTTTTAATTCTTTTTGTCTTGTCAGCACTTCATATAAGTTAGTCAAGTCGCTACGCTCTAACTTATATGAGATAGTTTTTTCTCTTTTTAAAATAACCTTTTTTCTTTACGATTATCCCAAAAACTCTTTTTTTCTTCTCATTTTTCCAAATCGTCCTTTATTTTTTTATGCTTCGCAAAAAAATAAATTCCAATTTAGCCAAATGGAAAAAATGCTTTTTTGTTCTAATCTAAAAAAATTCTATTTTGAGAAAAAACAATTTTTAATATACTTGTATTTATTTTGATAGTAAAAAATAATAATTTAAAAGATATAATTCTAAAATTTTATATAAAGGTAAAATATAGAAACTTTAATTAAATATTATTATAAAACTTTAATTTGTTTTGACCAAATTCAAAAAGTATTATTACAATTTGCCACCGATAGTAAAATTATATTTCCTTTAATTTTATCTTTAATATCTGCTTTTATTTTTTGGTATATATTTTCATACTATCCAACTAATAAAAGAAAACAAAAATTAAGACCAATTATTGAATATGATTTTGTATGTTTAAATCGAGCTTTATTAAGTATATTCCAAACAGTAATAGGTAAGAGTCCTTATTTTGATGAAAAAATACATAGTGAAAAATTAACAAAGCAAGATTTTTATATAGCTTTACAAAACAAATGTCTCACAGAAGCTGACTTATATGATACTAATGTTTCAAGTAATTACGAAATCATAGGTTTTAAACTGGCAGAACAATTTGAAATTGTAAATAACATAATCGAAAAAATTCTAATCTATTATGAATTTGCTAAACCAAAAGAACTTTTATTATTAAATGAAATAAGACATAAAATCAAAATAACTTATATAAATGAAAAAATATTAGATTTTCATATTATGAATATAGAAAAAGGTAATTATTCCACTATTTCAAACTTATGTAATAAATATAAAAATTTTTATGATTTATATGAATTATTTAATGAAATTAAAAAAATTACATTAGAAAATAATTATTATGACAAGTATAATGTTTCACTTTTTCAAAATATATTTTATCTTTACTATACAGGGAAATATAAAAAATGTAAAAAAATTATTAAGAAAAATATTAAACAAAAAAATTTATTGCTTCATCATTATTCATTATTATGTCATTATGAATTATTATGTGATTTAAAACTAAATAATATTGATTATAAAAAAGTTGAAAATATTTTAAAAGAAAAATATTTTAAAGGTGGTTTAGTATATTCAGAAGAATCAATAAAAGTATTGGAAGAAAATAAAAAATTTAAGAAACTTGTAGAAAAATATTATTCAGAAGAAGAAATAAATGATTCTATAAAAGAACTAGAACAAGTATTATCTGAAAAAGATTTATATACTAAAATAAACATAGATATCAGTAAATATATGGAAGATAAAGATATTAATTTAAAAAAAATCGATTGGAATGAATAAGTATTTTAAGTATAATAAATTATATAAATTAAGAAGTAAAAAATGACACAAGAAGAACAATTAGAAGCTGAATTATTTAATAATAAAAAAGTTGAGTTTTATTCACAATTAATAAATGCTTGGTTAACTACAAGAATGGAAAGAGATAAAACTATTTTAACTTTATCTACGGCAGGATTAGGAGTATTAGTTACTTTTTTTAATAATATATCTGTAAATTATAATTTAATATTTTATATTTTGGCATTATTATCTTTTATAATAGCAATATTATCTGGTTTATTTATTTTTTCAGAAAATGCTGATTATTGTTTATCTATCGTAAATGAAGAACCATATCAAAATGAAAAATTAATGAAATATTGTGATAAAACTTTGTTGATTTCTTTCTTATGTGGATTGTTTTTTTCTGTTGTTTTATCTTCAATTTTTATTTATGAAAAAAATAAAAAAGATAGTCAAAATGTACCAATTACACCTGATAAAACAATTTTATTATTAAAAAATAAGTATACTAATACAATTAAATCATTAGAAGCAGAATTAATAAAATTAAAAGAAATTGAAACAAATATCGAAGAAACAAAAAAATTAAAATTTGAAATAAAAGAGAATATTAATAAATTATCAAATGAATTAAATAATTTAGAAGATATCAATTTATTAAAAGAACAAAGAAATATTATTCAAACAAAAATTAATAAAATCAATAAGGATAGTAATGAAGAAAAATAGTAAAATAGAAATTAAAACAGTTACCCCAAATATAGGAAAAACAAACGCAAGTTTTATAGGAATTAGAGATGGTTCTCCAAAAAATAAAGTACCAACAACAAAACCTGAAAAGAAGGATGAAAAATGAGTAATGAAAAAGATTTATTAGAGCAATTATTAAATTCAGAAAGTAAAATAACAAATGAAAGTTTCATTGATTATAATATGTTTAACCCAAGTTCTTTAACAAATTCAAATAATTTAAATTCAACAAATTTAGATAATTCAAATTCAAAAAGTTTTATGGGATTAAGTAATTTTGAGCCAAAACAACCTAATACTACTAATGATAATACTAATTCTAATCAAGAAGGACAAATCAATGGCGAATGATAAAGATAGAAGTCTATCAGGATTAGAAACATTAAAACCTACACCTAAACCAAGTGACTCAGGTAAATAAATTAATCATGAGTTTAAAGAAAGATATAACTTATTAACGAACAGTTTTAATATTTCGTCATTTGTATCTGTATAAATTGATATTAAACGCAAATAATTAGAGTTATATTCTTCTTTTTCTTGTATTTGTTTTCTTAATTGAGTTATTTGTTTTTTTGTTAAAGTTAGAGAATTTAAAGCTTTATATTTATCTTGATACTTTTTTAAAGCTGTTTCTAAATCTTCAATATATTTTTTTTCTACTTCTATTTTTTCCATTTTTTAAATTCCTTTTTAATATATTATAAAAGAAAATTTATTTTTGCTTCATAATTTTCCTTAAATTACAATTAATTAAGTATATTTTAAGTTTTAATTTGTTATAATTTCAGTCTTGTTTATCTCAAACAAGTTTTTTTCTTGTCAATAAACTGACTTAAAACCCTACTGTCGAAAATAGACCGACTTTAAACCCTTACAATATGCTATTAAATTCGTTTTTTTAGATTTTTTATTTTTAAAATAAATTTATCAACCTTTTTTCAATACAAAAGGAAAAAATTACTTATGAATACTCTTATGAATACAATAGAATTAAACACAAATACAAAAGATAAAACAGCAATATGTTTTTTAGGTTATTACACATTATTTAATATGAAAATGATTTTATTAAAAAGTGAAAATAATATTAATGAAGATAATATATATAAATATCTTGAAAGACCTTTGACACACACTGGAAATGGAAAATGTTTTATTTTGAAAGATAAATTAATTAGAAATAGTTTCAAATTAAATGATATAGACGAAGTATTAAATCATATTAATTTTTTATTTAATTATTATAAAAAAACATTAGATAAAGAAAATTATAATAGAATATTTCAGAATTGGGAAGATTTAGGTTTAAGTGAATTAAGAAAAGAAGCAATAAAAAATAAAACTGGTATTAATAAAGTTATAAAAGAATTTGATAATATAAATAATTTTAATATTGATATATTAATTGATTTATTTGAAAAACTGAATATTAGTAATAAATATTTAAGCGATTATTTTACACCTATTGATATTTCAAAAGTTATTTCTTCTTCTATTTCAAGAGGTATTAATATGGAAGAAAATTATATAAATATTTATGACCCATGCTGTGGTATTGGTAGACTTTTATATTATTCATTTATAGAATTAAAAGAAAAATATCCAAATAAAGAAATTAATGTTTTTGGAATAGATTTATGTAATAGATTTAAAGTATTTACAGAAAGTATTTTTAATTTAATCAATTACAACAAAACATTTATTGAAAATGGTAATACATTAACTGATAAATTTGATTTTCCTAAAATGGATATATGCGTAGCTAATCCACCATTCAATAAACAAAAGTTTTAATCAAAACTTTAAATTTAAAAGAAAATAATTTAATAAATTTAAAGATTCTTTTAATAATAAAGTTAATTTTTTATTATTGTATGATATATTTTAAATGTAGTATAAAAGCATTTTGGAATATATCTTATATGAGTAATTTTTAATTTAAACTATCTAACATACCTTTTTCTATTCTTAACATAAATTCTTTTTCTAGTTCTTTTTCTAGTAAAATTTCTTCTGCTAATTCATTATCTAAAAGAAAATTTTGAGTAAATCCATCAAATTCAAAAGAAGCGAATTTTAAACCATTTAATGACATGAAGTTTTTTTGCTTTTCTTTATATTCTTCAAAATTTTCTTTATGATTTATTTTATTTTTATATAAATTCATTTCTTCACTATTTATTAAAATATTTTCAACTATTATATTAGTGATTAAAGTTAATTTTTCTTTTAAATCATTAAAATCTATTTTGCTATATCTTAATGAAATTTCGTCTGTTCTATTACTTTGTTCACTATGACTTAATAAATATTTTGTATATTGAAAATTATATTTAGTCATTTGCGAAGCTAATTGATGTCTTAAAGAGTGAAAATCAAAATGCTTTTTTCTTACATATTCTTTATTTAATTTTAACTTTTCTATTGATTTTTTTAATATTTCTTCTAATAATTTTTTTTCTTTTAATATTTGATTTATTTGTGCTTCTTTTGATTTTGCCAAATATTGATTTTTAAGCCTATTTTTTAAATAATCTTTTCTTAAAATTAATAATGCTTTATCTTGTTTATCTATTTTATCTATGAATATTTTCATATCTTTAACATAAAAGAATAAATAATCTGCTGTTTTATAATAATCTTCACTAATTTGTGATAGTGGCTTAAATTTTTTTGTTCTTGAACCTTCTCTTTTGGGTCTTAATACATATTCTTCTAACTCATGATTTATTAAATATTGATAAAGAAATTTTCCAATTCCTTTTGGAACTGGACAAGTATAAAATTTATGAGTCTTCATATTCATTAAATTAACATTAGTATAAAAATATTCATTGTTTTCAAATTCTGGTTCAAAATCTATTTTTCTAATATTTAAAACTGTTTCTGCTCTAGAACAAAATACAAAGCCTAATAAAGCCCCAATGAAAGCATTTTTATTAGGTAAAAAATAAAGAGTATTAAACAAAGTTAATAATTCACTATCTGTTAATATTCTTTCTCTTCTCAATTTTTGGTCTTTTAAGAGTTCTTTTCTTTCTTCTTTTTTTATTTTAAAAAATGGATTAATAAAATTTAACTCTTTTTCTTCTATTCCCCACGCAATAATCGTTTTAAATTGATTTAATATATTTACTATTGTTTTAGCTTCTAAATATTTTTCTTTATATTTTGTTTGTTTTAGTTTTTTATGTATATATTCAATATCTTCTTTATTGAGTTCAACAAATAACTTATTGGCTATATATTCTTTTTCTTTAATTCCATACTTTTTTAATATTTTACTTTGTGTTCCATCTTTTTTTAAAACACTTTCAAAGTTATATGTTCTTGCTATTAAATAAGATTCAAAAGAATTTTTCTTTGAATTCCATGCTCTTAGTTTTTTTTGCCATTGAGTTGTTTCTTCAAAATTATCTCTTGTAATATTTAATCTATTCTTATATAATTTAATAAATTCATCTTCTTTTTGAGTTAATTTTTTATCAAAATATGAATAAAAAACTTTTTCAAATGTTAATTCATTCTTATTTTTCAATATTATATTTTGTTTTTCTTCTTCTAATAAATAATCTTTATAATTCCATTTTTTTTCTTTAAATAAATTCTTTATATTTTCGTATTTTTTTATTGCTTCTGTTAATGTAAATTCTTTTGTTTCTTTTCCAAGAGTAATCGTTTCTGTATTTTGTTTTTCTCCATTCCACAATCTACAATAAAAACTATTTCCATTTTTACCTTTTCTAATTTTTACTGGAATATTAGCCATAATTTAAAACCTTAATTTTTTTACAAGGAATTTTACAAGGTTTGTATTAAATTGATGCTTAATTTTAGTTTCATATGTCGGTTATTCTTATTTACATACCCCTGTAAAAAGGGTTTTTATTTTTTTAGTAGAATATAATTTTACAAGGTTTTTAATATCTTAAAGAGTTCGAGTCCGACTAGCGGTACCATTACTTTATTTTTAACATTCCTAAAAATACAATCTCTTTTTTTATTTATTATAGATAAATTTTCTATTCTCTAATATTTTTAACTCCTATTAAAAAATATATATTATTTCTTCAAAATAAAACACTAAATGAACACTAAATAAAATTATTATTAATAACAAATATTTCATATATAAAGGAACTAAATGAGATTTGAGTTATTAAATAAAAATTCGAATATCGCAATTATTATTGCAGGAATTATTTCTATATTTATTGGCGTAGGAATAGCAAGATTCTCATTTACTTCTTTATTACCTTTAATGTTAAACGATTTTTTAACGATAAAAATTGTTGGTTTTTTAGCTTCAGTTAATTATATTGGTTATTTGATTGGGTCAATTGTTGCTATTTTTATTAAAGATATTTATACAAGAATTCAATTTTTTAGATTAGGATTAATTTTATCTATAATTTCTACCATAATATTAGGAATAACAATAAATGAAGTTTTATGGACTATATCAAGAATCATAGCTGGATTTTCTACTGCGATGGTTTTGGTTGTTTGTTCTTCTATTGTAATGTCAAAATTAAATATTGAAGATAAAACAAAAATGATGGGAATTTATTATTCAGGTATAGGATTTTCTATTGTTATTGTAGATTTGATAATAAAAACGATAAATATAAATAATAATTTGTGGCAATTTTCTTGGTTGATTCTTACTATATTTGCTACTATTTTTAGCATATATCCTATTTATATTCTTTCTTTAGATAAAAAAATAAATAATCAAAATATAAAACATAAAATAGAAAAACACATCTTTACTCCGTTTGTAATAATATTAATAATTGCTTATTTTTGTGAAGGAGTTGGATTTGTAGTTCAAGCAACATTTTTACCAGATATTATTAACAAATTAGAAGGACTTGAAGGTTTTGGTAGTTTAACTTGGTTATTTGTTGGAATTGCTGGGATTCCTGCTAGTATTATTTGGATGAAATTAGCCTATAAATTTGGTAGTACAAATATGATAATTTATGCATTATTTATTCAAATCATTGGTATTTTAATTCCAACTATAACAAATAATATATATTTAAATATTTTATCTGGAGCTTTATATGGAGGTACATTTATTGGACTATCTGCTTTATTTATGAATCTTGTAGGTAAATTGTCTGGTAAAAATCCTGTTGTATTGATGGGCACAATTACAACTTCTTATAGTATTGGAATGATAGTTGCTCCTTTATATTGTGTAGCTTTATATGAAAAATTTCATTCTCATAAATATTCTTTGTATTTAACAGCATTAATCGTATTTTTAGGTCTATTGCTATTGATATATGCTAAGAAAAAACAAATTGTTAGAGAATAGTATTTGAAACACTAAATAACCACCAAAAGTTTATAAAATTTTATAAAGATTAGAAAATATATTTTCTTTAACTTTAAAATTATCAATTAAAAGAGGAAAAGATGAGATTTAATGAAGTATTAAAAGATGTTTCGACATATGAAGCAGGAAAACCAATAGAATTAGTAGTAAGAGAGTATGGAATAGATTCAAAAGATGTAATAAAATTAGCTTCAAATGAAAATCCATATGGAACAAGTCCAAAAGTTATCGCAAAAATTCAAGAATTAGCTAAAAATATGTGTTTGTATCCAGATGATTCTATGTATGAATTAAAAGATGCTTTGGCTAAAAAATATAATTTAGAAAGCTCTAATATAATCATTGGTTCTGGAAGTGACCAAATACTAGAGTTTTGTATTCATGCAAAATGTAAAAAAGATTCGAAAATACTTATGGCAAAAACAACTTTTGCAATGTATGAAATCTATGGAAAACATGTTGGTGCAGAAATTATAAAAACAAACTCAGAACAACATAACCTTGAAGAGTTTTCAGAACTATATAAAAAACATGGTGCAGATATAATTTTCTTGTGTATTCCAAATAATCCATTAGGTGAATGTTTAGATAAAAATGATGTTTATGAGTTTTTAAAAACTATTGATAAAAATACTTTGGTTGTAGTTGATGGTGCTTACCAAGAATATGCAGCATTTAAAGATGAGAAAAAAAGAATTTTCCCAAAAGATTTAATTGATACTTTCCCAAATGCTATATACCTTGGAACATTTTCAAAAGCTTATTCTCTTGGTGGAATGAGAGTTGGTTATGGATTTGCACAAAATGAGATTATCCAAAACCTGTATAAAATAAGAGCTCCATTTAATATAACAACTTTGAGTTTAGCAGCAGCAATAGAAGCACTAAAAGATGAAGAGTTTGTAAATGATTGCATTTCTAAAAACTTTGAAGAGATGAAAAGATATGAAGAGTATGTAACAAAAAAAGGTTTTGAATATATACCTTCATATACAAACTTTATTACAATAAAATTTGGTGATAAATATGTGTC